>Ga0209536_100008883_pt1 | contig 14996 bp, 23 predicted proteins | sample DeeMarSeWOR28_12_FD_187461 | JGI IMG/M metagenome (GOLD analysis project Ga0209536, IMG submission 187461) | Marine sediment microbial communities from White Oak River estuary, North Carolina - WOR-2-8_12 (SPAdes) (version 2) | ecosystem: Environmental > Aquatic > Marine > Intertidal zone >...
AGTCCCAATACACGTGCTCGGTCTAGTGCCTGCACCGCCTCCTCATATCGCTCATGAGAGATTTCAAGGAGCCAGGTGTAGTAATGAGTGAATATCTCATTCGGAGCCTTCTGGTGTGCCAGGAGGGTACAACTGCGAAGTAGTGAAAGGTCGTCAGCCAATCCAGCCGTATGGCAAACCATGGGCAAATAGTCGCCTTCGACATCGGGGTCTTCGACAATCCTGTGGGCCAGGTCTCGGGCCTCTCTCAGTTCAGATGCAGTTGGCTCATAGTCCGTGTTACCGCCTATCAGGGACGCTAGCAGCATGTAGAGGTTGTGAACCGTCTCTGCCTGCTCCAAGGCTTTGCGGCTCAGTAGCACAGCTTCATCACGTCTTCCGAGGTTGAGAGTTACACTCGCCAGTCGCCGGGTCGCGTGGTAGAAGTCCGGCTCTAGCTCCAGTACGCGAAGGTAGAGACCCTCTGCTTCCTCGAATCGCTCCTGAGCTCGAACGTTATTGGCCTGAACAAAAAGCGTGGCCGCATCTGGGTTTTTCTGAAACAGTTCAGCCGTAATGGTTACGGTAAAGGAGTCCAGGTCTCTGTGTTCGGGCTCCTGACCCATTGCTTGAACTTGAAGCAGAAGAACAAGGGGAAAAGTGGCGAAGGAACGCATTCTGCACCTCCCGTCGGCTTTCTGCAACCAGGGGGAAGGGTAAATAAAAGGCCCGTGGCTAGAGTGTACTCCCGTCGGTGATTAGGCGGCTGCGTACCTGCAAGCCGTGAGTAAAGGATGCCAACCACTCAGAAACCCCCTCCTCTCGTGGTCGCCCATTACAAATGATGATCCGGCAGAATTAACGCGCAAAATGTTGGCGCTGTCATCCAGGGCAATCCCGCACAGATAATCTATCTTGAGATTTTCGCCATTGTTGGCGTCTGGCGTAAAAACTACGGCAAGGCGGCCAGGCTGCCAGCCGGTCACAATTTCGCCCAGTTCTATTATTTGGGCCGTCGTCACCTGGTTAGCCGTTGCCACCAGTCCGGCCGCCGATGTCTCGCTGATGGTGTCGTCATAATATAGTGTCGCTTGCGCCGTCCATTGTGTAGTTGTGCCGCTTGCCTTGACTACCGCCCAAAAGGCGAACCGGCGCGCATTGGCGTCAAGGGCAAATGCCGAATCCGTCAGCGTCGTTGTTGTAGAATCCGCCGCCTGGTGAACATTGCCGGCGCTGGCGTTGCTATCGGCGGTGCTACTGCCGCCGGTCATTGATTCGGCCTCAATCGTGTATAGTTTGTCGGCCTCGTTGCTGGTCAGCACATAAATGTCCGGCATGCCATCCGAAGAGCCCACAACGCCGCTGAATGTCACATCAATATCATAAGGTACCAGCGCCTTCATTGTGTTCGTAAATGTGGCTGTCGTTGCAATAACCGGATTACCGGTCGTCGTCCCGGCCGCCTTTGTTTCGGTCGCCCTGAGCCAGAGCGGATAGCGCAAGAAACGCAAGATGACCGGATCGCTCTCATGTCCTAGTCTATAGCGGCCGTCGGTCAAGATAAATTCAAAATCACGCGGCAAGGTTATAAACTCTTCGCCCGGCGGCGGGCCAAGGATGGGCGCTTTTACGCTGCCCGCCAGCGCGGTATTGGGCGGCTCATATTCAATATACACGTCGGCACTGCGTTCATTTTCGCCCATGCTCCAAGCGTGCGCCTGGTCTAACAAACTGACCAGCGCGTTTAGTTTGCTCAAGCAATCTGATTCACTTGTGCCCTTAACCTGTATCGCCATTTCCTCGATAACGTCTTCGTATGGCGACCGGCCACCAAGCAGCGACAAGCGGCGGCGGGCAACTCTGGGCGCCCATCCACCGGCAAGAAGTACCTTGTAGTTGCTACTCAGAAAGTCTATTGTCGTTGTGCCGTCGCTAATCTGTAACGTATGCGCCATTATAGCCGCCTTGATCTTGATTGTGCTTCCACGCCATGCCGAACCAGTGCCCGGTCAACCGCCGCCTCTATTTGCCTTTCCATGCCTGGCATAGCGCCGCGCGCGTCAATACTGATCATATACGTGTCGCCGCCACGCTCTATACCGCCCTTTTGTGCCACGACATGATCGCCGGGGCTGAACGCGGCAAGCATGGGCGGGCCGCCCATCGGTACGCGGAAATCGGCGTCATTATATACTTTCGGGGCATTGTATTTTACTTCGCCAAGGCCCGCCGCTTTCATGGCTTGCTGCTCTGAACTCTTGCCGGCCTGTGCAAGTCCGCCACCAAGAACGGCGGCACCCAATTCGCGCAATTTTGCCAGCGCTGTGTTTAGTTGACTGTCGTCAACATCTACTACCACCTCGGCCTCATAATAGCCAGAAACTCCGTCAAGGCTGTCACTTAACTTGTCAACCTCTATAATGGCATTAATGGCTTCTTCTGCCGTGGCTGCCTCGCCGTTGGCCACACGGTATAGCGCATCTTTGGCCTGATCCGCACTAATGGCACCGCTCAGAAATGCGGCGGTCACCTGGTCTATAGCCGCCTGTAGTTCAATCTGTCGGATGATGGCGGCGGCTTGCTCCTCGGTCAGTTCGCCAAGCGCAACGCCCAAACCAAGCACCATTGACGTGGCCTCTTCGCCGGTCAGCCGGTATCGCTCTTGCGCGTCTGCGCTTTCGGCCTGAGCGCGGGCCGTTTCAAAGAATGACGCGGCGAGTTCATTTTGTGTAACCGCAAGCCCGCCCTCGCTGGCCTCCAGGTCGTCAATGCTATCTATAAGGCGGTTGGCCTCGCTAACGTATTCGGCTGTTAGTTCGGCCATGATACGGATACCCTTGCTGGCGTCGAAAGATGATTCACCATAGCCGCGCTGAGCAGCGGCGGCCCCTGACATGGCCTCGCCGTATGCGGCGGCGTTTGCTTGTGCTTCTTCAAGTTCTTCAGCGGTCATAGCGGTTGCAGCGGCGGCGTCATCCGATGTTCTAACATAATTACTTAAAACCTGATCGGCATAACCAACGGCGTCGCCATAATCTCTTAGTTCTTTCTTTGCCGCTTCGGCCTCGTCAACAAGTTGTTGTAACCTAGCGTCCATTGTGCCGGTTATTTTACTGGCATCCTTCATGACCTCGTTATATCGGTCCTGAGTAATCCAGCCATCTTCTATCGCCTTTTCAACTTGCTCGTAAATCGTTGCCGTTTCGCGCTGCGCCCTTAGTAGTTTATTCGTCTCTTTAACTGCCGGGCCAAGCGCGTCGTTGGCCAACATTTTTAATTCGGCAGTTAAGTTCTTAACCTCGACTCCAAGCGCGGCATAATCATCCGCCGCGCTGTCCACGTTTCCGCCAACCTGCGTGATTAACTGGTCGCCGGCCTTCATCGTAGCGTTAAGGGTTGCCATGACGCGCTCATTGGCGTCTAGCTCTTTTGACGTTTTGCCAAGTGTTGCGGCATATTCTTTATATGCTTGCTCAAGATCGATATTTAATCCCAAGTTGTCAAGGATAAGCGGCGATTGCCGTTTAATACCCTTGCTTATGCTTTCAAACAAGAATGTCGTATCGCCAAGCGCCGGATTTAGCTTGTTGGACGCCTTGGCAATCTCCAGCAAGCGCGGGGCGGCGGCGGCCATCGCGCGCGCGACTTCATCGCTTGCGCCGGCTGCAAGTGTTAAAATGCCGCTCATCAGCGTGGCGTCGTCAACCGTGCCCCGTACAGACGCCCGCATATCATCCAACAGGCCCGGCGTCTTGAATACCTGCTGATTCATCAGGTCGAAGGACTGTTCCAACTGTTGCAGCTTGGCGCCCTCTTGCGCGAAGTCGAACGCCTTTTTTGCGGTGTATAGCGCAGCGCTAACGGTTCCGGCCGCTATGGCAACCTTGCTCAAAGTGCCGGCAATATCAACGCCTTTCCGCGCCTGATCCCCGGCATCCTTAATGCCGGATAATCCTTTTTGTACGCCCTTGAGTTCTTTGCTGGCCTTATCAACGGCCCGAACTGTGATTTTTACATCGGCATCAGCCATGGCTTACCCGTTCCAAAGTCCTTCCGCCCTGAGCCATCCAATCATACGCTTCATGTCCGCCGGCATGTCGTGAATTTTCTTGCCCGTATATTTCGGCGCGGCCTGTTTTACCCGGTATATATTGGCAAGTACCGACATATGCCGCATCATCGCATAGTCCTGGTCCATCACGCCGCCGGCCTCGGGCAGCAACGAATCACCGCAAAACCAAGCAAGTTGTAACGCGGGCGGCGGCTCTCCCTTTCCTCGGGCCGCCATTACCGCCGCCCGGATCACTTTTTTGGGACATCTGCCATCGCCATAAAATGCCCGGCGCTTTCGTTGGCGACGAACTGAATAACGTCGCCAACACGCCACGTCATGACGCTCTCAAGCTCAAACTCAGCCAGGTCCGGTATATCGTCGCTTTGCCAGTCGTCAATCAACGGGCGCGCCGCAATAAACCAGCGCACATGAGCTGAATCAAGATGATCGGCGTCAAGCAAGCGCCCGCGCAAGTTAAGCTGCTCCCTAACCGTGACGGCCTCTGGCAAACTAAACGACACGCCCAAGGCGTCGTTGCTGTACGTTTTGCGTTCCATCGTTGCCCCTTATTGAATTATGCTGGCGCGGCTGACGTGCTGCTCAGGCCATTTTGTGCCCTCAGTTCGGCGCTCCAGGTCTGCAAGGCGTCAATTTCTGCGCCAAGCGTGACGGCCTCTGGCCAGACTTCGCCAGTCCACCAAGTTGCAGACGTATCAAACGAAATCCAGAGCGTCTTGGTAATGCTGGTGCCGTCGGTCAGCGGGCCGAAGATGGCCTCCGTTGTGCTGTCAAGCCAGCCGTTTAGACTGACATTTGACGCATTGGCCAACCCCTTGACCACCGTATGCCGGCTGTCGCTCATGCCCGTATCGTCTAGCAGGTTTTGCCCGCCGTCAAACGATAGGCTGTTCACATCGCCGCTGATGTTTGTGGCGCTGGCGCTGGCATTGTCCAGATACACATATACCGCGTCTGAGTTCCTATGTCCCATGTTATTTCTCCTTGCCCCGTTTCATATGTTGCCCCTTTCTATCGGCCTCTAGCGCGGCGTCTAGCCGGTAGAGTTCCTCATGATAAACTGTATCAGTAATGCCGTTGCCCTCGTACTGTTCGACAATCGGCACCAGCTCCGCCCGGCGCGCCTCAAGGCGCCGGCGCTCATTGACTGTAAGTGATTGCGTTTTCTTCATCTGTCACTACTACCACATCTATTCTAAGCCAGTCAGGCCCATCAGGCGGGCCAATCTGTAGCATCTCCCGCACCTCTGGAATTCGCATCTTCTGCACCAGCCCCGTTGCGCTGCCGCCTTGCCGGTATTTGTCAAACTCGGCTGTAACAGCATCGACAAGCGCCTCCAGGTCGGTCATGGTTGTGCCGTCATCTTTATACCGCTGCCACAGCTCTATGATAGTCTGGTATGTATCAACCATGTTGAGCGGGCTAATCTTCTGGCGCGTTCGTGTGCCCGGTCGGATAACGGCATATTGGTCATCGTTGCCGCTATTCAGAATCCCCCACTTGCCCCGGCTGCTGTTGCCTGTTCCAAACTGCGTCATGCCTTGCAAGCGGGTAAGGACTAGCGCTTCAATATCTGAGTAGCTCATAATCTAATCGCTCTCGTCAAAACTATCCGCCCATGGCGTGAACTGTCGCCGCCTAAAAGCGGGTTGCTCTCGCGTCGTATCGTCCGGGTCGCTGCGCTGGCTATGTTCATCCAGGGCCGTAAACGCCAGCCCTTCGCTAGTCGCCTTGCTGACCGTTATGCCAAGCTGCTTCCAGCCCTCGGACATGGCGTCAACAAAATTGCACGCATCTTTTGTCATGGTGTCAAAGCCGGCCAGGCGGCTACCCTCTGAGCCGTCGTAGCCGGTGCCGCGCTGCGTTAATTCGGTCATACGCGCCGCCCGCGTGACAACCCAATCGTCACAGGGTAGTTTTGCCGTGCTGTTGGCGGCGATGTTGGCCGGCGCGAATCCGGCGCCAAGGATGCAACTGTTGAGAATCCCGCTGGCCCGGTCGATAAACTTCTCCACCTCTGTAAGTGTTGGTCGAGTGGAGGCGCTAAAATCAACCGCGCCGTCTAATAGATGACGTGTATATGCTCTGACTTCGTCTGTTGAACCGTAGCTATCGCTTCTTATCGCCATATGTCAATCCTACACAAAGCCACTTTCGCGCACCTTGAAGCTGTTCTCGCCCGCCCCTTGATAGGTTGTATCGCTCTTAACGCCATCGAACCTATATGACCATGTGCCGGCCTCGTCAATATCTAACTGGTATGAATAGACGCCAGTCGAATCATTGGTAACGGCGGTCGTTGAGGTCGTGTTGGCGCTCGGATCTTTCCAATATACCGTCACTGTGTCCGGGTCATCATTTGCCGATGCGTTGGTAAATGTGCCGGTTAATTTTATCCTGTCGCCAATATCATAAGTGCCCATGTGTTACGTCCTTGAAGTGTCCGAAAGCGACACATCCCATACCGCCGCATCCGATACCGTACAAGCCCATACCGCCGCGTCACTGGCCGCCGCGTCCCATACTACCGCATCGCCAGCCGCCGCCTCCCACACAACCGCATCGCCAGCCGCCGCCTCCCACACGATACTATCAGAAAGCGCAACATCCATAAGGTTGCTAGATGAGCCGCTAATCGCTTCGCTGCTTGCGTAAATGTTACCGTCATCATTCAGGTTGAAACTTGGCGTATATGTCGTCGGCAATGTACTAGAATATGAGCCGAGCGTCATTAGTTCGTCAGAGCCGCCAGAAGAGGCCGCCAAAACCGGCGAACCAATCACCGCCAACCAATACCATGTGCCACTGACAATAGACACGCCGCTTTGTAAGTTGATACCTTGCCAGCCATCGCCATACAGCCACGCCCCGCCGGATGTCATGGCTTTGGTGCCCGTTTGGCCGAGCAGCGTATCGGGCGCGCCGCCGCTATCGCTATAGATACCCATGACGCAAGGATTGGCATAGCCGCTTGGCGATGTGCCGGTAGGGTAGTGGTAGTTATACATGCTCAGGGCAGTAAACGAACTGGCGGCCTGAAAGCGAAACGAACGCAAACGGAAAGCAATCGCAGAAGATGCGCCTTTGATAACTGTGCCCGTTCCGCTTGTCCTGCCAATCGTCGCCATTATGTAACCAGTAGATTTATCGTATTCCAGAACGCGGCCGCCGTCCTGATGAGCGCCGCGCCGATCAAAACAATGCGAAACGAACGGCGGCTAATGCCATGCCGAATCCGCAAATAAAGCAGCGCCACAACAAGCGCCATGAACAGCAACGACACCGGCCAGCCGCCAATTATGCCAACAAGCGGATTTAGCTCTCGCGCCTCCAAGTACATCACGCCCGCAAGCGTTGTTATACCGTCCGCCAGGATGGCCAGCGCCAATACCAGCAAGGTTAAGGCGGGAGATACCATCGGCGGTTGCTTGGTGGTCATTATCCTATTCCCTCCAGCCCCGGCCATGTCTCATTTCTGAGTGCGATAAAGGCGTCATGATAGCCCGTTAATCTTAAATTTGTACTGCACCAGATCGGCGGCGTCCACCGATGTGCCCCGGTAACTGACAACTACAAACTTGTCACTACCGGAATCATATACAATGTCGCTGTATCCAGCATCGTAGTACATTTGATCAAGATAGATTGGGCGCGTCCAGCTTGCACATCTATTGGTTGAAATCCATATACAAGTACGGCGGTAGAAACTGTTGCCCCTTACCTGATGCTCAAAGCCAACCATAATATAATTCGTGCCAGCCCACCAAGTAGATTCGCCCTTGAGCTTGTCCACCGCATAGATGCGAGGGCGGCCCACCGCGCCCGTTTCGTTTGTTATCTCGGCAACGCTGCCCCAGGTTACCCCAAGATCGTCGCTTGTTATTTTGTATGTGACGGCATAATCTTCATAATTCCTGGTGATAATGATGATTTCATTGTTGCCAAGATACTCGATTGCTGGCTCGAAGGCATTTTCACTGTCGTCATAGGCTATCGCCGTTGATACATAATCCCAGGTTGCGCCATTATCGTCAGATGTTACCAATATAACATCACTCTTCTCGCTTTCTGGGTGCCATATTACTCCGCTGGCATAAATCGCCCCGTCATATACGAATCCATCTTCTGATATAACGGCATTGTCATCGTCTGCAATATCCACAAAATCTATCTGGGCAATCGCGCCCCACGTTTCGCCATCATCATCAGATATCGCTTGCCATGCCCCACCGAGATGATTCGGAAAATTTGTAAAGTCGAGATTCATTGTATTAACAATGATATTACCATTGGAAGCTAGACGAAGAAGTGGACTTGCTGGGCCGTTTGTACTTCCAAGGCTCCCCGTTGGATAAATTGGCACTCCGGTCATGCCAGATTCATCAAGAAGCGTATCCTCATCTGTCCACGTTTCCCCCCCGTCATCAGACATTTTGAAGTGAATTTGCCCGTTTGTATCATCTACGTGTCCGCCGGAGGTATTGTATGCCATCAACCAAACCCCGCTGCCAAGGTCAAGTACTGACGGCCTGCCATGCCAATCTCCGCCGCCAGTATCACCAGTTAGCAAAACGGTTGTTGCAAGCTCGGATATGCCAGGTGTAACTTCCGTTGTTCCCGGCGTAGATGTTTTTCGTTTGATCGTTGAAATTAAGCCCATACCTATCCCAAAAACGTGAACTGAATATAAAAGTAGACAAAACTTGTTGTCCCTCCAGCTCCGTCGCCCCTCTCAACCGCCTGTATATAGTGATAACCCGCAGCCGCAGCCTTCGCCGCTGTACATCCCGCGGCAACAGTAGCAGCTTCATTATTTGATATTGATTGATCTGCGGTATTTGTTGCATCTAGCGCGGGGCCGATCCCGACCGAGCCGGTTGTAGCAGATGTTTTCGCTCCGCCGTTAATTGAGTATTGGATATATCTTGCCTCGCCAATGACAAACTTCACGCGATGCGTTGTGCTATTGTTCCAGGCTCGCCATGTTGCCGTATCATAAGTATGCCCGGTTGCATCAAGTAGAGAGAATAGTCGTTCTACTTGGTTATAGTTATTCCAAACAAAGCGACTGGTGACGCTATCATCTATCTCGCCACTGCTGCCCGTTGTTCTTACTGTGCCCAGGTAAAGGTAATCCGCCGCCCCACTTTTTACCAATACGCCATTCTGCCGCGTGACGGCGGTTGCCCTGGTCGTGTCGTTCGTCCAGGCTGTCAGGCTCAGGGTAAGCGTACCCGAATTGTTATACAGGAATACATCATAATTTGTATCTGTCGTGGCCGGTACAGCAATGCTACGCTCTGTGAATTGAAACGTTTCCCAGGCAGCATCGCCGGTATTGTAAAGCCTGACAACATCATGGATATATGGCGTGTAGTATAGTGTCGTAGCCGCCGTTACGTCGCTAGTTGTGACCGGCGTTCCGGTTGTCAGCGTCAAGCGGCCGCCAGGAGTAAATGCCATGACCTTGGCCGACTCTGCCGCAGCATTGGCCGTAAAGCCCTCGACCGTTGACCCATCCGCCCGAACAAATAGGGTGACGTATGTTACTTCTGCCGCCTCGCCTTGCAGCGTTGGCTCTCCGTTTGGCCAGTCCACCGTACCGGGCCATGTTATCGAACGTCCGCCCGTGCCATCCTGGATCAAGCACAGCGTCACCGACCGGCCTGCTGCAACGTTGCTGAAGGTGATCGTCACATCGCCGGTTAGGGTTAGCTCGACATAGGTATATGCCGCCCAGTCGAGATCGTAGGCCGCCGCCTGACTGTCGGTATCAATGACCTCTGTTAGGGCCACGGCAAGATCGGCTATATCCATCTTCCGCGCCGCTGGCGTTCCGCCCACGTCATTTAGGTAGGCCAGCACCGCATCACTGGTCGGCGTGGCATCTTCGGTCAGGCCAGAATAGAACTTGAGCAGGTTGGCCAGCGTTGTTTTGCGGCTTGCTGGCGTCCCGCTAGGATCGTCTATCGTATAGATTAGATCCTCGGCCGCTGGCGCGGTGTTTTCGGTTAATCCTGACGCTTTTGTATCTGCCATCGTTTATCACTCCAATAACAGGTAGTCGCCTGTTTCTAGCAGCAGATAGTCGCCCGTTTCTAGCAGCAGCGCATCAGAGGCCGGCCCGCTGCCACTGGTCGCCACGCGCGTTCCCATCTTCCATACCCACGGCAAAATAATCCAAGGCACCGTTACGCCTCCCCACCGTCATGCTTATACACCATGACGGATACTGTCGCCGTGCCGGTTGTGCGCTGAAATTTCAGCGCGCTTGTGCCGTTGTAGCCATGCCACTCATAGGCCGTGTTGGCCTGCAACAACACGCCGGTGTTGAGCGTTGGATCCGTGCCATCTTCTCGAAAGCGGACATTTTGTGTTTCTACGCTCAGGCGCAAGACCTGGCCAGATGTGCGCGACGTACTATTGAGGCCAACCGCTGTACTGTTGGCCAGGCTCAGTGTTTCAAACTGGACCGGGTTTAGACTACTGATTGCAAACCGACGTTCTCCCATTACTTCGCTCCCTTGCGCCGGCCCCGCGTCGGCTGCTCTACAATTTGATTCTCTGTCCTGATAAGCGTTCTCAAAATGGCGTCATCGTTTCGATGGCCGCCCGGCACCCATTCATCCCCGGCGGCGTACTGCTTGCCGTCATAAACAAAGGGTGATTTTGCGTAATGCTTTGACACAATCGTTTTACTGCCCATCTTCTAACTCCTTTTCCAGGGCATCATGACGGCGCTGCCGCTCTGATTCGTTTGTCAATCTCTGGAGTTCAGGGGCCAGCTCCCCCTGGCTTGGTGCCAGACCGCCCCAATTAATAGCTACGGGTTGCGGCTTGCGCCACATTGGCCCGCCGCAATCATCGCAAATAATGCCTGTAGTATACAACATGCGATGGCGCTTTGTCACCTGATGGCCTTCTGCGTCAGTATATAGATATTCAGGCATTAGCTACTATTCTTCACCAATAGCAGGTCGAACCCTGCCGAAATGTCCATATTATTAGCGCCCACTTCCGTAACCGTCGCTTTTATATCCGTTTTTGGGGGATAGGCCGCCGGTATTGGGTAGTATTGATCTATCCGGCTTGACCCTGTGCTAACCAGCCCGTCACGAATTCCAGTTCTAAAGACACCGCCAAACAACCGCGCCCGCAGTTCGACAACGGCATAACTTGAACGCGAAATAACTTGAGAAATATAACCGCGCATAAAATAACCAGTATAGCCAGCCGGGATTGTATAAATAGCCATATTTGTTTGTTGCTCGGCGGCCACGATCATAGCCTTAACCTTGCTTGCCGTGTCTGGAACGCCGCCCGTTAGCGTGTCGCTTTCGGCAACGTATACATCACCGGCCAAATCTGTACTGTCTGAGTTGTACGCTCTATAGCACCGTATCCATGTAAGGCCGCTCCCAATTTCAACCTGGCTTTGGCCATTTAGTGTTACAGTAGAGGTTTGTACGTTCCAATCGGCATCTAACCCTTCGACGGTTATTTCTACCGCATCGCCTGCATCGCTTGAGCTGGCGTATAGTGTCGCCGCGCTAGACAAAAATGTGTATGTCCCGCCATAACTCCAAACGTCCTCGGGTGTTGTTGCGGTGTCGATGTCGGGATTGTTCCCGAATTTCCTCATTGTCGAGATGTCGCTCCAGTCGTGATTAATGCCAGATGGAGGCACCATTAAAGGCGCTATCTGTATCAGCCGCTTATGCTGTCCTATTGATGTCATCGTCTACGCTTCCTTACCGCCCCCAACTTACCTAGTAATATCTGCGTATTTCGCCAGCGGTAAACGCGATTTAGGAACTGCGGCAATAGTAAAACGACAATGATAGCAAGTAGAATCTCATCCATACGCCACGCTCCGCACGCCCACATAATGCTCAACAATATCGCAAACGCCAACCACGTCAGCCGGCGACAGGTCGGCAAATATCGGCAGACTAATCAACTGCCGCCAAGCCAGTGCCGTATTCGGCGGCGTTTCCTGCTTGTACATCGGATAAAGGGTCAGCGGCTTGTAATGTAGGCCGGCGCTATAACCGGCCTCAAGTAACGCATTGATAAGCCCGTCCCGAATGTGCGATGATACCCGCACCGGCATTAGGTGGTTTGTATGCTTCGGATGGTCCGCCGCGAAGTCAACCCAATCGCTTAACTCCGCCTGGTACAGGTCGGCTATCTTGCGCCGCGCTTGTTGCATTTCGTCAAGGCGGTCAAGTTGCACCAATCCAATCGCCGCCTGGATGTCATTCCAGTGGCATTTGTAGCCGACCTCATTTATGTCATAGTCCCAACCATAGCGCTTCTCGCTGCGCTGCCACGTTGACCGGTCGATACCGCACCAGCGCAACGCCTGGAGGCGTTCGTACTGGCCGCCATCGTCTAGCAGGATGGCCCCGCCGTCGCCGGTCGCTAGCGGCTTGACCGGGTGAAAAGACAAGCACATCATGTCGCCGTATGCCACGCCACCGGGAGCGTGCGCCGCATCCTGGATGATTAGCAGATCAGTGTCGCCAGGGCCAGCCGGATAGCCAGCATAATCGACCGGGATAACGGCCCGTGTTTTGTGCGTTCGTTTGGCCTCGACATCGGCCCAGTCAATGCACAGCGTATCGCGGTGAATATCAGCAAACACGGGCCGCGCGCCGGTATATGTCACGGCCAGCGCCGTACTAATGAAGGTTAGCGGCGGTACAATCACCTCGTCACCCGGCCCGATGTCGTTGGCCAGTAGCGCCAAATGAAGCGCCGCCGTCGCGCTATTGACGGTCACCGCGTAGCGGTAGCCATGCCGGGCCGCTATGCGCTGCTCAAACTCGGCGCACTTCGGCCCGTTGCCCCACCAGCCAGAGCGGAGGACATCCGTCACGGCGTCAATCTCTGCTTGGGTACATGATGGTTTTAGTAGGGGAATCACTTCTCCGCCTCCGCAACAATCCACCAGCCCGTACGCACGTTGCCGGGCTGCTCTGGGTCGTGTCCATTCTCGCGCCGTATCTTAATGCCCTTGAATCCGGCGCGTAGCATAGCATCGCGCAAACTGGACTCGTCATACCCCCATTTGTGATATTCGCCCTCATGCGCCTGGTCGCCCCAAATGGCCCTGGACCTGAACTCCCAAACGTGCCCGCCGTTATTGTATGCGTCAAGCCAGGCGCGCATACTCATACCGACATCAGGCACCGTGATAGTTATTCGCCCGCCAATGGCTAACAACTGCCACCAGCGCCGCAAGGCGCGCGCGCCGGCATGTTTGCCAAAATGCTCAAGAACATGGCTGGCTACTATTTCATCAATAGAACCGGGCTGAAACTGCTTGAGCGTTACGGCGTCGTCTTTCACGTCGGCCGGCGCGAATAGGTCGATATTGATAAAGTCGTCCAGGGGATGAGGCCCGCTGCCGAGGTTAAGCCGCAACATGCCTCCAGTCCCTTTTTCTGTACGTGTCGCCGTCCATATAGGTATGGGCGCTGTCCGGCGTGGTCCTGAACTCAATAACCGGATCACCTCCTATCGGGTAAATACCATGCCGGACAGCGATCTTGTTGAGCAGTATACCATCGCAAACGCGCGCATGGTCTAGCTCCTCGGGTTGCCAAGGGCGCTCTATCACATCCAAAGCGCTCCGCCGAATCATCATCTGCGCGCCGTCAATCTGGCCCATCGGCAAGCGGGTCGAACTATAAACGCCTTCGCCAAGGAACCGGATAAACTTCACAATGCCCCGGCCCCGTTCATATAGCACATGGCGCGCATTACCATATACTGCCATATATTCGGGATGTTCGTCAAGATAGCCGGCAAGCCGCGCGGTGAATTCCGGCATCATGTAATCGTCGTCACTCAGCCAACAGACATAATCATCTGCCGCAGCGCGTTCCCATTGGTCATTTAGCCAGGCCGAAGGCGGAAAGCGGTCGCCCCAATCTACGCAATTATCCGTTATGACATAATGCTCCGCCGGCCTATCCTGGCATCGTACATATTCCAAGCAATCTTGTAGATAGTCGGGCTTGTTGCTCAGGGTAACTATTCTAATCAAGATCCACCTCGACTATCTCGAAGATGCGCTCGCCAAGTTGGAAGTAAGGGCGGGGAAATGGATAGAATGTCAGCGCCCGTACCCAGTTATCCCAATTGCGCCGGCCCATGTGCGCCGTCACGTCATGAGATGGAAATTCGCGCTTAAAATACCGGCCTAGCGTGTGCTGTGGCGTGCGCTCCGCCGTTCCAGACAAGACACGCGGCCACTCGCGCCGGAATAGGTCGATGCCCAACTGTGTCAAGGTCAGGTATAGCGACCGTCCGGTATCATCCGGCTCTATTTCGTGCTTGACCTGTGCGATGATGTCGCCGCTGTCAATGCCCTCGTCAATCCAGTGTAGGGTGACGCCAGTCTCAGGCGCGCCGGCAATAAGCGCCCATGTTGTAGAATAACAGCCGCGATAATCTTGGGTAAGCGCCATGTGAAGATTGATAGCGCCCGCCGTCGGAATGTCGATGATCGCCGGTGCTAGTATCTGGTCGTAGAATGTAACCACGATGTAATCAGGGGCCAGTTCCTTGAGTAGTTGGCGGCTTGCCGGGCTGTTGATACTGTGCGGGGCGTACACTGGTATCATGTGCTGGTAGGCTATTTCCGTTGCTGATTCGTGCCAGCGGTCTTTGGCCACGTCGCTATCAGGATTGACGAATACGGCCACGACATCAGTATTCGGCTCGGCTATAAGCGCCTCAAGCACGCCGCAGCCGATATTCTTGCCGCCGCAGAAGATGACCCTATGTTCCATTTAGCGGCCTCGCTATCACCATCCTATATTGCCCTTCGCCAGGCGCTTGCCAAATATGCTTGGTTTTCCAGCCGCAACGCTCATACAATTCGATGGCCTTATGGTTATCGCTTTTCACTACAAGCCCACACGCCGATAAATG
>Ga0209536_100008884_pt1 | contig 14996 bp, 11 predicted proteins | sample DeeMarSeWOR28_12_FD_187461 | JGI IMG/M metagenome (GOLD analysis project Ga0209536, IMG submission 187461) | Marine sediment microbial communities from White Oak River estuary, North Carolina - WOR-2-8_12 (SPAdes) (version 2) | ecosystem: Environmental > Aquatic > Marine > Intertidal zone >...
CACTTTGACCTCGGTCGAAGAAGCGCCGAGAGGGAATCCGATCACGGTGCAAACTTTGACCGGGCTGCCGCGCAGCAGCTCTGCACACATCTTGACGTGCGTTGGATTGACGCACACGGATGCGAATTCGTATTTACGTGCTTCGTAACACAGCTGCGCAATCTGGTCTAGGGTGGCATCCGGTTTCAGCAACGTGTGATCGATCATGCTTGCCACGCTGGGATCTTCCGGGATCCCACCCAACGAAGAGGTAATGCGAGCTGCACCAGCATTGACCACGCGTCCCACCCTGTCAAAACAAGTTTTCACGCAAACATCACCGGTGCACTCTTCAGTGCAGTGATCGCACTCGTCCGCGGCCTGGATCTGTTCCTGTGATGCCAGTGCGATCAGCACCTCTCGGGCAACAATTTCAACGATTTGTTCAACTTTCACTTGGTCTGCTAACATATATTTTCAGTTCACCTATTTCTTCTCGATTTCCATAATTTTATCGACGCGTCGGGCATGACGACCACCGCCAAATTTTGTGTTCAACCAGGTCAGTACGATCTGGCGTGCGAGCTTGTTATCGATCATACCGGCACCGAGGGTAAGCACATTGGCATTATTGTGCTCTCGGCTGTTCAGGGCTGTTGCATGGTCATAGCACATTGCCGCCCGCACACCTGACACCTTATTGGCAACCATACAGCTGCCGATCCCCGCACCATCGATGATGATCCCCCGCCAGGCTTCCCCAGTGCTGACTTTTTCAGCCACCGCATATGCAAAATCCGGGTAATCTACCGCATCACTGCTGTGGGTACCGCAATCATCAACGAGATATCCCTGGGATTGGAGATATGGCTTCAAGTCCTCTTTCATAGCATATCCACCGTGATCGGCTGCAATGGCAATGCGCCTGGTCTGATTTTCCGGGTCAATAGGAGATGGTCTCGCTTCTGGAGAAGGATCCGCAGGTGAAACTGTGCGGTCCTGCCCCAATGTGCGCTCCACCACCTGCTGCACAATCTCCTGGAGTTGGGTTTCGGATAATTCGCTCATCTTTTCCAGCCATTCACCATCATAAAGAGGTCATTCCAGCTCAACCAGTCGCTTTAAATGGCAGCCGTTGGAATGCAAATTCTTCTGTCGTGCCGAACAAACGTAGATTCGTATAAAAGCGGAAGCGATCTGCTCGCAACTCGGAATCAACGTACTCGATCACCTGTCCCGAAGCCATCTTTGTTTCCCGGCGAAAAACGAAGACCACAGCCGGAGGAGTGAGTTCCAGCAGCTGGCACACTTCGGGGGTCGCCAAACTGGCTTCGATTACCTGCTCAGCATGATCGGGTCTCTTATCATAAACCGAGGATAAAGTTTCGTAAAGAGATCTGGTCGAAAAATCATATTTCAAAATCCCTGGACACAACTCGTGCGGTAAATACGATCTTTCAATCGCTGTCGGCTCGCCATCCATCAACCGCACCCGGTTCAAGAAGACCACATCCGCACCGAGCTGAATCTGTAATCTCCTCGAAAGAAATGGATCTGCAGGAATGATGGAGGCCTCCAGCACACGGCTCGCAACCTTTTTTCCAAGAAATTGCATTTCCTGGGAAAATCCGAATAAGTATTCAGCTGTCTTATCCAGGCGGGTGTCAACCACAAAAGTCCCCACTCCAGGGACGGTTCTCAACACGCCATCATTAACAAGGTCGCTGATCGCCCGGCGGATTGTATTTCGTCCAACTGAGTAAATCTGGCACAGCTCACTCTCAGATGGCAGTCTCTGGTTGGCTTCAAGCTGGCCTGAGTTCACCTGGTCAAGGATCGACTCAACCACGATTTGATAAAGCGGTTTGGCTTTCTCGTTTCTTGCCATAAAAGCTCCTGTTCTCACAGGTCCTCTACATTTAATACCTGTACCTACATATACCAACAGGATCTATCACATTATAGCAGTTTAGAACATGAAAAGTCAAGCACTAACAGGTCTGTAATTGCTTCGAGACGAATAAATTTCCCCTACCTACCTATACCGATAAATCCATCAGGATGGCTTTTCAGGTCAGCCGATCATGAATTAGATTTATACTGCACGGATTTGGAACTGCAGATATAGTTACTCTCAAGTTAAAAAGGGAGCAGTCAGTGGGAGAATTGCTGTTGACAATCAGCATTATCACCCTGGTGATCTCAGCCTGCAGTCCCGGCTTGATCAACAGCAGTGGAGAAAGGGAAGAGCCTGCTGCGACCGCTTTGCCCACGTTATCTCAACCCGCTGACCGCACAATCCCTGCTTTCCAACATATGAATTTATGAAATGGTGCCTGACCCAAAAGAAAATCACACCTTTTTAGCAGTGGTCCACGGTACCTGATTGTTCAAAATCCCTTCGGGGATGGCTGTCACGCATTACTCCTGGACAAGTTCGATGCATGAGTACCTAAAGAGGACTTTGGTTAGAAATCCACAAATTCATACCAACCATCTAACTGAAATAATAATGTGAGTCTCGGGGAGTGTATTGAAATCTAACGGCAATACTTTGATTTGTCCAAAGCTCATTAGCTTTGATGAACACAAATTGCATCAAGGTACTTTGTGTCTAATAAGTATTCTCTTCCGATCTGTAAACGAGCAGTAATAGCGGTTTTTCCGGTCATCGTCCATTGGGAGTTAGGACGATTTGGATTTTATTCGGTCTGGTCTTATAAGAACTTATAATATGGAACAACTATCTTCTTTCCAGCAAGAATTCGATTTGCCATCAGGTACTGGAGTGGGAAATTCGTAAATGAGAAAATTTGCTTTGCTTTGGATAACCGTGGTGGTTTTTAATATTTTATTGGCTACATGCTCCAGCGAAAATCGAGGGATTCTTTTACGTTATACCCCTGAAATAGGAAGCTCATATCCGTATAAATTCTCAATTAATCATCCTAAAGTCCCGATTGAAATGACTGCGAATATGCAGGTCGTGGAGAAGAATGAAAATGGTTACTTAATCCAATTTCCGGATTTCTCGAATGAATTGTTTCCCGGCTCCATGATCATTACCGAACGCCACAATACCAGCCATCCTGGATTTATCAGTCTGAATTTCCCAAATGACCCGGTTAAGGTTGGCGGGGAGTGGCAGGGGCAAATCCCATGGTACTATGAAAACTTCTATGTGCTCGAATCAACAGATTTATTTTTACCGGCATCCTACGAACTGAAGGGAATTGAGCAAGCAGAAAAGGGTCAATATGCAGTAATAGAACAAAGGATTGAAACAGATCTTGCTGTTGATGGATTGGTCTTTTATATCGGTCATGCAGGTGTTCAGTGGGATCATGATGGTCAGATCACAGGATTAAATCCAGGGTATGATGCATATCAAAATCTGAGACCAGGTGATTTAGTGATCGGAATAAATGGAAAGTACGTCGATACCGCGAGTGAGCTCAGTTTGCTGGCTGAAGAGTATATTCAACACCCAAAGCAAGATAAGACTGTTACATTTTCCATCTTAAGAGATGGCATGGAATACAATATCGATGTAGAAAAAACTATCGACAAATTTGCAGTCGTGAAGGTTTACAACAAGGTGGACATTATCAAGACAGTATACGATATCGAACGGAGCTTATTAGTATCAGTAGATTTCAGCACAAGTTATGACGTGGAGTATAAATCACCAACAGGTGCTCAATTTCTCATAGTTGACAATTATGGTGGTTTCCACAAATTTCTCTTCCTGAATGGAAGGACAACCTATCAAGAGCACATTGATAGTAATGGAATTGCCTGGAGTCTGACCCTGGATGAATGATAATCTTTTATCTAATTATCAGCATATATCACAGATTAATATAGATGAATTCGATTCACGAGAAATCAGTCGTTGATAGAGAAGGAGTACTTATCGGTGAAAAACAAATTGATCCTCGTACTGGGTGCTGGCGCGATGGGTGCAGCTTACGCTAGCCGTTTTTACGATTTCAACCCTGATTGTATTGCCTTCGTGGCTTCGGGGAATAGATATGATCGGCTGAAGAAATCTGGCGTGATAGTCAATACCAAGTCTTATCCTATTAATGTTTTATCGCCGGAGGACGATGGCCAAAAAGCTGATCTGATCATCATTTCTCTCAAGCACCACCACCTGGTCGAGGCACTGCCACAATTAAGAAATTTTGTTGGTCAGAACACGGTCTTCTTATCAATCATGAACGGTTTGGATAGCGAACCGCTGATTGGAGCTGTGTTCGGCAAGGAGAAGGTTTTATTTGCCACCGCAGTAGGAATTGATGCCCAAAGAGATGGCAATGTAATCAACTTTAGTAAAAATGGCACAATCTTCTTTGGTGAAACCAATAATGCCGTGCTATCTAAACGCGTCAAGGATATTCAGGAACTATTCAAAATCGCAGGCATCAATTACCAAACCCCATCAGATATGATGCGCATCATGTGGTGGAAATTTATGATCAATGTAGGTATCAACCAGGCATCGGTGATCCTGCGTGCCCCTTATGGGGTTTTCCAAACCTCACGCTATGCTCAGCAGATCATGGAATCAGCCATGCGCGAAGCGCTGCTAATCGCTGAAGCAGCTGGAGTCAATCTGGTTGAAGGAGACATTCAGGAATGGTACACATTCTTGGATTCGCTCGACCCGCAGGGGAAAACATCCATGCTGCAGGATATTGAAGCCGGTCGGAAAACAGAGGTGGATATTTTTGCAGGCAAAATTATCGCAATGGGAAAACGCTATTCAATCCCGACACCAGTCAATCTTCTGCTCTACAACGCCATCAAAGTGATTGAAGATATTGCTGATCAGAAAAGATCTTAATCCCGATCCTCAATTACATTTTCATAAGCATCCAAACAATCTCGTAATCGGATTACCCCCGCTTCAAGGTCCTCAGGACCATAAAAACAGAATCCCAGGCGCAGGTATTCCCCCATTCCCATCTGGCTTGAAAACAAGCTTCCCTGACGGAAATCGAAATCATACTCTTGTGCTCTGGTCCGGAGTTCAGCAGCATCGATACCTGGAATTCTAATCCAAAAGAAGAAACCTCCCGTTGGGGTACGATATTCAGCACCAGGCAGGTATGACTTCAGTGCAAATTCCAACGCATTGAGACGCTTTGAATAAGCATTATGAAGACTGGTGATATTATCATCCAGCCCACCCGATTCGATCAGACCACGCACCAGAGCAGAAGTATACGGATTCATCCCGCCTCCACTCTCGAGCAGTCCGCAGCTCGATAAGCGTTCAATTACCTTGCTGTTTGCCTGGATCCAGCCCAATCGCAATCCGGGTGCCATGATTTTCGAGAATGAATTGACTGAAATGATCTGTTCAACATCCTGTGTATACTCAACAAAGGAACCGGGCTGGGATTGTGAATAAGTTAAGAATTGGTAAGCCTCATCAGCGATCACCAGGAAGTTATTTCGCTGTGCCAGCTGGACCAGCTCATCGCGCCGTCCAGGTGAAAGTGTAATACCGCTGGGATTCTGAAATACCGGGATGGTATAGATAAATTTCGGGTTGTATTCTGTCAACCTCTCTTCCAAGATATCAACTTTGAGACCTTCTGCATCCATCGGAATTGGGATCGCTTCAAGACCATGATCCCTAAAAATTCTCAGAGCCAGGAAATAGCTCGGCTCTTCTACAAAAATCACATCCCCCGGCCGCGTGTAAAGGGTGCAGAGCAAATCAAGAGCCGAAGATGCACCAGCCGTGACAAACAACAGCTCTGGGTTAATATCGAATTCATATCTTCTGGATAGAAAACCACTGAGGGATTTGCGGAAGTAGCCATTTCCCTGCTCGATCCCGTACTGGAGTGGACGGGAGTCATTGGATATAAAATACTCTTGCGCGGATTGGTGCAATAAATCTACTGGCAGCAAATCAAAATCAGGATTGCCCATTCCTAGATCAATGACACCGGGTCGGAAATTTATTTGGGTTATGGGGAGTTCAGACATGACAGAAGTATAAACGAATTGTACCTTTTCTGTCGCTATCTACAAAATAATATTTTTAGGTATAGGCAAATGATGAGCTTTTCTGGTATAAATTCCTTCATCACAAAAGAGACGTTATCTGCAGTACATATATGGTTTAGTCAATCCGTTAGCGAGGCGATTTTATGCGTGTAAAGCGATGCATGAAGAAAGTTATTGTCACCATCCCTGTGACAGCAACTATTGGTGATGCGGCGAATATTTTCTGCCAAAATCATGTTGGAACCTTACCAGTGATTGATGAACGTGGGCGCTTGGTGGGACTTTTGTTGTTGCGTGACCTGATTCACCTGATCATGCCTGCATTCGTTGATTTAATTGATGACATCGATTATGTTGGGGATTTTGGCGCGATGGAAGAATATGAACCTGCGGAGGATGATTTGATGCGGCCCATTTCGGAAGTGATGGAAGATCCAATTAGTGTTCTCGAAGATTCGGGACTTGTACGTGCTTTCTCATTTATTGATAAACACCAGCTGCTTGATCTCCCGGTCGTGAATCGAGAACGACAGCTTGTCGGCCTAGCTTCCAGGGTAGATATGGGGCGTGAATTACTCGATGCATGGTGGCAATGTCATCCTGGGAATAATTCGTAGCCACTATGATCATTTCTTCCATTATTTTTGTAATTGTATTAATTGTTATCTTTACCGAGTGGATTCCACGCACCATCACGGCTATCGCAGGAGCTGCTTTGATGGTTGGTGTGGGGATCTATGCTGGTTTCTACAGCGAAGAACAAGCCATCGAAGCCATAGATTTTCACACAGTAGGTTTGCTTCTGGGGATGATGACCCTGGTTGCACTGCTGCAGCCCACTGGTTTTTTTGAATACATAGCCACCTGGGTTGGTCGTGTATCAAAAGGCAAGCCAATCTTGCTGTTGATCCTGCTGGGGACTATCACTACTGTTCTTTCAATGCTGCTTGACAATGTGACAACGGTGGTAATTATTGCCCCGGTCGCGATCCTGATCAGTGAAATTTTGGGTATGAGTGCCATCCCGCTATTGATGGCACTTGCCCTGCTCTCCAACACTGGAGGCACAGGTACCTTGATTGGTGATCCCCCCAATATCTTGATCGGTTCTGCGGCGGGACTCTCTTTCAATGATTTTCTGGTCAACGCGCTGCCGGTAGTTATAATTGCCTGGATCGTCGTTTTGGGTCTGCTTTTGTACCTTTTCAGGAAAGATCTGAGCAAGAAACCAGAGAATGCAGATGCAGTCCAGAAGCTCAATCCTTCAAAAGCCCTGAACGATCCCTCTACAGCGTTAAAAGTGGTGATCGTGTTGGGTTTTACGATCATCTTGTTTTTCCTTCAGGACCTACTGGGGCTCAGCGCATCCTTCATCGCCCTTGCTGCAGCGGGTGTTGCGCTTATCTGGACCAGGCCCAACACCCAGGAGCTGTTCGAACGCATTGAGTGGAACGTGCTCATATTTTTCATCGCTTTGTTCGTGATGGTTGGTGGTCTGGAAGCTTCTGGCGCGTTGGATCAGCTTGCTGACATGATGAGCGAAGCTGCTGACCTCAATCCCGTCTTGCTTGGGGTTATCTTTATTTGGGGTGTAGCGATCCTTTCAGCAATCGTGGACAATATACCCATCACTATCGCATTGATTCCGGTTATTCTTCAGCTGGGAGCCTCAGGTATCAACACGGCACCTCTCTGGTGGGCGCTAGCTTTTGGAGCCGGCTTTGGAGGCAATGCAACCATTATTGGATCAACAGCAAACATCGTGGTTGCTTCACTTTCAGAAAGAACCCGCACCCCGATCACTTCCGCGGTGTGGACCAAGCGCGGTTTACCTGCTATGATCGCTGCCTGCATAGTGGCTACTATCCTGTATGTAGTATTTTTCCCTTACTACAGCAATTAAACCTGAGTTCTACGAATAAACTTTAATATCCCCAACCAATTAACCTGATTTTGATTGGAATTGGGGTTTCAATTGCCATCCTCACAATAACTGGACAGCTTCTTTTGGATGTTTGCAGGGATGGTTGACACACCTATTGGCCTCTGAGGAGCAATGTTCATTCCATCAGCTGGATAAAGTAGAATCCGCAGTTACAATTGGTATACATAAGCAAATTGCTGCTTGTTAACCACTTTGACCGCGTGAACCAAAATAAGGCTTGGATTGTAGAAAGATTCGGAAGTTTAGACGAGTTGCATTTTTAAGGAAATAGAAACTTGACCACATTGACCGCACGTACAGATATGAACCTCAAAGAAGCGTTAACCGAAAATCGTTTCGTGGGGATGTGGAAATTATTAAAAGGCTACCGCTGGCTGTACATCGGTGCGATCCTCGGGGTGGGTATTGCAGCTGTTGCCCGTACAGGCACTTATTTATTGCTGGGTTATTACGTAGATGAGGTCTTGGTCAATGAAACTTCTCCTTATACGCCCCTCCAGATAGCGATTGGGTTTATCGCTTTATCTCTGGTAATGGGCTTGTTCGCTTTTGTTAGTGGTGCATTGGCTGGAAAGACATCAGAGGGAATCGCTAAGCGAGTACGTGATTACATTTTCGATCACATCCAGCATTTGACTTTTACATATCATGATCAAACAAAAACTGGTGAGCTGATCCAACGATCGACTTCGGATATTGACGCTATCCGACGTTTCTTTGCGGATCAAGCAATTGGTATTGGGCGTATAAGCCTGCTCTTCCTGGTAAATTTCATCGCCCTGCTGGTTCTCAATTGGAGATTGGCACTGATTTCAGTTATCGTGGTGCCTTTCACAATTACCTTATCGATCGTTTTCTTTGGCAGGGTCTCCAAAGCATACGAAAAATATCAAGAACAGGATGCAGTCCTATCGAACCGCTTGCAGGAAAATCTGACCGGTGTGCGGGTCGTGAAAGCTTTTGCTCGTCAATCGTATGAGATTGATAAATTTGAGACAGAGAACTGGGAAAAATATCTGCTTGGTAAACGCCTGTTGCTGATGCATTCTAGCTATTGGCCCATATCAGACATTCTGACAGGAGCACAGATGCTGGCTGGTTTAGCAGTCGGCGCACTCATGGCGATCAACGGAACAGTCACAGTCGGGCAATACCTGACTTATGCTGGTTTGTTGATCTGGCTTCTATGGCCGATCCGCAACCTGGGCAGATTAATTGTTCAAATGTCTTCGGGCCTGGTATCTTTTGAACGTGTGATGACGGTTGTCAAAGAAGATAGAGAACCCCTGGATACCGGTGACTATCTTCCTCAGCAGAATATTACAGGCAACCTGGATTTTGAGAACATTGGATTTGCATATGAAGACGCCCCTGATGTACCTGTCCTAAAAGAAATCACCTTCTCAGTAGAACCCGGTCAGGTGATCGCGTTGCTCGGATCGACGGGTTCCGGCAAAACTACAATAGCTAATTTATTACCGCGATTCTATGAATATACTGAAGGAACAATTTTTCTCGACGGCGTCGAACTCAAACGTTATCCAAGGAAATTACTGCGTAAACAGATTGGTACTGTGGAGCAGGAGCCTTTCTTATTCTCAAGAACCATTCGGGATAATATTATTTATGGCATAGACAGGGAAGTCACACAAGATGAAATCGAGATGGCAGCCAAAGCAGCTGCGGTCCATGATTCAATTTTATCCTTTCCAGAAGAATACGATACATTGGTTGGAGAGAAAGGGGTAACACTTTCTGGGGGTCAAAAGCAGCGCGTAGCAATCGCCCGTACCATCATAAAGAACCCCCGCATTCTTATCCTGGATGATGCCACTTCTTCGGTTGACATAGAGACTGAAGCCGAAATCCGCCAGGCCTTGGAAAATCTGATGGAAAACCGGACAACATTTATCATTGCTCACCGCATCCAGTCAGTTGAAAAAGCGGATTTGATTCTGGTGCTTGATAAAGGCCGTATCATTCAACAAGGAACCCACGATGAACTGATATCGCAAGCTGGTATTTACAGGAAGATTTTTGATATACAAACCCAGATCGAAGCAGAACTGGAAGAAGAAATTTCAAGTGCAACGAAAATAGTGAAATAATGACCGATCAGTATTTTGAAGAAGAAGAGTTTAATACTCAATTCACCGGGAAGACAACGCTGCGCATCATCCAGCTTGCCAAGCCGCACTGGAGATGGGTGCTTGGCTTTATCCTGATGATCACCCTGGTGGCAGTCCTGGATTCTTTCTTCACTTTCCTGAGCAAACAAATCATAGATGAAGCTATCCTTGGCGAGAATATTGCCGCGCTTAAAAGCATTATCACCCGCTATGGATTATTGATATTGGTACAGGCTGGAGGTGTTTTCGGGTTTATCTACCTGGCTGGCATCTTGGGGGAAAGAATCCGTTACGATTTGCGGAAAAGCATGTTTGTCCATTTGCAGGAACTCTCGCTCTCCTATTATAATGTTACCCCTGTCGGCTGGATTATGTCACGGGTAACCTCTGATTCTGAACGCGTCGCCGAGCTGGTCACCTGGGGGTTCCTGGACATAACTTGGGGAGTCATGAATATTGCAACCGCGGCAATATTCATGCTGCTTATAAATTGGCAGCTGGCATTGGTCGTCTTCCTCGCGATTCCGATCTTGATTCTTGTTGCTGTGCAGTTCAAAAAGAAGATCATCGTTGAATTCCGTGAAGTACGTAGGATCAATTCAAAAATCACCGGTGCTTACAATGAAACGATCACCGGGGTCAGGGTAATCAAAGCTTTTGGACGCGAAGAGCGCAATAAAGAGGAATTCAATGAATTAACCAGTAATATGTACCACGCTGGCTATAAAGCTGCCTGGCTCTCAGCGTTATTCTTACCTGTAGTGATGCTGATCAGTTCATTTTCAGTTGGTGCGATCATCTGGTTCGGGGGTTACCAAACCCAGATCGGGAATATGACAATAGGCGGCATTCAAGCATTTGTCACCTATGTGGTATTGATGATCTGGCCAGTTCAGGAAATGGCACGGGTATATGCAGAATTGCAACGAGCAATTGCTTCTGCGGAACGAATATTCTCTTTAGTTGATGCCGTCCCCGAAATTTCTGACAAGCCAGACGCCATCGATCCGGGAACCATCCAAGGGGATATCGTCTTCGACAAAGTAAACTTTTACTACGAAGATGAGAAACAAATACTGCAGAATTTTGACCTGGAGGTAAAACGTGGGGAAACTATCGCTTTAGTAGGTCCAACCGGGGGTGGAAAAACCACAATTGTCAACCTGCTCTGCCGCTTCTTTGAACCCAGAGGTGGAGCAATTTATATCGGTGGTCATAACTATGAGGAAATATCCCTACACCTGATCCAGTCCAGGATAGGAGTTGTGCTCCAGACTCCGCATTTATTCTCTGGGAGCATCAGCGACAATATTCGGTATGGCAAGCTAAACGCCACCGATGAGGAGATTGGTGCTGCAGCACAATTGGCTGGTGCGCACGACTTCATCATGCATCTGGATAAAGGCTATGATGAAGAAGTAGGAGAGGGCGGCAACTTGCTTTCTGTTGGACAGAAGCAACTCATCAGTCTGGCGCGTGCCGTGCTGAGAGAGCCGGAAATATTCATCATGGATGAAGCTACCAGTTCTGTTGATACGATCACCGAGGCATTAATTCAAAAAGGGATGGAAAACTTAATGCAAGGCCGCACAAGCTTCATTATTGCCCATCGGCTTTCAACGATCAAGAGGGCAGACCGTATCCTGGTAATCAAAGAAGGTGCAATAATTGAGGATGGAAGCCACCCAGAGCTGCTTCGCAAAGGTGGCCATTATTACCGACTATACACTTCTCAGTTCCGCAGCGATCTCGAGAAAGAGTATGCTCCGCTGGAAATGGCGACCTCTGCTGCCGATTGAGACAGAGAGATTACGGGTTTCCAACATTTAGGTTTATTTCCAAGAAAATACTTATTATCTAACCTGGTCGTATTCCATATGGGATGAAGAGATCCACATACTTGGATATTTGATTACCGGGAAACATCTTTACATCCAATGCCATCCCTGATATACTCCAAATGAGCAAATGCCCAGATATGAGCAATTATTCATAAAAACACACCGATGCGAGTTTCCGATCATCAAAGGCTTCTAGTAAAGATTGCCAAGCTTTATTACGAGCAGGAAGAAACACAATCTCAGATCAGCAAACGCCTGCGCCTTTCCCGCCAGAAAGTGCAGCGCTTGCTTAAGGAAGCCCGTCAGGAAGGTATCGTGCAGTTAAGCATTCGCCCCTTGATGGGCGTTTTTGATGATCTCGAGCGAAAGTTGGAAGATAACTTCGGGCTGCGTGAAGTGATCGTGATTGAAATCAAAGACTACCACGATCACAAGGAGGTTACGCGCGAAATTGGTGCTGCCGCTGCAGAATTCCTTCTTCGCATCCTCCAGGAAAATGACTTATTGACAATTAGCTGGGGGAGTTCACTGCTCGGCATGGTCGATTCCCTGCATGCCAGCATGAGCAGGGTTGAAATTGATGGCATTAAAGTTGTCCAGGGATTGGGCGGGTTGGGTGACCCAACCAATGAAACACATGCTGCTGAACTGACCAGGAGGTTTGCCAGCGTGCTGGGAGGGCAAGCCGCGCTATTGCCTGCACCGGGGATAGTTGGTTCCCCAGCCGTCGGTGAGGCATTCAAGACTGATCCACATGTCCAAAATGCTCTGAGGATGGCAGCCTCTGCAAACCTGGCATTTATGGGCATTGGAGCACCCCGCAAGGATTCAATCTTGATTCAGCAAGGCAATATCGTTGATTGGCAGGAGTTGAAGCTGCTCAAAGCACAAGGAGCAGTTGGGGACATCAACCTGCGCTATTTTGACCATCATGGCAGGTCTATAGATTCAGACTTAAATTCTCGGGTTATTGGCTTAACACTAGACGAGATTCGTCGGATTAATACTGTAGTCGGCATTGCAGGAGGTGAAGCGAAATACGATGCAATTCTGGGTGCTGTAAACGGACATTTAATCGATGTCCTTGTAACTGATCATATCACCGCACAGAACCTATTGGATGACTCAATAAACTGAGAGGAGTGACTTCAGATGAGTAAGAAACAGATCGTAGTGCTGGCAACCCTTGATACCAAAGGAATAGAAGCACAATACCTGAAAGAAAAAATTGAAAGCCTGGGAGAATCCGCATTGATTGTTGACGTAGGTGTAGTGGGTACTCCAGCGGTAAAAGCGAATATCTCCCGGGAAGAAGTCGCAGAAGCCGGCGGGACATCCCTGGTTGATCTTTTAATTGACCCAGACCGTGAAGTCGCGGCACCGATCATGTCAGCGGGTGCTACAAATATCGTTGTTGATCTTGCCCAAAAAGGGGAAGTACATGGCATTGTCTCCATGGGAGGCACGCAAGGGACAACGCTGGCTACAAAAGTCATGCGTGCTCTACCATATGGCTTTCCCAAGGTGATGGTATCAACTATGGCATCCAGTAATGTGGCACCCTGGGTGGATATCAAAGACATCACCATGATGTATTCCGTTACCGACATCCTGGGTTTGAATCCCGTTATGCGCACTATCCTTGCAAATGCGGCCGGCGCGGTGGTTGGTATGGCCAACGCGACTATTCCGATGGAATCCTCCGAAAAACCTTTGGTAGCCGTGACAACTGTCGGAATCACCACTATTGGAGCAATGAAAGCCATCGAGGTGCTTGAAGCAGCTGGATATGAAACCATTGTTTTTCACGCAGTAGGTACCGGTGGACGAGCAATGGAGCAGCTGATGAAAGAAGGTGTCATCGGTGCTGTTCTGGATTACTCAACGATTGAAGTATCGAACGAGATGTTTGATGCACTGCTCGCCGGTGGTGATGAACGGCTTACCGTGGCAGGTGAGCTAGGCTTACCTCAAGTATTAGCTCCCGGTGCAATCGAGGTGCTTGTATTCAATGAACCCGAAACTGTACCACCCCCTTTCGATACGCGGACATTAATCCGGCACAGCCCGCAAATTACCGATGTCCGTCTTAACGCAGATGAAATGGCACAGGTTGGTGTTGAGGTGGCAAACCGACTGCGGCACACAAAAGAGGAAGCCTACTTCATGATCCCGTCAGCAGGCTTTGATAGTTATGCAGTCGAAGGTGAAGGTTTCTATGATCCTGAATCAGACCAGGCATTCGTTCGAACGCTGAAAGCAAACCTGCAGGACAATATCAAGGTGATTGAGCGCGATACCCACATCGATGATCCCGAGTTTGCCACAGAAGCAGCCAGGCTGCTAATTGAATTGATCGAAAATAAGAATAAGTAACCAGGAAAGGAGCTCAAAATGGCGAAAAGATATTCACGTAAGGAATTCATTGACAGGCTTTGGATGGAAATCAAAAAACCCAAACCATTGGTCATGACTGGTGCTGGAAATGGGATTGCTGCAAAATTCATCGAGAGAGGCGGCGTGGATATCCTTGGGGTTTACAACACAGGCTATTTCCGCATGCAGGGATATGGCTCACTAGCTGGCATGCTGCCTATTATGGATAACAATGAACTGATCTACACCATGGGAAAACGCGAGGTGCTTCCGCAGGTGAAAGAAGTGCCTGTTATTGCTGGCGTTGCAGGCGTTGATCGTCTGCGCGACATGCATTTATACCTCGATGACCTAAAACATATCGGGTATTCAGGCATTCATAATTTTCCCACTGTCGCCTGGTTTGACGGAGAATTCCGACAGACATTGGAAGCCACTGGATTGGGTTATGAGCACGAACTGAAGATGATCAACATCGCAAGTGAACTGGACCTGTTAACTATTGGTTACGCATTTAATATGGAGGATGCCAAGAGATTATTTGGCGAAGCACCTCCCGATATTTACATATTCCATGCGGGAATTACCCGCGGTGGGACTACTGGCTACAGTAAAGGACGTGGTATTGAAGAGATGGCTGAGATCTCACAAGAACACTATGACTTCGCTCGAAAACAAAAACCGGATGTGATCCTCTTA
>Ga0209536_100008885_pt1 | contig 14995 bp, 12 predicted proteins | sample DeeMarSeWOR28_12_FD_187461 | JGI IMG/M metagenome (GOLD analysis project Ga0209536, IMG submission 187461) | Marine sediment microbial communities from White Oak River estuary, North Carolina - WOR-2-8_12 (SPAdes) (version 2) | ecosystem: Environmental > Aquatic > Marine > Intertidal zone >...
CATAGTTTCTATTCAAATCTTACCTGAATTACCCAACATTTGTGATTTCTCTATAAAATCCCACGAAACTCATACAGATAAATATATAAGCTATTGATATTAATATTTAAATAATTTTAGTATAATGAATGAGGTTCAGCGTTTCTGGCACTTTTTTTGCAATTGACTCAAATTGTATTAAATGAATTTGTCTTTAATTGCTTTTGTGAGAAATAGCTCTGATCTGATTACACAACTTACGTAAACAATATTAGTTTTTTTTAACAAGCTTATCTTGCATAGTTTTTTCTTACCCAAAAAACATGATAGGAGCGGTGTGCATAGACGCATTAAATTTAGAAAACAATTTAACGCTTCGATAAAGATTTAGAAGGAAAAATTAAATGAAAAAAATTATAGCTTTGTTAATCGTTAATTTTATATTAGCTTTGGTATCGAGTGGCTGGGCTATCACAATCAACATTATTAACGGGACAGAAGGCCCGATAACATCAGGAGATTTCGTAGTTGAGGGGTTCCCGGACGATGATACGCCCCCAGGACAAACTTTTCAAATTTTTAATAGCAATAATGTCTCGGCTAGCCAAGATACGGTGTTGGGACTTATATGGGACGAGTTAGATGGACTCGGTGTCATTTCGGCTACAAGTTTGATTTTTGGTTTTGCGGCTAATCAGACGGGAGCTAGTCCTATTATTACGATAGATACTTTGGATATGACCTTTGGCGGTTCGGGCACCTTCAGCCTTGGCCCTTCAGACTCGGTTATGGTTACGAATTTTGTGCCTGGAAACAGTAGAGCTGAAGCGCTTTTCACTGTGGACCTCGGCTTCGATTTTATGACTACCTTCAACTCATCAACTGCGACTAATCTCACCACTGCCCTTTCTTTTATAAACCAGAATGATGGATTTGAGAGAATGTTTCTGATGAGTAGCCTTACGAAAGATATCAATGCGGTCCCCGAACCGGCCACTATGCTACTTTTAGGTTCGGGGTTAGTTGGATTGGCCGGTATAGGAAAAAGAAAGTTGTTTAAAAAATCATAGGCCAGAAAGCTGGAAGGCTGTAAGGCCAGGATGCCGAGAGATCGGACCATATTAGCTGATAGTGCAGAGTTCAAGCTATAATGAGGGTCTGTTGGATGACTGAGAAGTGATCTGCAGGTCCTCATTTTTTTTGTTCGATGGAGCGCCGAAAAACAGGCAAGCTTGAAGGCCAAAAGGCTATAAATCCAGGAAGCCAGAAGCCTGGCCCCGGTTGAATCCACCTCTTAAATAACTTCATTCCGGAAAAAAGATCGGGTAGGAATCACAGAAAGGGATTTGATCGCAGAAGTTAAATCGTATGAAGAAGAGGAGCCGAACGCGGGGCACGTCTGAATTAGCGCTAAAAATTCCCCCCAGAACGAAAAGAAGCATTTAAGATATCAAACTAAATCTGTGGGCCTCTGTAATGATCAGTGTCCAATTTGTATTTAAAGGTAAAGATGGGGACGGGGTTGCTTTGTTGCGTTATTATCACTTGATAAAAATTCCACGGGTAAAGATGGGGACGGGGTTGCTTTGTTGCGTTATTATCACTTGATAAAAATTCCACGGAGCAAGCATAGATCGGCGCTGTTAAATAAGATTTGAGTATTTAACGCTCAAATCTTAGCTGTAGCTTATTTTTATAATCTTTACACTAAACTTTAAAACATTTTGCGCCATTCCATTCTTTATCAAGCATTCTTGCTTTAATTTTTCCATTCAGTTTTTCTAAATTAATCTGATCAGAAGAGAGCGCCAGAATACCGGTTATGTCACGCAGATGTTTTCCGATTAACCAATTAACTTAATCAACGAATGAGCCTTTGACCTTGAAGGCGATTTTAAGGAAGATAGACGCGGTGGCTGCAATGAGAAGCAGAAAAATAACGGAAAAAAAGGTTTTAAATGGTTGGGATATGAAAGACGACAGGAATAGCGGGTAAGTGTTTTTTAGGCCTGCAGTTGAAATGAAACAGCCGGCGCTGCCACCGCCGCCCGATTCACTGCTGGAGCTGCGGCCGGAGCCGGTCGATGAGCTGCTGCATACCGAGACGGTTGAATCGATAATTTGAAAACACACATTATTGGAAAAATAACTTTCATTTCCTTCGGTATCATAAGCCGTCACAGCAACGTGATACTTTGTATTTTCGTTCAATCCGACAAACTTCACAGATGGATGGAGCGGATCCGCCAGCTCATCTTCGGGCAATTCGTCGCTGTATCTGTAGGGAGGCCCCGGAGAATCGTCATTGCGATAAACGACATACCCCTCCAGGTCGGGCTCATCGTTGGAGTCCCAGCCTAATGTAACGGTCTTAGCGTCACCGGGAGAAAAGGAAAGAAAGGAAAACACCAATACCAGAATAAACCGGCAGATGCAGGCGAACAAAAGGTTTAATTTGTTATTCATGACCGCACAATAACACTGACGTCATTCCTGAGGATCAAATTATGGGCGTCAGCAGTATTATAATGCAGAATCTATGTCAACACCTTTAATGTGCGCAAGTATGCTTTTGTAGATTTATAGTAAAATAGTATACTATACTAAATGTTCCTTGACCTCCTTTAACCGCCCTGAATATCAGGCTTTCTTCGATGAAGAGTGAGCGTCCCGTTCTACCCGAAGACATTATGCATTTTTTAGTATGTCTGTAGTACACAAAAACATACGTTTTTTATCCAATTCCAACTTCTCAACCCATTTTTAAAATAATTTTCCATCCCATTTTCTTCCGTTCAAATACACAATAACAATTAAATATTTGATATTATTTAATATTATGATATGCAAAACTCAACTTTTTCGTAGTTGCAAAAAAGTTTACGGTTCCTTTTTAATGTATTTTGCACTTTTAATAATGCTTTACGTTAGAGAAAAAAGTTTTTTAAAATAAGCGCCAACACGCCCACTGTTAGTTGCCTGTGGCCGGTTGCCGGTTGTCCTTAAGATGTCTGCTGAGCCCTAAATAAATATTTGGGGAATTTTGAATGGGCGTATTCTTTATCTGAATTTGCAATTTTATGATTCAAGATGCTAACATAATTATTTGAGGGGTCGGGAAGTTTTTTCGATTTAGCCGCTCTATGAATAATCGCCCGCGAAACCTGCGCAAACTCGGGCCTCAGGGCGCGTACCAAAAGAACAGTAAAGGATCCCACATACGTTATCCGAAAATTGAGTCTGTTTGGAGATTCATAACATCGTGCCGATCCCGTTCTTTTGCAACGCTCCCTGAGGCACTCAAACAGTGCACCGTTTTCGCGAACGATCATTCATTCCGCTCTTTGTGGGGATTTGAATCAAAAACTCCCCGACCCCTCAATTATTTAAACTTTAAGTTATATATGGCGTTTAAGAAAAAGAGCAAATAATTTTGCGTAAAAGAACGATAAATATACCCATATTATTAAAAAGTTTTCAGATGCTCAGACTTCTTGGGCCACAGCTTTTTCTTGAAAAAGTAAGATACCAGGTTTTCAGCCGGATCCCCCACCTGTGTGTAGGAAAAGAACTCGATAAGAGAAATCTGTCTTTTGAAGGTCCTGAGGGGATTAAACTTTTCCGCGCTTCATCCGAAGATGTCCTGCAATTCTTTCGGTTAATGGCCAGTGAGCAAAAAGAATCGCGATATGCGATGATAGAGAGAAAAAATTTCTATGAAAGGGGCTTTAAAAACTGTTACATTGGTATGAATATCGAATCGGGTGAGATGGCCAGCATCTTATGGTCGGTTACGTCCGGTGATGTGAAGCGAGCACGGTCCAAGCATCGGTATCCGTTCCTAAAAGAAGATGAAATAATGGGGGAAAATATTTATGTACTCGAAAAGTTCAGAGGGCAGGGAGTTATGGACAGTACGGGTCGCCAACATGAAGCAATTGCTGCCAAGCAGGGTTTCAAACGAATACTGTTTATCATTCGAGAAAGCAACGTTCCATCGGTAAAATCGAGCATAAGACGGGGGCACCTTGTATATCGGAGACTAATGATTTCACACGTCTTATTTCATGTCAAAGTCGAGACTCTCGATAATTATAATCCACCTGTTCCTATTCCAATCCCATATTAGCCCGAAGGATAAGACTTTTATCATTAGATGGAGATTTTCATGGCGCGAATTCCCGCAGAAGTTCTCTCCATTTGCGGACAAAGATTTCATGTGTAAACCCTTTTGCATAGTTAAAACCCTTCTCAACATAGCATTCTTTATTGCCCAGGACTTCTCTGACCATGTCCCGAAGATCTGAAATCGAAGCACAGATCATCTGGCCGCCGCCCTCGAGCAATTCTTTCATTCCGCCTCTCCCTGAACCAATTACGGGTGTTCTGCAAAGCAATGCTTCATGAGCAACTCTGGACCACCCTTCTTCGATTTTTGACATATTCACGACCACGTCACAGGCGTTAAGCAGCAGCAGATAATCTTTTCTGTTTAAGTACAGCCAGTGGACCGGAATATTGATTTCCTCTGTGACAGGTCCTGTCATCACAAGCGTAACTTCCTCGTCTTTTAAAGCATTAAAAACATCTATTACTCCCTTAACCCGATCGGCATAGCCGATGTAAACGACCGGCCTATCGTTCGGAATACCATTTTTTTCCAAAAAATTCTTTACCTCTTCCGTTCCGAATACAAATTCTTCAGGATTAAAGGCATTATAAATAACACGAACCTCCCGGCAGCCGATGCCATCCAAAAAATCTGCCCAGAATTTTGATACGGTTACCACCATGTCAAGGCCGCGCAGACGCCTTTTTAAAACCTTTAATGAAACTTTTCCCTTAAGCGTCTTCATTTTTTCCGTAATATAGATATGATGCAGCATACCGATTTCAACGGCATCTTTTCTCCTTTTGCCAAGGTTTATAATCGGTGGTGCCATAATAAAAATATCACCATCGATGCTGCTGGTGCGCAAACGATACCAGTATTGCAGAAAATTCTCATGGGGTAATCGGGGCGCGCTTTCATCCATGATAACGTGATAAGAATCGGAAAGCGCCACGGCGGCGTGATATTCATAAGTATGCCCCCCCCTGCTGTCATCTAAAACAGAGCGCTTCTTAAAAGAATCGATGAGAATTTTTGTTTCCGGTTGCCAGATAATTCGTTTCATGGTGGATGCTTTTCAAAGTTAGGTCTGAACATTAAACGATAAAAAGAAAATATGCTTTATTCAAGCTCAATTTATCGAAATTCAATATCTGGAAGACCAGGTTGGTTGTATTTTTGCCCACACTATTAATATTCTGCTGGACTTTTACAATACTGTTCGGATAAACAATTATACCAGACGCAAAAACGAATGATCAGTAAATAATGTAATATTTACAGTGTACTATATCGTTTTTGGTATCTTGCGCAATTTGACGGCATAAAATTCAGGTGCCTTTCTTTTAGGCGAGAAAAATGTGAAAATCATTGCCAATTGTTTGGATATTTTCTTTCACAATTGCGCCTTTTGCTCACTTTATTCTTGCATCCGCTAAAATCATAAGTAAATGAAATAATGTATAAATTAATTTAATGTGGCTAATTTGCACGATTCTTGCTGTTTGTGAAATGAAAACTCACTGCAGACATATCAAAATAATTAAGCGCTTCGTGAAAAACATAGAAAAATATTTTATCCATTTGTATGATTCATCGTAAATCACACCGCAAACAAAGGTGTTGGGGAAATAAGTTCAGCTTAATTTTTTGGCATTGGCCGAGTGATCGATAGGATAAATGGAGTATATCAGAATGGAAAAAATTATACGTAATGATTGGCAACAGATAAGAAAAGGAACATTAAGGGCAGATATATTAAAGCGTTCAATACATGTTGAGGGCCTGGATATATCACGATTTCGCTTTGAACAGCCCGGTGAGACAGAATTGAACTCTTCAGACGGACATATTATCACCGTACTGAGTGGTGGTGTGTTACTGAAGGTGAATTCATGTGAAAAGCCTTTAAATCTACATCCGTTTGTACACTTATATATTCCACCCGATGAACAGGCTCAGCTAAAAGTCTCTGCAAATACCCGGATAATACATATATCCGGCCCTGAGGATCAGGCCAGAGGTAAACGACTGATCGTGCGTGATGAACAATTCCTCAGGGCAACAGCCGACAATGAGCGGCTATTTCGATGGATACTTACTCCTCAGTATTTGAGCCGGCGAGTATTTCTCTACCATGACCGGGCTCTTTTATCGAAAAATGGTGATCCTGTTTCGTTGTTTCATACCACGATGTTTGATGTAAAGGGCCTGCCTTCCAATGATGATGGTCTACCGGTGTTTAAAATGTCTTATGACAACCAGACTGAAGTTAACGTTTGCTTCGACGTTTCCGGAGAGGCGAAAGTCCGCATGGCCTACCACCCTTACAGTGATGAAAACCAAAGATGGGGGGAATGGCAATTGCTGGACAGCAATACAACCTATTACCTGAATGAAGCGTCAAACGGCTCTGAGGTTGAATGGCATAAAAACCCGGAAACGGCTGAGCAATTTTCAAGACGAAATAAGCATGAAGTCTTTATTTCGGAAGGGGGATATGTATCACTATTTTGTTTATTTGATCCTGCCCCCACAGGAACCGAAAGGCATTTACCCGGGAAGTACAGCTCGTACGAACACATCAGTAAAATCGTTGGCACAGAAAGCTATGAACGGCAATTGGAGGCGCTGGCACCATATGACGAAATGGTTGATAAATTATCGTTTCAAAAAGCTCAAGTCTCATTAGATGAAGTTAAGAAAAATCCATTATGGCAGAGCTACCAACACGGCTTAAAATGCCAGATGAACCTGGAATCTAAACTGATGCAGCAGCTCCGAGAGGATAATCAGGGTCGCGATGGAGTAGTTTTGAGATGGCTTAATAAATTGTCTTGAAGGAGTGGTGGGATTTTCAATTTATTGAAAATACAAATGAAACTAATATTAAAACGATGAGCAATGTTTGGATGCGTTTTAATTGATCTGTTTACTGAAACGGAGGTTATAATGAAACAAAATTTTAAGATTGCAATTATAGGCGCAGGGAACATCGGTATCTCCATTGCAAATGGATTAGTTCAATCCGGTCAATTTCTCTCTAAAAATATTACATTGACCAGAAGGAAAGTGCATCTACTTGAAGAACAAAAAAAACAGGGATTCGTTATTCAAAGCAACAATCGCGAGGCTGTTAATAACTCTGAAATAATTATTATTGCCGTGGAACCACAGCAGATTGACGATGTCCTTAAAGAGATTAATTCTGAATTGGTCCCTGATAAACATACCATCATTTCTGTGGTCACAGGAGTGACGATAAAACAGATTATTAAACATATTGGGAATAAAACAAGAGTGGTACGTGCGATGCCGAATACGGCAATATCGATTCGGGAATCAATTACATGTCTCGCATCAGTTGAAACGAATGATGAAGTTCTCGAGATTGCAAGGTCAATATTTGGCACTGTGGGGAAAACCCTGGTTGTAGAAGAAGAGCAAATGATTGCTGCCACAGCGCTCGCAGCCTGTGGCATAGCGTTTTTCTTACGAGCCATACGGGCTGCTTCACAAGGTGGTATTGAAATAGGCTTTGATTCCGGTGATGCGTTGTATATTGCAGCCCAGGCGGCTAAAGGTGCTGCATCATTGCTATTGGATTCTAAAAATCACCCCGAATTCGAAATCGATAAGGTAACAACACCGCGAGGGTGCACCATTTCAGGTTTGAATCAAATGGAGCATGAAGGATTCAGTGCGGCTATGGTCAGTGGAATTACGGCTTCTGCAAATAAGGCTGCGATGCTATACAGCAAAACCAATGACTGAAATGAATATATACACCTCGAATATCAAAGCGCAGACACAAATATTACGTTAATTTATGGGCTTAAACAATGATATAATTAAAAAAGTGCATCTACCTTGTTTCGGGTGATAGATGCGGAATTATTTTTGGATCTTTCGGTGAAACATAAAAATTAATTTAATGAAAAAATTTCTATTTTCTTATCTAATCCTCTTCTATTTCACCTTCAATGGCTGAACGAAAACCGAATCTAACTCTTTAAAAATTCAGCCACCACCGGAAAGTGATCTGAACCACCGGATTCTTTCAATGTGCGAGCCCTTTGCGGAACAAGGTGATCATTATAAAAAATGTGATCAATCCGAACAAGTGGAGGGATCAATACTTTTCCTCCGAAAATGAATATTGAAGCTGGATAAGTGAAACCAAAGCCATAACCTGCCTCCCAGTGAGCGTCACGTAAATGTTTGTTCACCATGCGGTATGTTTGTGTTTGGTCGGTAGTGTTAAAATCCCCTCCCAAAATAAGCGGGCCGTTTGTTGTGGTAATATCTTCTGCCAATAAGGCTGAAATTTGACGATACCGTCGCAACCAGCCAGACTGCTTAATTGGATGAATGTTAAACACCATAATTGGGCTATCAGGTATTTCAATCAACACCTTTTGAGCTAGTCCCTTATTAGGAAATGCACCCATGGAGGTTATTGGATAACGACTGATAACCCCCTGAAGCATCTTTGGCTCATAAATAAAGTGCAGTTCAGCATCAGAATAAAGATTAACCAACGCGCCGGTAAGTCTGTCTACCCTAGCCGGTTTAAGCTCTTGCAATAATAAAATATCGGGCTGCTCTTTCCGGATAACTTGAGCCACTGCGACCATATCATTATTGTTCCGCCAGATATTGTAACTCATAACCTTAATCGGCATTAATTCAGATTGTGTAGCACCTAAACTGGGTAAAAAAAGTCGGGCGTAGGTGAGACAAATGAAGATTGTAGGTGCAAGCAATGTCAGCACCAACCATTTGCGGTGCGCCATTCCGGCCACAATCAGCGCTGGTATCAGGATGATCAACAACCATGGCATCAGATAACTGATGAGGCGTACCGGCAATAACTGATCGCCTGACCACCACCGCAAAAGGTAACTAAGCAACACGCACAGGCCCAAGAACCATAGACTTAGCCAAAAGCTAAAGCAAACGAAGTTCCACAATTCTTTCGATGATATGATATTCAGATTATGCAGCATGATAATTTTTATCTACCTCCATTAAAATAACAGCACACATTACGGATCTATATTCTGACGCTTTATTGTCTAATATTCAAATTGCAAATTTTTATAATCAAGCTGGTTATCGGCCGAGGTTATTTTCATCGGCACCTTTTCGAGGCTATCAATATGTTAATCAACGCGTTTTAAGTATATAGATTCAATAATTGTCTCCAGTGCCGGTTCGCTAATACTGATGTCTTTCACCGGAAATGTAGCAAACAGGTAGGAGGCCACCTCGGCCGCTTTATCATAAGCGACCTCCAGCAGAATTTCATGGTTACTGATTTTCTGCATGTCACCAAGCTTTGTTGCGGCTTCCTGGTTCCATTGGCCATCGAACACAACATGGATTTTCTTGCGGAAGCCGTCGAGACGACGCAGATCTCGAATGCCGCCATCATAGGCAATTTTTCCCTGGTTGATGATAATAACTCTTTCGCAGACCTGCTCAATATCCGATAGGTTGTGGGATGTGAGTATGATGGTATATTCTTTTTGTTCCCGAAGCTTTCTGATGAACTCGCGGATTTTTTTGGCGCTGACCAGATCCATCGCATTGGTGGGTTCGTCCAAAAAAATAACCCTGGGATCATGTAGTAAGGCGGCAGCCAGTTCACAACGCTTGCGCTGACCGAAGGAAAGTTTCCGCTGGGGTACTTTCAGAATATCAACGATTTCGGCCAATTCAACAAGTTCCCTGACTTTTTTGCAGTAGCTGTTCTCAGGAATTTCATACAAAACCTTGCAAAATTCAAAGTAATCTTCAGCCGGAAGATCCCAAAAAAGGCGATTGCGCTGCCCGGTAATAAAAGAGATATTCTTCAAAAACGCCTTCCTGCGTTTAAAGGGGATGTGTCCCATAACAGCAACCTCGCCCCCGGAAGGAAAAAGAATCCCTGACAGCATCTTAAGGGTTGTGGTTTTTCCGGCACCGTTGGGTCCGATAAAACCGACCACTTCACCGATATGAATATCCATATCAATTTCTCTGACAGCCTCCACAAAAACCTTTTTACCGCGAAACAACGATTTTATCGAACCATGGAGACCCGCTTCCTTTTTATGAAACCAATAGGTTTTAGAAAGATTCCTTGCAAAAATAGCTCTCATTCTTTACTCCTGGCAAGCGCTGTTCACTGCCACTTCAGCCTAAAGCGTTTTGTTCCTGCATGTCAAATAATACCCGCATTTATCCCTTTATAATTACAACCTTGTCTTTTATGATTAAACACATTGAACATTGGAATTTTGAATTTGTTTCAAATTTCGAGATTCTCCGGCCCCATTAAATTTAGAGACAATTTAATGCGGATGCTCCGGGTCCGATTTATCTGGCCTATGTACTTGCAGAAGAATAATTCTTGAGTCCCAATTTCCAAAATTTCAGGGCCAGGATCAAAAAGAAATTTGCTGCCGTGAAACTAAAAACGAGAAAGCGCGGCGATAATGAATTTAATAAAGCCTGCGCGGGTATTTGAGCCACCAGAGAAAGAGGAAGAATATAGATAAACATTGCCCTTAAAACTCCTTCGAAGATATCGAGAGGATACCGGCCAATTCTGAGAAGGTTGTCAAAAATTCTGGCTAATCCGTAGGATTGAATGGTCCAAAACGAAATCGTGGCAACAATTAATACCACGGCAAAAAGAAAAACCAGGGCATTTGCAATGAGCAAGATATAAAAAAGAAACTGAGTCCATGTGAAAGCGAAATCCAAATGATAGAGCACATACCCAAGAAAGCCCACCGTGGGCAAAAAACTAAAAAAATCGATCAAATCGATATCCTCAAAAGATGCAATAAAAAGTAGGTTAACCGGCAGAATCATGCGTGTATCGAGCTCTCCGGATTGAATTCGTTGCGGCAGATGAAATGCCAGATTTCGCTGAAACGTAATGCTGATAATAAAATCAACCAGGTGAAAGGTGGCAAAAAGAAGAAGCACCTGGTTATATGACCATTGACCGATTCGGCTTACGTTTAAAAATATTGCCTGGAAAAAAAGAAAAAGCAAACCTATTCGAATGATCTTACCTGTGATCATAAAAATAAAATTTAAGCGATAATCCATCTGCCGCATCAGGCTAATCCGGATCAAAAAACCAAATAGTCTAATATATCGTTTTAATACCTTCACAAATTCAATCTCCCATAGCTACATATTGTCGAATTCCTTTTCTCCAGATAGCCACATTTATCAGTGCAAAGGCAACAATCCAACCACCTTCCTTCAGAAATTCGAGGAACACCTGATCCAGGGGTATCTTACCGAGATATACCTTCATGGGTAAATAGATGAAAAAGTGAAATGGAAACATCAAAAAAATATTTTGTATCGTAAAAGGGAAAAAAGATAGGGGAATGATGGCACCACCAACAACTTCCATAATCACCCGCATCGTGAACCGGATGCCATATGTGTTTTCAACCCAAAATGCCAGTAAACTCAACGCCTCAAAAATGAGAAACTGCAGCAGACCAGCCAGAGAGATCGATATGAGAAACATCACAAGATTTATTGAATTCGATGGAAATAGCAAATATTTGCTGAAAAAGAAAATAACCACACTGTATCCTATTAATCCTACAAAAAATAGAAATACTTTGGTTCCGAGATCTCTAGCGAACCAGATGACGTAAGGACTGATCGGTTTGATCAAAAGATTTGACAGGGTGCCTTCACGGATACTTTGACTGGTTTCGGGATTTTCTGCGGTTGTAAGGATAAACGTATTGATTAAACCGGCGCCGATAAGATAGGTGACCATCTCTTCAATAGAATACCCGCCGATGATACTGCGGCTAGAACTCCTGAAAATTGCCAGCCACAGAAAAACAATAATCAATGAGGAAACAATACCGCTCAGAATCTCCAGTAGAAAATTGACTCTGTAAGCCATTCTTTCGATCCACACAAGCTTGAAAACATACCATAATTTAATAACCATATCTTCCCTTTAAGCCACCTGTGCTATTATCATATCGAGCCGGCATTGAATTTTTTAATAGTTACAAACTATAAGATCTCAGGCAAAGTATAGCAATTTTTTCCGATATGTAAAACGGCTGCTGAATCTGGCGGAACTGTCTTACATTGTAGCACGCTAACTACTACAAAGTAGTAATTTCATATTTTTTATTGGCTAAAATAATGAATTCAGATAAATTTAATATACTGCCTGATTTGCACTTGAGTTTCTAATCTGTCATCGCCGGAGATATTTTGAAATGCATACCAGTAATTTTTTCAAGACTTATTTCCAATATTCAAGAAGAAGAGCACAATTCGATACTTTGTTTGCCCTTAGCCAAAATCTATTAAACGAAGATCGAGTGTTATCTGGCAATTCCAAAAAAACCATAAATCTGCTGAACAACCATAGAATTAATAGCCAAAACCTTTTAGGTCAATTATTCCTTCGCGTATCTTCGGTATGCAAAGAATGTAAAGGCGAATGTTGCCAAAAACCGTTTGAAAAATATTTTACAGCTGTAGATTTTTGGTTAAGAAAATTATAGCTCTAATCCAATAAAACATGATAAAATTAATCAAAACGAACAATCTAATTTCATCAAAAGACACGTAAAGCAGATAATTTTACGTTTTAAACCAAAAAGTAAAGAGCAAGATCTCAAAAATGGAGGAGGATGTTTATATTCCGGACCCTACGGTTGTAAATTAGAAGTCTCGGATAGGCCTATCATATGTTTGGTGTTCTGCTGCAAGAAGATAAGACAAAAAATGGATAATACTACGAAAAGTGAATTTTATGACTCAATTATAGATTTATTCTCTGTTTCTCTTCAGCTTTTTGAGATTTTAAAAAAAGAATCAGGTGTTTCCAGGTTATACGGTCGGATCTTACTGCTATTAACGTTTTGATGTACTTCATTCTTGCTCTAAGTAATATCTCCAACCGCTCAAAAATAAACTCCTGCGATATTTAGCTCATCATTAATTCGGCAATCAAAGGCAAATGACCCGAACCGCCGAATTCCTTAAAAGTGCTGGCACTTTTCGGAATAAAATGTTGTCTGAAGAAAATATGATCAATTCGAACAAGTGAAGGGATTGGAATCCCTCGTTTGGCTATGTTTTTGAAGCTGGATACGCGAATCCAACTCCACAGCCGGCCTCCCAATAAATGTCATATAAATATTTAGTGGCCATTAGATAGGTTTATTTCTGAAAGGCGGGAACATTAAGAAAAAAATGAAACGCTTTTTAAAAGAAGCTTTACATTACTCCTAATTCTATTACTGATCTTTTGTATTTCTTGCCGAATAACATCTAAGCCTCTTTTAATAATCGGCTTAAAATCTTTTATACAAAAAATTGAAAATATGCAAGGATTGATATAAGGCTTTATGTAATGTCTAAGATTGTATTTTTCCGTCCCTCTGCACTTTACACTGTGGATAATGTCGCTAAACAAATCAATCCAGTATACTCCGGAAACAAAGGAGTTTTGTAATGGTAATTTATTATAAACCTGGTGATTGTAAACTATCCAGGGAAAATTAATTCCACATCTCAATGAATGCAATATAGAGCGGTTCATTCGCCCGTTTATATCCATAAGTTTGTAAACACCATTACGGCTATCTTTTTTGTATTCGACGCACGAATAGCCGCAGAATTTCATAGCCTGGAGTAATTTGCGCGTGGGAGAAATTATCTCCGGTATATGCTTACTGATTAGAACACGCGGGACCCCAAAATGTGTAGGGGCAAGCCTTACTTTCTCAGCTGTAAATTCAGCTAAAAATTTGTCTCCGCAAAAATATGAACAATAGTTGATGCCGCATGTATCATCACCCGGGATTAACTCCTGAATTAAAACCTCTAATCCATGATCAACTGCCTCCCTGTAATGGAACATCAATTGTTCAAAATTATCAACTCGAACTAACTTTTTCTTAAATACATTAAAATATCGATGGCTATATACCGGCTTTACCACACAAGGAAACTCAATTCGATTTCTCCATTCTAGAATATCTTCAAATGACTGCGGAACTCTGGTTTTTGGAACCGGTATGCCAAGTTTATCCGCTAACATATATGTATTTTCCTTGTTAATGCAAATCTGGGTGACGCTGCTTTCGGTAAATGCAAGTTTGTAATTGCCTTCCAGAAGCAATTTATGTCGCGATACCGTGGTCAACGTCTCATCATCAGCGGGTATCAACAGACTACCCTTAAAACGTTTAGCTAAATTTAATAATAAGCCGATAAACTTATCCTCGTGTTCCTCAGGATGAGGAGCATAATATTTTTCTTTGACATACTTTGAAACAGATCCCATGTCCTTTTTGCTTGTATAAATGGCAATTATTGGCACTCCCATCATTCCAAGTGAGCGAATTACACCAAGACCTGTAACATGAGCAGAAAGCACAATGGCTGGTAACATTTTCACCTCATGTGATTAATGGCACAAAATATATATAGTGGTTGTCAAAAAAACGTTCCGATATTCAAACGTTTTTTCCCACAATCACTTATACCCCAATTCCGTATTTCGGAACATTATTATGGAAAGCGGTTTAAAACGAAAAAACGACTTCCGCTTCTGTATGCAAGAAGTCGTTGGTCTATAATCTATATCGGCCAAAGAAGCTCGAAACTTAAGAAAAACCTATCCGTAAAATCCTGGCTGCTGTGTTCTAAAAAAGGCGGCGCATCCTATTTAAAGCGCTTTATTTAATGACTTTTTGAGAATTTTGTGAATCGGCATGCAATAATGACCCACCTTTAGCCGGAATCGGCGTCCAAAATTGACCCACCCATAAAGGTTCCTTTATTCTGCCATTAAGTTGGTGGAAGGAGGGACCGGAGATGCTAACAGTGGAGACGATCCGTAAA
>Ga0209536_100008886_pt1 | contig 14995 bp, 14 predicted proteins | sample DeeMarSeWOR28_12_FD_187461 | JGI IMG/M metagenome (GOLD analysis project Ga0209536, IMG submission 187461) | Marine sediment microbial communities from White Oak River estuary, North Carolina - WOR-2-8_12 (SPAdes) (version 2) | ecosystem: Environmental > Aquatic > Marine > Intertidal zone >...
ATTTAGAAAACAAAAAAACAGATGATTTGGTTTCCCGATTTTTATAAGAAAAACAGCATCTTTTCATTGAATCATTTTTCTTTGCCGGAAAGTGTAATAAATTTATCTGGGATGAACCGCTTGATTTTATTAATTGTATTAACTAATTCATAGTAAAATGAAAAAACTTTTTTTTCTGATATTCTTTTTCTGTATTGCATTTTTTGGAATTAGCCAAAAAAACAAGAAACCACCTCCAGATGCGGAGCTTGCAGAATCCAACCTTTTTGATGGTTTGAAATTCCGATCGATCGGCCCTGCTTTAACCTCCGGCCGGATAGCTGACATTGCGGTGAGTTCGATCGATATAAATACATGGTATGTTGCCGTGGCTTCAGGAGGAGTATGGAAAACAACAAATGGAGGAACCACCTGGAACAGTATTTTTGATGGTGAGGGTTCCTATTCAATAGGCTGCGTAACCATTGATCCCTCAAATCCACATACTATCTGGATTGGTACGGGAGAAAACAACAATCAAAGAAGCGTGGCTTACGGAGATGGAGTATACAGATCAAAGGATGGGGGTAAATCCTGGGAACATATGGGGTTAAAAGAATCTGAACATATTGGGAATATACTCGTTCATCCTGAAAATTCAAATGTGGTCTATGTGGCCGCCTATGGCCCTTTGTGGTCCTCAGGAGGTGATCGTGGTGTCTTTAAATCTACGGATGGCGGGGAAACATGGGAAAGGATCTTGTTCATAAGTGAAAATACCGGAATCAATGAGGTACATATGGATCCCAGAAATCCGGATATACTTTATGCAGCAGCCCATCAACGGAGAAGACATGTATACACCTATATAAGTGGGGGTCCGGAATCCGCCCTATATAAATCCATCAATGGAGGAAATGAATGGGAAAGAATCATGGAAGGCATGCCAAAAGTGGATATCGGCCGGATCGGGATGGATATTTCCCCTGTTGATCCTGATTATGTATATGCCATCGTGGAGGCTGCGGATGATAAGGGCGGTTTTTTCCGATCAATCGATCGCGGTCAAAGTTGGGAAAAAATGAGCGATTATACAACTTCAGGTAACTATTACCAGGAAATCTTTTGTGACCCGAAAGATCTTGAAACCGTTTATGCCATGGATACCTGGTTTCATTATACGGTAGACGGGGGAAAGACATTTAAAATGGTTGGTGAAAGTGACAAGCATGTGGACAACCATGCCCTGTGGATCAATCCGGAAAATCCCAACCACCTGATCGTAGGGTGCGATGGAGGAATATATGTGACACTGGATCATGCGGTTTCCTGGAACTATATTGCCAATCTGCCGGTGACACAGTTTTATAAAGTAAGTGTAGATGATGATTTTCCGTTTTACAATGTATATGGAGGCACACAGGATAATTTTAGTATGGGAGGTCCTTCCAGGACGCTGAATGTAGCAGGTATTGTAAACTCCGACTGGTACATCACAAATGGGGGCGATGGTTTTGAATCGGTGGTAGATCCGGAAAATCCTGCTATTGTTTATGCTCAATCGCAATATGGATGGCTGGTCCGGTATGACAAAATGAGTGGTGAAATGCTGGATATTAAACCCATGGAAAGAGAAGGGGAGGAAGCTTACCGATGGAATTGGGATGCTCCCCTGCTGATCAGCCCCCATAAATCAACACGACTGTATTTCGCGGCGAATAAGGTATTTCGAAGTGAAGACCGTGGAAACACCTGGGATGTTATAAGTGAGGATCTTACCAGACAAATCGATAGAAATCAATTACCGGTAATGGGGACAATCTGGAGTGTGGATGCAGTGGATAAAAACAAAGCTACTTCAATTTACGGCAATATAGTAAGCTTGGATGAATCCCCTGTAAAGGAAGGTCTTCTGTATGCCGGTACCGACGATGGTTTGATCCAGGTAACCGAAAATGGAGGGGAAGCCTGGAGGGAGATATCAACCTATCCGGGAATCCCTGACAATACCTACGTGAATTACTTACTTGCATCCCAGCATAATGAAAATACAGTCTATGCGGTATTCAACAATCACAAGAATGGAGACTTTCATCCCTATATTCTGAAAAGTACGGACAAGGGAATGTCATGGCAATCCATTACCGGTGATCTTCCGGAACGGGGTTCGGTATATGCCATCGCCGAAGATCATGAAACTCAGAATCTGTTATTCGCTGGAACAGAATTCGGTCTTTTTTTCACATATAATGGAGGCAACAGCTGGATTCAGTTAAAAAGCGGTTTGCCTGTAATTGCCATTCGCGATATCGCCATTCAGAAACGTGAAAACGATCTGGTTCTTGCCTCTTTTGGGAGGGGATTTTACATTCTAGATGACTATTCCCCCTTACGCACCTTCAATGAGGATCTGCTCCGGCAGGAAGCCCATTTGTTTCCGGTCAAAGAAAGCTGGATGTTCCTGGAATCGCGGCCCCTCGGATTAAGGGGAAAATCCTTCCAGGGAGCTTCATTTTTTACGGCAGAAAATCCTCCCTGCGGAGCCACTTTTACCTATTATCTGAAAGAGGATATTAAAACGAAAAAAGAAATCAGGCAGGAAAAAGAAAAAGAACAGCTCGAAAAGGGAGAAAACATAGCTTATCCTACCTTTCAGGAAATGCGGATGGAAGATGATGAAATAGATCCAACATTGATCTTCACCATTCGGGATAGCGACGGGAATATGATAAGAAAAATTGAAAAAGAACCTGATAAAGGCATCCAACGGATTACCTGGGACTTTCATTATCCAACCACAACTCCCACACGTCTGGCAGAACCCTCATTCGACAATCCTTTTTCTGAACATGATAAAGGCCCTCTTGCCATGCCCGGAACCTATACGGTATCCATGACCTTATTGCGGGAGGGTGTAGTTACCGAACTGGTTAGTCCTGTTCCTTTTTCCACACGTTTTATCAATCATACCACATTGCCCGCATCCGACAAGAACGCACTGCTTGTCTTTCAACAGCAGGTTGCTGAAATGTTACGCATCGTGGAAGGCACCAATCAAACAGTCAACGAATTGAAAGACAAAATGAAATACATCCATACCGCAGTCAATAATGCCCGGGAGTTGCCCTCGGAAATCGGCTCGAAGGTGGCAAAACTTGATCAACGGTTGAAGGAGATCGATCGGAAATTAAATGGTGACTATAGTCTGCAAAAAAGAGAGTTTCCGGTTCCGCCCTCAATTTCATCCCGGATCAATACCATTGTAAATGGATTGTGGAGATCTACTTCCGCAGCAACAGAAACCCAAAAAAAATCCATGGAAATTATAGAAAAAGAATTTGAGTTGGTTTACCTCGATATAAAGCAGATCATCGAGGTAGAATTTGCAGAGCTGGAAGAAGCCCTTGAAAAAGGAAAAGCACCCTGGACCCCGGGGCGGCTACCAGCGTGGGAAAAATAGTAAAATAAAAGAGACTGCCTCGTAATTCGGGTCCCCGGTTATCTGTTAAGGATGAATACTTTCCTTTGGTTGGCCAATGCTTTGAAATGGGGCTTACGCCAGAAGTTTTGACCACGTCTTGCCAACCGTATAGCGAAGATCGGCCGGCCTGAAGGCAAGATGCCTTGTAATATTTTCGAGACAGTCTCTGTTATTATTTCTTAGACGGTTTAAATGCCTGGACTGCCGAGTCGATCGAATCTAATAATTTTTTGGAAACCTTTTTAGGAAATTTTTGCTTGTATTTCTTCAGCATTTCTGACGACTTCTTTGCATATTCATGCAGGCCTACTGGATTCCTATCGAATCCATAGCTTCCTAATACGAATTCCAATTTAGAACGTATATCGTAAAATTGTTCATCGCCAATCTTTTCAAACTGGGCCAAGGCATCTTTACAGGCTTTTTCAAGTTTTTGGTAATTGCTCATATTGTAGGACATTAAATTATAAAATATTTAGAAAGCGAGAAATAACAGAAAATGAGAATTTGATCCTGGTTCAATTTTAATTGATTGTTAAATTTTCGCAATACGAAATTAGCATATAATTGTAACAATTGTTCGAAAAAAATTAAATCTAATAAAAAAAATAACCCTGTTCAATTATTACCTCTTTCCTTCAACGAATAAACAAGATATCGCCATCTTATCTACCCGGAAATTGAAGTAACCGTAGAAACGCGGATCGGCAGAAAGCCTTTTTCAATAACCGATAGTACCGAAATCCAGCTCCTTTTTTTCTGAATAACCGGTGTGTTTTCAGAGTGGGATATTGCCGTGTTTTTTTCTCGGTATTTTATCCACTTTATTTTCAAGCATTGAAAAAGTAGAAATCAACTTATTTCTGGTTTCCGATGGATAGATAACTTCATCGATATATCCTCTGGAAGCAGCCAGATACGGATTAGCAAATTTACGATCATATTCTTCCTCTCTCCTCCTAATAACGTTTTCGGGATTTTCCGAATTTTCTATTTCCTTTTTAAATATGATTTCGGCAGCTCCTTTGGCTCCCATAACTGCTATTTCGGCTGAAGGCCAGGCATAATTAAAATCAGCTCCAATATGTTTGGAATTCATTACATCATAAGCACCCCCATATGCTTTCCTTGTGATCACGGTTACGCGTGGTACGGTAGCCTCCGAAAAAGCATAAAGAAGTTTTGCTCCGTTTGTAATGATGGCATTCCATTCCTGTTCCGTACCCGGCAAAAATCCGGGTACATCCTCAAAAACAAGAAGGGGAATATTAAATGCATCACAAAACCTGACGAACCTGGCTCCTTTCAAACTGGCATGGATATCAAGAACGCCCGCCAATGTCGCGGGTTGATTGGCTACTATACCGATACTTCTGCCTGCAAGCCTGGCAAAACCAACCAGGATATTTTCTGCAAAATTCCGATGTACTTCAAAAAAACTTTCCGGATCAACCGTATCCTGAATGACCTGCCTCATATCGTATGCCTCGTTGACATTCTCAGGTATTATCCTATCAAGCGATTCTCTCATTTCATCGCGACTTTCGTACGCTGCCCTGGGAGCTTCCTCTTCGCAATTTGAAGGGAGATAGGATAATAATTTTTTAATGTGATTGAGACAAACTATCTCATTTTCACATGAGAAATGGGCGACGCCACTTTTTCTGCTATGGGCCTCACTTCCTCCCAGTTGTTCGGATGTAACCGATTCATGTGTAACCGTTTTTACTACTTTAGGACCGGTTACAAACATATAGGAAGATTGCTCAACCATCAATATAAAATCAGTAATGGCAGGGGAATATACCGCTCCGCCCGCACACGGTCCCATTATGGCGGATATCTGCGGGATTACCCCTGAAGCCATCGTATTTTTATAAAAAATATCCGCATAACCTCCCAGCGAGACCACTCCTTCCTGAATCCGTGCACCGCCGGAATCATTCAGCCCTATCACGGGATAGCCATTTTTTAATGCCAGATCCAGCAGGCGAACGATCTTTTCAGCATGGGCTTCAGAAAGCGAACCTCCGAAAACAGTAAAATCCTGAGAAAAAATATATACAGTTCTGCTATTTATTTTTCCATAACCCGTAACTACGCCATCTCCCAGGTATTTTTCCTTATTCAATCCAAATTCATAACTTCGGTGGGTAACCAGTTGACCCATCTCATGAAAACTGTTTTTATCCAATAGATATTCTATTCTTTCACGTGCGGTCAGTTTACCTTTCTGATGTTGAATTTCAATACGATATTCTCCCCCTCCCAGATGTGCCTGTTCCTTTAACTTATCCAACCGTTTGAATCTATCTTTCCTTTCACTCATAATATGTAGGATTTTTAATAACGCTTAGTCCTTATTCAATTTGAATAGATAATATTATATAATTCTCAGCTTTAAGGCTTGGTTTTAACCCGAAAATTCATAAATTTTTCCTGCCTTCCTAACGACCTATAGATTTAAAAAATATAAATGAATTATTTACTGCAAGATTTCACGTCTTTTGTAAAGGCATGAATAATCGGGATCAACAATAATTTAATCTGGTGATAACAAAAAAGAATGTCATCCGTTTTAGGATTTATAGTATATTTGGCAAATTTTCGGATTGATGCAAAACAGTCATATCGCCATTCTGGATCTTGGAACGAATACCTTCCATCTTTTGATTGCAGTAATTCATGCCGATCGATTTCAGATAATCCATCGGGAAAAATTTACGGTAAAACTAGGAGAAGGCGGAATAAACAGACGTATCATCACCGCAGACGCATGGGAAAGGGGCATCTCAGCCATGAAAAATATTAAAAAAGTGATCCGTTCGTACGGGGTGGAAGAGATCCGGTCCATCGCGACAAGCGCTATTCGAAATGCTGAAAATGGGCCTCTGTTTCTGGATGCCATTAAATCAGCTACGGGAATAGATGTCAGTGAGATTAGTGGCGAACAGGAAGCGGAATATATTTATTATGGAGTCCGGCAGGCGGTACCGATAGGAGTAAAGCCGGTCCTGATCATGGATATCGGGGGCGGAAGTGTTGAATTTATTATAGGCAACCAGTCGGAGATCTTTTGGAAAAAAAGTTTTGAGATTGGTGCTCAACGACTTTATGACCTGTTTCATCGCCATGATCCTGTCCGGAAGGAGGAGATGCTGAAACTGAATCATTACCTGGAACTTTCCCTGCATCCTCTTATGAAAGCCCTTAAGAAATATAAACCCGATACCCTGGTGGGCTGTTCGGGAACTTTTGATACGATCAGCACGATCTATTATCATAAAAATAATCTTCAGAAAGAGCTAAATATCCGGGGGATTACGATCGATCTGAATGCATTTATATCCATTCACAGGGAAATCCTATCGAAAAACAGATCCGAAAGGCTGGCCATTCCCGGAATGTCGTCCATGCGTGTAGATATGATAAGTATGTCGAGTTTTTTAATTCATTTTATTATTTCAAGATATCCTTTTGATCAAATGAAAACCTCGCATTATTCACTGAAAGAGGGGATCTTAAGTGAGATTTTGGACCACGCTCAGATTAGTGAATTAAGCGCCTGATTCAAATCTTTATTTCCGGCAATTCAGTACATAATTATTTTCAGAAGCCTTCAATTGAAAAATGATTTCCTAATTTTGCACAGAAATCATCTGATATGAAAAAATACGCTGTAAATGAACTGAATCATTTTTGCATTGAGGTATTTAAAAAAATTGGTTGCCCGGAAGAAGAAGCTGCCCTTGCAAGTGATGTATTGATTTCAGCCGATTTAAGGGGTGTTGATTCCCATGGTGTGGCCAGATTATCCGGTTACATCAGGTTATTTGAAATGGGAAGATTAAATCCCGCACCGGAAATCAAGATTATACGAGAAACTCCAAGCACGGTGGTGATTGACGGGGATCGGGGATTAGGCCTTGTGGTGGCTCCCCGAGCGATGGAAATTGCCATCAGAAAGGCAGCCGAATCCGGTACCTGCTGGATCTCAGTAAAAAATTCAAATCATTTCGGGATTGCCGGGTATCATGCTATGATGGCCTTAAAACACCAAATGATCGGCATTTCCATGACCAACGCAAGCCCGCTGGTTGCGCCCACCTTTTCAAGGGAAAGAATGTTGGGCACAAATCCGATTGCGGTAGCCATTCCTGCTAAAAAACAGCCTCCTTTTGTTGCCGACTTTTCTACCACCACGGCCGCCAACGGCAAACTTGAAATTTTGCAGCGCAAGGGAGAACATGCTCCCATCGGTTGGATCCAAACGAAAGAAGGACAAGATTCAACCGATCCGAATGAATTAAAAAAGGGTGGAGCTCTTTTACCCCTGGGGAGTGACCGGGAACATGGAAGCCATAAAGGCTATTGCCTGGGATCGATCGTTGATATTTTTTCTGCCGTACTTAGCGGCGCAAATTTCGGTCCCTGGGCTCCTCCATTTGTCAGTTTTCTGCCTCTTCATGAGGATCCGGTGGGAGAAGGGCTCGGCCATTTTTTAGGTGCCATGCGGATTGATGCATTTCGACCTGCTCAAGAATTTTTAAAACAAATGGATACCTGGATTCAACGATTCAGGAATGCCGAACCGGCTGAGGGCCATGAAAAAGTGCTTATCCCGGGTGATCCGGAAAGAATTTTTGAAACCAGAAGAAGAAAAGAAGGGATCCCCCTTTTAGAGGCTGTTACTGATGACCTTCACCAGGTCGGGGAAAAATTGCAGATAGAATTTGGAATTATCCCTATAAGGTAAAACCGACACGGAACACCCAGGGACTGTTATACGGTGACCGAATATCATCATATATTACGTTATACATGGCCGTAATAGAAAATCCTCCCCTCCTTCCAAAAGGTTGGAAAAACCCACCACCTAAAAACAGTGCAGGAATCCATTCCCGGGTATAGATTATTTGATCATTGGGAAGAATCCGACCAAATTCAAAATTGAGATTTTCATATTCGGCATATAAAAACAAAGGTAATTTCAATAGGTTAAAATTCTGCCGTAAAAATAATTTCCCGCCATAAGTATTCGTCTGATAATTAAACCGGTCGTCTTTATAAAACTGATAGGTGATGCCTACGCCACCGGATAAGCTTCTGTTGATCATGTATCCTACCACGGGAGATACATAAACAGAAGTGATCGTTCCAAAGGATAGACTGAAACCTCCTCCAAAATACATTCTATCAAATACGGAAGGTTTCTCACCTTCTTCGATCATTACCTGTGCTTCACTAATATTGAAGATTAAAAGGGCCAGAAGCAACACGACTATCTTTCTCATGTTTGACATTTTATAAAATGAATTTGAAGCAGGATTGGATTTATTCCTCCAGAACAATAACGTATAAGTCTTCCGTGGGTTTCTTCATCAGGTACTTTTCTCTTGCGAATTTTTCAAGTAATTTATTATTGCTTAACAATTCTTCCCTGTCTTTTTCCACCTCTATGATCTTTTGAATGTAATATTCTTTTTCATTTTCCAGATCGTTCAATTTCCTTCTCTTCTTGTACTGTGAATAAAAGTCATTCGTATCAATGAATAACATCCAGACCAGAAAAAAAGCACCAATCAGAAAATAGAAGTTCTTAAGATAAGCCGGCAATCTTTTCACTCTTTTCAATTTTTCAACTAAAGTAATAAAATACCTGAAAATAAAAAAGCCCGGCAAGCAGGCCAGGCCATTTATTGTAAAATATTAATAGGTTATTTCGCCGGATAATAAGCTACCTCTCCCAATTCCTCTTCGATTCTCAGTAACTGATTATATTTTGCCATCCGGTCGGATCTTGACATCGAACCGGTTTTTATCTGTCCGGTATTTGTAGCCACTGCAATATCAGCAATGGTAGCGTCTTCCGTTTCTCCCGACCTGTGCGATACTACCGTGGTCCACCCTGCCTTATGTGCCATTTCTATTGCATCCAGGGTTTCGGACAGCGTACCTATCTGATTCACTTTGATCAGAATGGAATTGCCACATTTTTCCGTGATTGCTCTTTTCAGGAATTTGACATTTGTGACCAGCAGATCATCCCCTACCAATTGACACTCATTCCCGATTTTTTTTGTGAGCAAAGCCCACCCTTCCCAGTCGTTCTCGGAACAGCCGTCCTCGACCGAATCGATCGGATATTTACGGATCAGATCCGCCAGATAATCAACCTGTTGTTCAATCGTACGGATTGCCCCCTGGCCCCCTTCAAATTTGGTATAATCATACTTACCGTCTACAAAAAATTCGGAAGCAGCACAATCCAGCGCGATGGTAACGTCTTTACCAGGTTTATATCCTGCGGCCTCAATCGCTTTCAATACACTGTCGAGGGCTTCCTCAGTACCCCCTGAAAAATTAGGGGCAAAACCACCTTCATCGCCCACAGCGGTACTTAATCCTTTTTCCTTAATAATCTTTTTAAGACTGTGAAATACTTCTGATCCCATACGGATAGCTTCCGAAAAAGACGGCGCTCCAACCGGGCGTATCATAAACTCCTGAAAGGCGATAGGTGCGTCCGAATGCGACCCCCCATTAATGATATTCATCATCGGTACCGGAAGTGTATACGCATTGACACCCCCGATATATCTGAACAAGGGCATTCCCAATTCTTCCGCAGCCGCTTTTGCCACTGCCAGAGAAACTCCCAGGATTGCATTGGCTCCTAATTTACCTTTATTTTCAGTCCCATCGAGTTCAATCATTATTTTGTCAATCAATTTCTGATCAAAAACCGATAGTCCGATCAATTCTTCTGCTATGATTTCATTGACATTTTCCACTGCTTTTAGTACTCCTTTACCTGAAAATCTCGATTTATCGCCATCCCGTAATTCCACCGCCTCATTTTCACCGGTCGATGCGCCCGAGGGCACCGCAGCACGACCCACAATTCCGTTCTCAGTAAGGATTTCTACTTCGATGGTTGGGTTCCCTCTGGAATCCATGATCTGTCTGGCGTGTACACTTTCTATAAAGCTCATGTTAATAAAAGTTTAGTTATTATTCATTAATGAAAAAAAATTTTCAAATAAATACCTGGAATCATGGGGCCCCGGAGATGCCTCCGGGTGATACTGAACAGAAAAAGCTTTTTTATCGATCAATTTTAATCCGGCCAGGGTTCCATCATTCAGGTGTACATGTGTCATAACCACATTAGGATTTTTATGGAGGTCGTCTTTGTTAACTACAAAACCATGATTTTGAGAAGTCACTTCACTTTTCCCGGTTTCCAGATTTTTCACAGGATGATTAAGTCCGCGGTGACCATGATGCATTTTATAAGTAGAAATCCCATTTGCCAGCGCCATGATTTGATGGCCCAGGCAAATGCCGAAGGCAGGTTTATCTTTAGCCAATATATTCTTTACGGTTTGAATAGCGTAATCCATAGCAGCAGGATCCCCAGGTCCGTTCGAGATAAAATAACCATGGGGTTGCCATGAATTCATTTCCTGATACGGCGTTTCCGCAGGGAAGACTTTGCAATAGCAGCCTTTTGCCGCTAAATTCTTTAAAATACTTTGTTTTATTCCTAAATCCATTACTGCGACCCTGAAAGGACTATCCTTATCTCCATAATAATACGGCTTTCGGGTGGTTACCCGGCTGGCCAGTTCAAGGCCACTCATGGATGGAACTTTTGCGAGTTCTTTTTTAAGAAAAGATTCTTCGAGGTTTTCTGATGAAATAACGGCATTCATCGCGCCCTTGTCTCGGATGTGTCTTACAAGTTCCCGGGTATCGATCTCCGTGATACCTACTACCTTATTCCGGTATAAATAGTCCTGAAGTGATTCATCGGCAGTTATCCTGCTGAAAATTTCAGAAAAATCATTTACTACAATTCCAGCTATCTGTGGTTTATCAGATTCCGTTTCAATCGTTCTGGCCCCATAATTGCCAATATGAGAAGTGGTATTAACGATAATCTGGCCAAAATAGGATGGATCCGTATAGATTTCCTGGTACCCGGTCATGCCTGTATTAAAACAGATCTCTCCTCCCGTCGTTCCTATTTTCCCTATCGCCTTTCCTCTGAACTGCGTGCCATCTGCAAGCAACAGGATGGCATCTTTACTGAAAATTTCCTTCATCAAGTGCTATTTTTGACAAAAGTAATTAATTCAGTATTGTTTGCCTAAATTGAATAGTTAATAATTTGCAAACAAAAAAAGGGATCTGAATAAATCAGATCCCTTTTAAGGAAACTCCTTTATTCTATCATTTATTCCTTATTCTCTTCTTTGTCTTCTTCTTCTTTTTCCGGTTTTTCATCAGTTTCTTCCATTTCCTGGGATGTCTTTGCTTTCACCTCTTCCGTTTTATCTACCTCCTCCGTTTCTGTTTTCGAAACCACTTGTTTAGATTCTTGATCACCGGATTCTTCTCCGGAACTGCTATCAGCTTGCATAGTGTCTTCAATCTGGCCATCTTCTATATCACCGCCATCACTGATTTTCTCCTCTACCTTATCCACTGCTTTTGCATGCGGTTCGGATTTTCCGGATTTCTCTTCTTTTTTCTTTCCTGAGGCCTCCCGCCCGGTTTCAGCGTCGTCTGAGGAAGTCTTTTTCCCTCCGCGTCGGCTTCTCCTCGTTTTGGTTTTTGTGGATTTAGACTCTTCGATCAGTAAATCATTAAAATCAACCAGTTCAATCATCGCCATTTCCGCGCTGTCTCCTAAACGGGTTCCCAGTTTAATAATACGGGTATATCCCCCCGGACGGTCACCTATTCGATCTACTACTTCATTATAAAGTGCTTTCAGGCTTTCTTTATTCTGAAGATAGGAAAAGACAACCCTTCTTGTATGTGTATTATCGTTTTTCGCTTTGGTAATTAACGGTTCCACATATTGACGTAATGCTTTTGCTTTGGCCAATGTGGTATTTATTCGTTTATGCAGCAAAAGGGAGGAAGCCAGATTGGATAGTGTGGCCTTCCTGTGTGGAGAAGTCCGTCCTAAATGATTAAATCGTTTACCGTGTCTCATCTCAGTTATTCTTCATCAAGTTTGTATTTCGACAGGTCCATACCGAAGGTTAAATTCTTTTCAGCTACTAACTGTTCAAGTTCGGCCAATGATTTTTTACCAAAATTCCGGAATTTCATCATATCCGAGATTTCCAATTCCACCAGATCGCCTAATGTTTTCACATCCGCAGCTTTTAGACAGTTATAAGCCCTAACCGACAAATCAAGATCACTTAATGGAGTTTTGAGCAGTTTCCGCATGTGGAGCAATTCTTCATCAACCGTATCGGGTTCTTTTGAATCCGCGGTTTCAAGGATCATTGTCTGATCGGAGAATAACATGAAATGCTGAATAAGAATATTGGCAGCTCCCTTTAATGCTACCTCCGGATGAATGGAACCGTCTGTCATAATATCGAGAATAAGCATTTCATAGTCGGTTTTTTGTTCAACCCGCGTATTCTCAACACTGTACTTAACGTTTTTTATCGGTGTAAATATTGCATCGATCGGAATAAGTCCAAATATTTGTTCGGAAGGTTTATTTTCCTCTGCAGGCACATATCCCCTGCCTTTTTCCACACTAAGTTCGATTTCGAAATCTGCTGACTCGTCGAGATTACAGATGATGTGATCAGGATTGAGGATCTCAAATGATGTGGTATGATCCATGATATCACCGGCCTTAAAAACCGACTGATTCTTAACCGGAACAATGATTTTATTATCAACCATTTCCGTTATCTTTTTAAACCTGACCTGTTTCAGATTAAGAATGATTTCAGCAACATCTTCCTTGACTCCTTCAACTGTTGAAAATTCATGTAATACACCAGGTATTTTGATACCGGTTATGGCATATCCTTCGAGGGAAGACAAGAGAATCCTTCTCAAGGCATTCCCGATAGTTACACCATAACCTTTTTCGAGTGGCTTAAAGGTGAAAAGCCCATGAAAATCATCTGCCTTCTCCATTACCACCTTTTCTGGCATTTGAAAAGCTAAAATTGACATATTCGAATGCTTTTTATAAAGTTTTGTTTGATTATTTAGAATAAAGTTCGACGATTAATTGTTCCTGGATATTTTCAGGAATTTCATCGCGTTGGGGTAAACTGACAAACTTACCGGTCATCTGACTACCATCCCATTCAATCCAGGGATATTTTTTACTCCCTCTACCTGTGAGGCTCTCTGTAATGGCAGAAAGGGACTTTGATTTTTCTCTTACCCCAATTAAATCGCCAACACCAACAGTATAGGATGGAATGCTTACGACATCTCCATTTACAACAATATGTTTATGCAGTACCAGCTGTCTGGCCGCCCGCCTTGTGGGGGCGATGCCCATCCGGTAGACGACATTATCGAGTCTTGATTCAAGTAGCTGTAGTAAAATTTCCCCCGTAACACCACTTTTCCTGGAGGCTTTGTCAAAGATCTTCGCGAATTGCCTCTCCAATACCCCGTAGAGGTATTTCGCCTTTTGTTTCTCCTGTAACTGAATGGCATATTCAGACTGTTTTCTCCTTCTACTCCTCCCATGATGACCCGGCGGATAATTTTTTTTCTGAAGTGCCTTACTCGGACCAAATATTGGCTCTCCAAACTTTCTGGATATCTTTGCTCTAGGACCTCGGTATCTTGCCATTATATTTTTGATTATTAAATTATTTCTTAAACTCTTCTTCTTTTTGGCGGCCTGCAACCATTGTGTGGCAGCGGCGTAACGTCCTTGATCAGGGTTACTTCGATGCCAATATTCTGCATGGTACGGATGGCAGATTCCCTCCCTGCACCCGGACCTTTAACAAATACTTCCACTTTTCTCAATCCCAGATCATAGGCCGTCTGTGCACAATTTTGTGCAGCCATCTGAGCCGCATAAGGTGTATTTTTCTTGGATCCTTTAAAACCCATCTTACCTGCCGATGCCCAGGATATAACCTGCCCCTGAGGATTTGTAATAGAAATAATAATATTATTAAAGGTAGCTTTAATGTGTGCCTGACCATTCTGTTCGACCACAACTACTCTCTTTTTAGCCTTATCTTTTCGTTTTTGTGCCATTTATGGAATCTTATTTAACTGCTTTCTTTTTATTCGCAACGGTCTTGCGCTTACCTTTCCTTGTTCTGGAATTATTTTTGGTCTTTTGACCCCGGACAGGCAATCCCTTCCGGTGTCGCAATCCCCTGTAACATCCAATATCAAGTAACCGTTTAACACTCAGCTGTACTTCTGATTTAAGTACCCCTTCGACCTTGTATTCCTCATTAATGATGGAACGGATCTTATTTGCTTCTTCATCGGTCCATTCCCCGACTTTTCGATTCCAGTCAATTCCTGCTTTGACCAGTATTTTTTGGGCACTACTGCGACCAATACCATAGATGTAGGTGAGTCCTATTTCCCCCCTTTTGTGGTCCGGAATATCAACTCCTTGAAATCTAGCCATGTCTATCCTTGTCTTTGTTTAAACCTGGGATTCTTCTTGTTAATAACAAATAATTTGCCTTTTCGACGTACGACTTTACAATCGTT
>Ga0209536_100008887_pt1 | contig 14994 bp, 11 predicted proteins | sample DeeMarSeWOR28_12_FD_187461 | JGI IMG/M metagenome (GOLD analysis project Ga0209536, IMG submission 187461) | Marine sediment microbial communities from White Oak River estuary, North Carolina - WOR-2-8_12 (SPAdes) (version 2) | ecosystem: Environmental > Aquatic > Marine > Intertidal zone >...
CACCCCAAGAAGAAGCGTGGCGGGGGCGTGCTCGTCGGTCTCTTCCTGCTGCTGTTTGCGGGGGCCGGGGGAGCCGGCGGGTACTGGTACTTCGCGCTCGGGGCGCAGTGGCCGCTGCCATTCATGGAGCGTCTTGGCCTGGTCCGGGGTGCCGTCGGCGGGCCGCAGGACTCGACCATCTCGGACTCGCTCCCGCTCGCCGCTGCGCTCGACAGCGCCGCGGCGGATTCAGCCGTGAGCGGCGACGCGACCACGGCAGACTCGCTGACGGCGCCGCCCCTGCCGCCGACGGGGACCCTGGTCGTGACGGGGATCCCGCCGCAGGCGGAACTGTTCGTGAACGAGATTGCCCGGACGGACACGATCTTCGAGCTGGAGCCGGGCACGTACCGCATCCGCGTCCGGCAGGCCGGGTACCAGGACTACGAGACGTCGGTACCGGTGGGCCGCGGTGAGATCGTGCGGCCCGGGGTCCCGGGGATGGTGCGCGTGGCTCCGGTGGAAGAGCCGAAACCGGTCGCGCCGCCCGTGGACTACTGCAGCACGCCGGACGCGACGTATAATCGCGACCGGAGCTGTTACGATACCGCACCGATGCCGAGCAATCGACAGCCGGTGATCCGCGTTCCCGGAGTCGAGCGAGCGGTGCGCGCCGTCGTGTGGGTGCGGGTCGAGCAGGACGGCCGCATGTCCGATCTGCGGATCGGTCAACTGTCACGCGTCGGGCCGTTCGACCGCGCCGCGGTGCAGTACGCGCGCGACTCTCTCACCTATCGTCCGGCGGTGAAGGGCGGCCGGCCGGTGGCGGCGTGGCTGCGGTTGCCAATCACGGGGTTGCCGCAGTAATTCCGGCATGATCCATCCGACAGCCTATCTTGCGCCCGGGGCGGTCGTCCTGGGCGACGTGTCCATTGGTCGGGACGCTTCGGTGTGGTACAACTGCGTCGTGCGCGGCGACATGGCGCCGATCACCATCGGGGAGTCCACCAATCTGCAGGATCTGTCGATGGTGCACGTCGACGAAGACGTCCCGTGCGCCATCGGGGCGCGGGTCGGTGTGGGGCACCGAGCCGTGTTGCACGGGTGTGCCGTCGAGGATGAATGCCTGGTCGGCATGGGGGCGATCCTGCTCAATCGGGTTCGCGTGGGCACCGGCTCGGTGATCGGTGCGGGTGCGGTGTTGCCCGAAGGGATGGAGGTGCCGCCGGGCTCGCTGGTCCTGGGAGTCCCGGCCCGGATCGTCCGGCCGGTGGACGACGCGCTGCGGGATCGGATTCGGGTCACCTGGGAGCACTATGTGGAGCAGGCGCGTCGCCACCGTGCCGGCGCGTACGTCCGCCACGGAAGTGTGTGATCACAGGTTTGTGATGTGAATACACATTTCCGGAGCCGTCGTGCGGGCTCCGGCGCTACTTGCGACAGCCCAGTCCCACTTCTACCTTGCGTCGCCGCGTGGGCCGACGGTCCGTCGTTCGTTCGGTCGCGCACATCAGAGTCGATTATCTTTCCACAATCCGCGACGCAATCCGAGCTCGAGGCTGGGCAGACTATGGGATTTGGGGACCGCGCCGAGCAGCGCACCACACCGCAGCTGAGCGACAACGCCGTCACCGTGCTGGCCCGGCGGTATCTGATCAAGGACGACCAGGGCGAGCCCGTCGAGGAGCCCCGGGATCTGTTCTGGCGCGTGGCGCGCACGATCGCCGCCGCCGATCAGCGGTATGGCTCGAGCGAGCAGGAGGTCAAGGCGCTCGCCGACGCGTTCTTCGAGTTGATGGCCACGCGGGTCTGGATGCCGAACAGCCCGACGCTGATGAACGCCGGACGGCCGTTGGGGCAGCTGTCGGCCTGCTTCGTGCTCCCGGTCGAGGACTCTCTCTCCAACCAGCAGAGCGGGATTTACGACACGCTGCGCCACATGGCACTGGTGCACCAGTCGGGTGGCGGCACCGGCTTCTCCTTCTCGCGCCTGCGTCCGAAGAACGACGTCGTGCGGTCGACGATGGGGGTCGCGTCCGGTCCCGTGTCGTTCATGTCCCTGTACGACGCGTCCACGGAGGTCGTCAAGCAGGGCGGCACCCGACGCGGTGCGAACATGGGGATCCTGCGGGTGGACCACCCGGACATCCTCGAGTTCATCTCGTGCAAGGACGACATCACGAAGATCACGAACTTCAACATTTCGGTGGCGGTCACCGACGCCTTCATGGAGGCGGTCGAAGCGGGCAGGCCGTACGACCTGGTGCACCCGCGCTCCGGGGACGTCGTCGGCCAGTTGGACGCGCGCGAGGTGTTCCGCACGATCGTGCACGGGGCCTGGAAGACCGGCGAGCCCGGCGTCTTCTTCATCGACCAGGCCAACCGGTACAATCCGGTCCCGCATCTCGGCTCGTACGAAGCCACGAACCCCTGCGGCGAGCAGCCCCTCCTGGCCTACGACGTCTGCAACCTCGGCTCGATCAACGTCGGCGCCTTCGTCAGGGACGGTGCCGTGGATTGGGAAGGGATGCGCCGCGCGGTGCACCTCTGCACGCACTTCCTGGACAACGTCATCGACGTCAACCGGTATCCGCTGCCCGAGATCACCGATCTCGCCAACCGGATCCGCCGAATCGGTCTCGGGGTGATGGGGTGGGCCGACTTTCTCATCGGGCTTGGCGTTCCCTACAATTCCGAGGAGGCGATCGACTGGGCCCGTCGCCTGATGCGGTTTGTGGACGAAGAGGCGAAGGTCGAGAGCGAGCGCCTCGCCGCCGCGCGCGGCGTGTTTCCGGAATGGGCGGCGAGCATCTGGGGCCCCGACGACACCTGCGGGCGGGACACGGCCGGCAACCGGGTGCGGCCCGAGCGCCAGCTGCGCAACTGCAATCTGACCACCGTGGCGCCCACCGGCACGATCTCGATCATCGCGGCGTGCTCCTCGGGGATCGAGCCGCTGTTCGCGGTCGCGTTCATGCGCAACCAGGCCGGTGTGCTCATGCCCGACGTGAATGAGCAGTTCGTGGCGATCGCGAAGCGGGAGGGCTGGTATTCCGACGACCTCATCACCCGGATCGCCGAGGAAGGGCACATCCACTTCCCGGAGGTGCCGGAACGGTGGCAGCAGGTGTTCGTCACCGCCCACGACGTGTCGCCGGAGTGGCATATCCGGATGCAGGCGGCGTTTCAGGAACACACCGACAGCGCCATCAGCAAGACCTGCAACTTCCCGAATGAGGCGACCGAAGACTACGTCCGCGACATCTACGAGCTCGCGTTCCGCCTGGGATGCAAAGGAGTGACCGTCTATCGTGACGGCAGCCGCGATATGCAGGTGCTGTCCACGGGCAAGACGGCGAAGAAGGTGCAGGAGCAGTCCGGCGCGACACCGGCCGACCGGGCGGCCCGGGACCCGCAGGTCACCGAGCTCAAGTCGACCATCGCCGAGCTGGAGATGGAGCTGCAGATCACGCGGAAGCGGCTCCACGAGGTGGAGTCCGAGAATCTGCAGCGCCGAGCCAAGCGCTCCCGACCGGAACTGCTCCGCGGCACGACTCGACGGCTCGAGACGCCGCTCGGAACACTCTACGTCACGATCACCGAGGACGACCGCGGCCAGCCGTTCGAGATGTTCATGAGCCTCGGCAAGGCCGGCGGCGCGCTGATGGCGGACGTGGAGGCGATCGGCCGGCTGATTTCGCTCGCCCTGCGCTCCGGTGTCCCCCTCAAGGAAATCCACCGCCAGTTGCGCATGATCTCGTCCGACCGGGCCGTGGGCCTGGGGCCGCACAAGGTCCTCTCCGTCCCGGACGCCGTCGGCATCGCGATCGAGCGGTGGATGCAGGACAAGCAGGGCGTGCAGCAGGACCTGCTCGAGAGCGACGCGGCCGCGGATGCGCGCGCGACACCGGTCGCGCCGGCACCGCCGGCCCCGGCTGCCGGTCCCGACGGCCTGCTCTACGAGTTCGAGCGCCTCAACGCCGAGCAGCATGCCGGTGCGTGCCCTGACTGCGGTTCGCAGCTCGAGTTCGCCGAAGGCTGCATGAAGTGCCACGTGTGCGGCTTCAGCGAGTGCGGCTGAACGCGGTCGCCATCACGAGCCGGGACACCGCGAGGTCGGTGGAGGAGGGGCGCGGAGGTACGCGCCCCTCTTCGTCCATCCGGCCGCGGTCGGTCGGGCCGTGATGCGGATGCGAGCCGTCCCCTCCGGGGGGCGGCCCGCGCCCCAGGGCGGCGAGGCCCGGTCCGCGCGCGGGGTTGGCGCTTCGCGGCGCCGGTGATAGCGTTCTAGCTGGTGCGCGATCTGGTTCTCTACGTCCCGATCCCCGTCGCCGGTGCGGCGGGCCCGTCGAGGTAGTCCCGCCGATCGAGGTGGCACATGAAGAGCAGCGAACTGTGGGCGCGGGTGAAGCAGCTGGGTGCACATGGTCTCCGTCGCGGGGCGTGGTATCCGGTTGTGAACGAAGTGACGGAGGAGATGCTCGTCGTCGACGTCGCCAAGCAGAACGTGCCCGTGCCCCGACAGCTCGTGGACGTGAGCGAGCGGGCGCCGCGCCGCTGGAGCATCGTGGTGCGCGAGCCAAGCGAGCCAGGTGCCGACCGGATCAGCGCCGAGGGCCACCCGCTCGAGTATGCCGTCTGTCCGGGCTGTCGGTCCCGCGTGCCGTTCGGCGGGGGCCGGCCCGAGCAGATGGACTGCCCCAACTGCCAGCGGCGATACCCGATCGACTGGGAAGACCGTTGCTGATCCGCGGCTGACCGCGCCGCCCGCGAAGCACCTGCGCCGATCCCGACCGCGTCGTGGCGATGCGGTCGCGCGCCTGCCCGGCCCCCCCGGCCGCCTCTATATTTCGCGCTATGCCAGTTCCCACACGTAGAGCGACAGTGACCGTCCGCGTGGGCGGAGTCCCGATCGGCTCCGATCATCCGATCGTCGTCCAATCGATGACGAACACGGACACGGCGGACGTCGAGCGCACCGTCGAGCAGGTCGCCGCGCTCGCCGACGCCGGCAGCGAACTCGTCCGCGTCACGGTGAACAACGACCGCGCGGCCACGGCGGTCCCGGACATCGTGGCGCGGCTCGCGGATCGCGGCGTCACGGTTCCGATCATCGGCGACTTCCACTACAACGGCCATCAGTTGCTCACGCGGCATCCCCCGCTGGCCGCGGTCCTCGCGAAGTACCGCATCAACCCCGGCAACGTCGGCTCCGGCCGCGGGGACGAGAACTTCCGGTCGATCGTGCAGGTGGCCGTGGCGAACGCCAAGCCCGTGCGCATCGGCGTGAATTGGGGTTCGCTGGACCGCAATCTTCTCACCGCGTTGATGGACGAGAATGCCCGGCGTCCGGAACCCGCTCCGGCGGAGGACGTCATGTTCGACGCGATGATCGAGAGCGCGATCCGGTCGGCGGCGATGGCCGAGGATGCGGGTCTGCCGCACGATCGGATCATCCTCTCGGTCAAGATGTCGCAGGTGCAGGACCTGGTGCGGGTCTACCGTCAGTTGGCATCGGTTGCGGACTACCCGTTGCACCTCGGCCTGACCGAGGTGGGGATGGGAACGAAGGGGGTCGTGGCCAGCGCCGCCGGGCTGTCGATCCTGCTCCAGGAGGGGATCGGCGACACGATCCGCGTGTCGCTCACGCCGCCGCCCGGCGGTGACCGCGCGGAGGAAGTGCTGGTCGCCCAGCAGATCCTCCAGTCCCTCGGACTTCGCAACTTCCTGCCACAGGTGACCGCCTGTCCCGGGTGCGGCAGGACGACGTCGACGTTCTTCCAGGAGATGGCGGAACGGATCCAGACGTACCTGCGCAAGCAGATGCCGCTTTGGGGCAAGCGGCATCCAGGCGTGGAGTCGATGCGTGTCGCGGTCATGGGATGCGTGGTGAACGGGCCGGGCGAATCGAAGCACGCGAACATCGGCATCTCCCTCCCCGGCACGTTCGAGGAGCCCAAGGCGCCGGTGTACGTGGACGGGGCGCTCCACGGGACGCTGAAGGGCGATCGGATCGTCGAAGAGTTCATCCAGATCCTGGACGCGTACGTCGCACGCACGTATCCCGAAGCCGCCGCCGACCCACGGTAGGTACCGGCACGGCGGACGAGAAGGGGGCACGGTGGTCCCGTGAAGTGCATGCTACTCCTCACCGCGGCGATCGCGCTCCTCGCGTGCGACCACACGTCGCCGTTCACCGTCACGGATCCCGAGCCGCTGGGCCCGGCCGGTGAGTCACTCCCGAGGCGGTTGACGTTCAATCCCGGTCCGGACGAGGCACCGGCTGCGCTGACCGACGCCGTCGTCTACTCGACCCTCCCAACCGCCCGACCCGACCGCGACCGATGTCTCGGATACCTGCCGCCCGACGGCGGAACACTGCAGGCCACGAGATGCCCGGGCGGAGACCAGCCGGACGGGTGGCAGGACGCGCTGCTGCGACCGGCACCGTCCCTCGACGGCCGCGTCGCGGTGGTCCGGGAGCAGTCCGCCATCGGCGCGCTCGCGCCAGGCACGCGCACCCTGCGGATCACGCCGTTCGAGAGCCCCGACTCCGTGCTCTTCGAGCAGAGCGTCTTCTTCCTCCTCCCTAGCGGCGAGCGCGTGCTGGACATTCGCAACCTCCTGTGGACCGGCAGCATCGTGCGCTTCGTGGCGGGCGAGGACGCCGTCGTGCGGGATCCGACTACGCGAGTCTACGACACGCTCTTCACGCCGCGAGCGCTGGCGACGCTCGACCCGGCGGTCGGTGAGTACGAGGCCATCGCCGGCACCGAAGGCGCACTGGCGCACGCCGACGCACCGGGCGGGGGGATCTGGTTCGTGTCGACGCTTGCGCCGCGGACGCTTCTGCTGCTGCCGGCCGGCGGCGGCGCGGCGGACACGGTCGGTGTGTTCTCGGCACCGGTGACGGCCCTCGCGCTGGTCGATGGCCTGCCCGTGGCCGTTGCGGCCGGGCCGGATTCGACGATCGTGGAGTGGCTGGATCCCGGCACCGGCGCCGCGGCCGGGACGCTGGCGATCGCCGGTCGGGCCCACGCCATCGCAGGCATCCCCGGGACGCGCCGCTTCGTGCTCGACCTCGAACGCGGAGGCAGCCGCGACCTGTGGCTGTTCGTGATGCCGTGACGGTACGGCTCTGCGCGCTGCTCGCGCTGGCACTCGCTCCCCTCGTCTCCGCGCGCGCACAAACGAGCGGCCTCATTACGGGCCGGGTCGTGGATGCGCTCAACCAGCAGCCGATCGCCGGGGCCGTCGTCACGGTCGAGGGCACCGGGCGCGGGGCCGTCACCGACGCCCAGGGACGGTATGCAGTGCGGGACGTCGGCTCGGGCACGTACCGCGTGATCGTGCGTGCGGTGACATTTCGGCCGCTGAGCCGCGACAGCGTGCTGGTCGGGAGCGGGCGCACCGTCGTGTTGGACTTCGAGCTGGCCGCCGAGGCCGTGGCGCTGCCCGGGGTCGCGGTCGAGGCGAGCCCCGACCCGCTCCTCGATCCTCGGAAACCGCAAGCGATCCAGTACATCACGACGCAGGACCTTCGCTCCCTCCCGCTCACGACGCTCCAGGAGGCGGTGCAGATCCAGGCCGGCGTGGTGGGTGGATCGTTCCGCGGTGGCCGTGTCGGACAGGAAGCGCTGGTGCTCGACGGCCTCGGTTTCAAGAATCAGCTCGACGCGTCGTCGGGGTACTTCGGCATTCGGATTCCGACGATCGCGATCGCGGAGGCCTCGGTGGTCACGAACGGCTTCTCCGCGCTGTACGGACAGGCGCTCTCCGGCATCGTGACCGCCGATACGAAGGACGGAGGAGACCGCCTGGAGGGCTCCCTGGCGGTGGAGACCGATCGGCCTCTCCCCTCGGGATGGGACGTGGGGCTCGATCGATTGACGGCGTCCCTCGGCGGTCCCATCGTGGGCGGACTCAGGTTCTTCGTCGCCGCGCAGGCCGAGGCGCGTCTGGACGACGATCCCGTCAACGCCCCCGCCGCGGTGGACACCCTCGATCCCCGGAGTGGCGCGCCATGGCTGCTGCCGCACAACTCCGGCGAACACTACGACTTGCTGGCGAAACTCACGCTCCCGATTGGCCGGCAGCACGTCGTCCGCGTCCTCGGGGTCGCCTCGGAGCAGCAGCGTCAGCTCTTCGACCAGGTCCTGAAGTACAGTCCGGGGAACGGTTCGGGAGAGCAGCTCGGCGGACGACTCCTGATGCTGCACTACCGGTACGCCACGCCGCCGGCAGCGGGGACCACGGTGGTCGCCGACCTCCGCGCTGGGTACTTCGACAAGGAGGCGATGCGGGCGCGCCTCCTCGACGCGCCGGATCTCTCCTTCGGCGGCTTCTCGTTCCAACGGTGGAGGTTCGCGGGAGAGTCGATTGCGACGACTCGGGACACCGTGGCCGCGCGCGACGCGATCCCGGGATACCCGGTGCCGGTGCTCGTGGACAACTCGCCGTACGGCGTGCCGGCCTTCTTCTCCACGGCGTCCCCACGTGGAGAGCTCCTCTGGAACCGTTTCCGAGAGGCTCGCGTGCGTGCCGATCTGCTGGTGGGCCCGGGGCCGGACACCGATCTCCGATTCGGGGCCGAGTACGTCCGGCAGCGGGTCGAGACGTTCTCGCGCCTCGAGGCCTACCGCGCGGTGACGGACTCCGTGCCGCCCCCTACGGCGGCCAGGTTCGAGCCCTTCCAGGCCTCGGGGTACCTCGAGCTGCAGCAGCGGGCCGGCGACATGACGTTCACCGCAGGTCTGCGGGCCGACGTGTTCAACGGCCGGTCGGCCGTGGAGACGGGTTTCTCGAAGACGCAGGTCGCGCTCGGGCCGCGTGCCGCGTTCTCCGCCTCGCTCGGCGGGGCGACTGTGGTGGCGAGCTGGGGGCGTTTTGCCCAGCCGCCCGACTTCCAGTACCTCGTCGATGCCGCCTTCGACGACACGCTGCGCACGGGGCGCTTCCGGCGCGGGAATCCGTCGCTCGGATTCGAAACCAGCAACCAGTACGAGCTCCAGGTGCGGGGGCGGCCCGCACCGCTGGTCGGTCTGCGAATCGGGGCCTACGTCAAGCGTCTGGAGGGTCTCGTCGCCTCCGTGCCGCTCGGGTTCGATCCCGACAGTGCGATCTTCGCCAGCGGGGATTTCGGTGACGTGCGGGGGATCGAGGCCAGCCTCGAGCGGGAGTTCGATGGCGTGATCGGAGCGCGGGTGTCCTACGTCCTGCAACAGGCGACTGCGACCGCCACCAACGCGCGGGACCTCTTCCGACGTCTCCAGATCACTTCCACCGGAGATACCGTGCTGCCGGCGGACGTACAGTTCCCCCTCGATTACGATCGCCGCCACACGGTGGTCGCCGTCGTGCGCGCGCAGGTGCCGGTGTCGGCCGGCCGGGTGCTCGCGGGCACGTTCGGCTCGACGGTCGTCCGGTGGGGTACGGGACTTCCCTTCACGCGGACCACCGTGAGCGGGGACTCCCTCATCGGCCTGCCGAACAGCGGGCGGCTGCCGAGCGAGTTCTCGCTGGACGTGCTCCTGCGGCGAGATTTCCCGATCGGTGGAACCCGCCTCAGCGTGTATGCGGACATGCGAAACCTGACGAACCGGCGAAACGTCATCGCGGTGCGCCGTGACAGCGGGCAGCCGGAGCCTACCGACGAGGTCGTCGCGTCCATGGCGCAGGACGCCTACGCGGCCAATCCGGATCCGATCCCGTACGAATCGACGCGCTATCGCGCGTGGGCCGACGTCGATCGGGACGGGCTCGTGTCGGGCGCGGCGGAACTGCTTCCGCTGTATGAGCGGGCCGCCAGGGACTTCACCCGCCCGCTGTACTTCTACGGTCCGCCGCGGCTGGTGCGCCTCGGGATCGAGATTGCGTTCTAACCCCCCCGCGTTACCCTTCAACACAGTTATCCACACACGCACCGCAATGTGCACACCACTCTGTGGAGAAGGTGTGGGAACGTGGAAGGATTGCGCATGCCGCCGGAGCGTGCCGCCGAGTGCCGGAGGGCCGTTGAGCTCCTTGCTGGAGCGCGCGATGTTCTCGTGATCACGGGTGCGGGGATGTCGCAGGAGTCGGGCGTGCCGACCTTTCGAGACGCACAGACGGGCCTTTGGGCGCGGTACGATCCGATGGATCTCGCGACGCCGGAGGCGTTTCGGCGCCATCCCGACCGGGTGTTCGGGTGGTATGCGTGGCGGCTGCGCCAGGTGCGGGCGGCCGATCCCCATCTCGGGCATCGTGCGCTGGCGGCGATGGAGCGGCTCTTTCCGCGTCTCACGGTCGTCACGCAGAACGTGGACGGCCTGCATCGCCGCGCCGGGAGTCGGGAGGTCGTCGAGCTGCACGGCTCGCTCGAGGCGTTCCGCTGCGCCGACTGCGGGCGTTCGTACGACGCCGACGACGTGATGGCCGTCGCGCCCCGCGAGCCCGCCGAGCTCTTCCCGCCCCGGTGTCCGGCATGCGGGGGTCCGGTCCGGCCCGGGGTGGTCTGGTTCGGAGAGACGCTGCCGATGGCGGCGATGGAGCGCGCCTGGTCGCTGGTGCGCGAGTGTGACATGCTGTTGGTGGTGGGCACGTCCGCGGTCGTGTATCCTGCGGCGACGCTGCCGGAAGTAGCGGTGGCGCGGGGGATCGGCGTCATCGAAATCAACCCGGAGCCGACGCCGTTCACCCCGCACGTGACGCTGGCGTGGCCCTCGACGGCTGCGGTCGCGCTGCCGCAGCTGGAGGCGGCGTTGTCGGAGCAGGAGGAAGGCGGATGAGCGAACGGCTTCCGTTTTGCCGCACGAAGATCGTCGCGACGCTGGGTCCCGCGTCCGCCGATCCGCAGGTGCTGCGCGAGCTGATCCGGGCGGGCGTCAATGTGGTTCGGATCAACAGCTCCCACGGAGATCCGGCGGTCTGGTGCGAGTGGATCGATCGGGTGCGCGCAGGCGCCGCGGAGCTCGATCGCAACGTCGGGGTCCTCGTGGACCTGCAGGGGCCACGCATTCGCGTCGGCGACCTGCCGAAACCGGTGTCGCTGGTGGCGGGGAGTGAGATCGTCTTTGCACCGGAGGAGCACGCCCGCCTCGGTGAGATCCCGACGACGTATGCGGCGCTGGCCGGCGATCTCGACGTCGGCAGCATCATCCTGCTGGACGACGGCCTGCTCTCGGTCGAAGTGACCGCGCTCGACGGTCCGCGGGTCGTCGCGGCCGTCCGCCAGGGGGGGCTGCTCAGCAGCAACAAGGGGATGAACGTTCCCGGGAACCGCCTGAGCGCGCCCTCGCTCACGGAGGCCGACCGGGGCCACCTCGCCGCGGCGATCGACCGGGGTGCGGACTTCATCGGGGTCTCGTTCGTGCGCACCGCCGACGATCTCGCGGACGTGCGCGCGCTGGTGCCTCCGCACGTACGGCTCGTCGCGAAGATCGAGAAGGCGGCGGCGCTCGACGATCTACCCAGGATTCTCGAGGCGTCGGACGCGATCATGGTGGCCCGCGGCGATCTTGGGGTCGAGCTGCCGTTCGAGGAGGTCCCCCTTGTGCAGAAGCGGCTCATCGCGGAGGCGAATCGGGTGGCGTGCCCCGTGATCACCGCGACGCAGATGCTCGAATCGATGGTGCGGAACCCGCGACCCACACGGGCCGAGGCGTCCGATGTCGCCAATGCGATTCTCGACGGGACCGACGCCGTCATGCTCTCGGCCGAGACGGCAGTCGGGCGCCACCCGATCCGCGCGGTTGAGGCAATGGTCCGGATCATTCGCGAGGTGGAGGGCAGCGTGCGCGGCGTCCAGGGGGCTCGCCGGCGCCGCCCCGACACATCCGGTGCGGACGTGCCGTCGGTCGAGGACGCCATCGCGTACGCCACGACCGTGGCGTCGGAGATGCTCGAGGTTCCGCTCATCGTGTGCTACACCACGAGCGGATTCACCGCCCGGAAGATCGCGGCGCACCGGCCCGCCCCGCCGATCGTCGGGATTTCCACCGAGCGGACCACCGTCCGCAGCCTCACGGTCGTGTGGGGCGTCTCGGCGTTGCTCGTGGAGGAAGCCCCGACGTACGAGATGATGCTCAGCGCGGTGCGCGAGCGCCTGCTGGCCCTCGGGGTCGTCCGGCCGGGGGACGCCATCGCGGTCACGGCGGGGGTGCCGCTGCACGTGCCGGGAACGACGAACCTGCTCAAGGTCGAGACCATATGACCGGTCGGTTGGTCATTCTCGGCTCCGGAACCTCGTTCGGCGTCCCGGTGATCGGGTGTGACTGTGCCGTCTGCCGCTCCGATGACCCGCGGGACCGCCGCACGCGCACGGCGGCCGTGTTCGAGGTGGGAGGCGTCAGGCTCTTGGTCGACACGCCGCCGGAGCTCCGGCTGCAGCTGATCGCCGCCGGCATCGGGGCGGTGGATGCGGTGCTCTACACTCACGCGCACGCCGATCACGTGGCCGGTATCGACGACCTCCGCGCCTTCTCCGTTCGCGGCCACACGGTTCCGATCTATGGGCCGGAGGAGACGGTGGCCGAGCTGCGCCGACGATTCCGCTACATCTTCGGCGCGTCCGAGCCCGTCCCCGGGACCAGCAGGCCGGAGCTGATTGCCACGCCGATCCCGCCGTACGAGGCCCGGGAGATTGGCGGGGTGGGGGTCCTGCCGATCGAAGTGGATCATGGGGGATCGGCGGTCTTCGGCTACCGCGTCGGGTCGGCGGCCTACGTGACGGACGCCAAGTCGGTCTCCGACAGGGCCGTCGAGGCGCTCCGCGGGGTGGATTGCCTGATACTGAACGGGCTGTTCGAACGCCCGCACCCGACGCACCTGTCGATCCCGGAGGCGATTGCGCTCGCCGGGCGGATCGGGGCGCGCCGGACCTACCTCACGCACCTCACGCACCGGCATCGCCATCAGGCCCTTGCCGCCCGCCTTCCCGCCGGGATCGAGCCGGCGTACGACGGTCTGTCGATTGTCTTTTGACGCCTCAGTTGCCGGGTGGTAAATTCAGCATTGGCAATCAACTAGGCGTGCGGGCAATTCGGTGCCGCACCGCCGACGGCAGGGCCCGCCGTCGAAGAGGACGGCGAACTGAAAGGGTCTCGTGTCCGTGCTCGCGCCACTTGGCGCCATGGTGCGGATGGGGAAGGAGGCACGATGACGCACATGCGGGATGACAAGCCGGTGATCATCATCGAGAAGTCGGGGGGAGGGTTCGGCGGGTTCCTGCTCGGACTGCTGATCGGTGCGGGTGCGGCACTCCTCCTCGCCCCGCAGTCCGGCGAGGAAACGCGGGAGCAGTTGCGTGAACGCGGTCGGAAGCTCCGCGACGACGCGCGGTCTCGCGCCGAGGATCTGCAGGAGCGCGTCGAGGAAGGGTACGAACGGGCGAAGGAACGGCTGGAGGATGGGTTCGAGTCGGCGCGGGGCGTGCTGCGTGACAAGCGGGCCGGCGCTCACGATGCCATCGACGCGGGCAAGGCGGCCGTGCATACCGCCCGTGACGAGCTCGAGCGGCGCCTGGCGGAGAAGCGCGCCAGCCGCAGCGCCGCGGAACCGGAAGAAGCCGAGACGACCTGACCTCCCCTCCGGGCGGTTTCGTGTCGCCCCAGGCCCGGCGCGGCTGGGCGTATTCGCCGTTGGGCTTCACGCGCCGGGTGCTGACGGGAGCGTACGAAGACAAGGTGCTGTTCCTCGGGAGCGCGATGGCGTTCGACGCTCTCGTGGCGGCCATTCCTTTGACGCTCCTTCTGCTTTCCACCCTGGGGTATTTCGTGCACCAGGGCGACGAACCGATGCAGGATATCCTGGCGATCCTCGATCGGGTGTTGCCCAGGATGCAGGGCGGGGGCGCGGACGGGCCCCTGCGGCGCGCCGAGCAGATCCTGCGAGCGGTGGTGGAGAGCCGCGGTCAGTTGACCACGCTGGGCGTGCCGCTGTTCCTGCTGCTCGCGACGCGGTTCTTCTCGGGTGCCCGCGCGGCGCTCAACGAAGTGTTCGACACGTCGGAGACGAGATCCTACCTCCGGGGCAAGCTGGTCGACCTGTTTCTGGTCATCGTCACACTCGTGCTGGTTGTGGCCAACGCCTACGTCACGGTGCAATTCCCGGCCGACCGCTGGCTCGGGCGTTTCCTGTCCACGCTCTCGACGTACGGTCTCGGCGTTCTCCTGTTCTTCATCATCTACGCGGTCGCCCCGACCCGGGCGATGCGATGGGACACGATCCTCGTGGCCGCAGCAGTGGCGTCGCTGGGCTTCGAGGTGGCGAAGCGCTTGTACAGCGTCTACCTGACGAAGTTCACCACGATCGACCAGCTGATCTCCAACGCCAACTTCATCGCACTCCTGCTCCTGGTGCTCTGGGTGTACGCCACGGCGTGCGTGTTCCTGCTCGGCGGGGAAGTCGCGGAAACGTACGACCTGGCGCGCCGGCAGCGGGCGCAGCGGGAGATCCTCGGCTGAGGGTGCGCCGCGGGGCGGCCGCGGGAATCACGGGAGGAAACGGATGACGGGAGAGCAGGTGATCGATCTGCGGAGCGACACGGTGACGCGGCCCTCCGCGGGAATGCGGCGGGCGATGGCCGAAGCGGAAGTCGGGGACGACGTCCTCGACGGGGACCCCACCACACGGCGGCTGGAGGAGCGGATCGCGGAGCTCACGGGCTTCGAGGCGGCGCTGTTCTTCCCGTCGGGCGTGCAGGCGAACCAGACGGCCGTCTGGCTGCTCGCCGAGCGGGGCACGGAGGTGCTCCTCGAGGCGAGCGCCCACCTCGTGCTCTACGAGATGGCGGGCATCGCCGGCCTGGCGGGCGCGCAAATCCGGCCCGTCCCCACCCCCGACGGTGTGCTGACCGCTCCGTTGCTCGAGGCCGTGTGGCCGCCGACGTCGCCGCACGTCCCGCGCGCGAGTCTCGTCGCCGCCGAGAACACGCACAATGCCGCGGGCGGGAAGGTCCTGCCGGTGGCCGAATGGGATGCGCTGGTGCGGCTGGCCGGCGCGCGTGGCGTCCCCGTCCATCTGGACGGCGCCCGCCTG
>Ga0209536_100008888_pt1 | contig 14993 bp, 11 predicted proteins | sample DeeMarSeWOR28_12_FD_187461 | JGI IMG/M metagenome (GOLD analysis project Ga0209536, IMG submission 187461) | Marine sediment microbial communities from White Oak River estuary, North Carolina - WOR-2-8_12 (SPAdes) (version 2) | ecosystem: Environmental > Aquatic > Marine > Intertidal zone >...
TCCTGGCCGATGAGATCAACCGCTCCCCGGCCAAAGTGCAGAGCGCGCTTCTGGAGGCGATGCAGGAGCGCCAGGTGACGATCGGGGAGACGACCTATCCGCTGCCCGAGCCCTTTCTTGTGCTGGCCACACAGAACCCCATCGAACAGGAGGGGACCTATCCGCTTCCCGAAGCGCAGGTGGACCGTTTCATGCTGAAGATAAGGATCGGCTATCCTGCCAAGGACGAAGAGCTCCAGATCATGCGTGCGAACGTCAACACTCCTCCGGCACCTCCCTCGGCCGTGGTGAGCCCGGAGGCGATCATGCGCGCGCGGGCGGTGGTGGGCGAGATCTACATGGACGAGAAGATCGAGAAGTACATCCTGGATATCGTCTTTGCCACGCGGACTCCGAAACAGTACAACCTCGGCAATCTTGCGCAGCTGATCAGCTACGGGGCCTCGCCCAGGGCATCGATCAACCTGGCGCTGGGGGCGAAGGCTTTCGCCTTTATCAAACGCCGCGGCTATGTGATCCCGGAGGACGTGCGAGCGGTCGCTCTGGATGTGCTCCGCCACCGGGTCGCGGTGACCTACGAGGCGGAAGCCGAGGAGGTGAGCTCGGAGCAGATCGTGCAGGAGGTGCTGAACAAGATCGAGGTGCCCTGAGGCGGGTGGAGGAGAACGGTGAGCGCTGATCGCACGACGATGACCACGCGGGAGCTCCTGCGCAAGGTCCGTCTGATCGAGCTGAAGACGCGGGGGATGGTCAATCAGGTCTTCTCCGGAGAATATCACAGCGTCTTCAAGGGACGGGGGATGGAGTTCTCCGAGGTACGGGAGTACCAGTACGGGGATGACATCCGTACGATCGATTGGAACGTCTCGGCCCGCTTCAATCACCCATTCGTCAAGATCTTTGAGGAAGAGCGCGAGCTCACCGTGATGCTGCTGGTGGATGTCAGCGGCTCCGGGAGTTTCGGGAGCGGGCTGCAGCTCAAGAACGAGGTGGCCACCGAAATCTGCGCCGTGCTCGCCTTCTCGGCAATCACCAATAACGACAAGGTCGGGCTGATCCTCTTCTCCGACCGGATCGAGAAGTTCGTCCCCCCCAAGAAGGGCCGCGCGCACATCCTGCGCATCATCCGCGAGCTGGTCAGCTTCGAACCTGCCGGCACAGGCACCGCCATCCGCCGCGGACTGGAGTATTTCAACCATGTGATGAAGAAGCGGTGCATTGCCTTTCTGGTCTCGGATTTCATCGATGACGGATACGAGACCATTCTCCGCATTGCCGGGAGGAAGCACGACCTGATCGCAGTGGAGATGATCGATCCGCGCGAGGAGACGCTCCCGCACTCGGGCGTCATCACGATCCGCGACGCCGAGACGGGACGCTCGCGCTGGGTCGACACCAGTGATCGCCGCATCCGCGAGGCGTTCATGCGCTACTGGGACGAGCGGAAGAGGGAGCGCCGCTCGCTCTTCCTCCGGAGCAAGGTGGACCGGATCTCGATCCGCGTCGACCGGCCGTACCTGAAGCCGATCGTGGACTTCTTCCGGTTGAGGGAGCGCCGATTGTGACGAAATCTCTGCTACTGGTCCTGCTGCTCGGTATATGGGTGCGCGCGCCGGCGGCCGAGCTTGAGGCGCGGGCCCTCACCGACACGAGCGACTACCGGGTGGGCGACTGGATCGCGGTGCGCGTCGAGCTCCGCCATCCCCCCGGCACGACCTTCCAGATGCTCGTGGGCGACTCGCTCGGCCCCTACCTCGTGCTGGACCGACAGGCCTTCGAGTCTGTGGATTCCACCCTGACACACACCGCGCTCGTTGTGGCGCGCTATGATTCGGGGACGGTCGCGCTGCCCGCGGTGGAGTTCCTTGCCGCTGTGCCGGGAGACAGTGGTGTGCGGAGGGTCGCCACGGCGCCGCTTCCGCTGACCGTCCACACGCTGCCGGTTTCGGCACAGGACAGCCTGCGGGCGCTGAAGGATCCCCTCTCGATCCCCTACACGCTTGCGGAGATACTGATCGCGCTCGGTGTCCTGGCACTGCTTGTTGCCGGAGGGATCCTGCTCTACCGGCGGTTGAAGAGGAGGGCGCCCGCACCGGCTCAGCCGGCGGTGCAGGGGCCGGTCAAGCCGCCGCATCTGGTTGCGCTGGAGGAGCTGGCTGGGCTGAGGGCGAAGCGGCTCTGGCAGCAGGGCCGCGTCAAGGAGTATCACACCGAAATGACCGAGGTGCTGCGGCGCTACTTCGAGCTTCGATTCGGCGTCAACGCGCTCGAAGAGACAACCGAAGAGATCCTCTCGGGGCTCCACAATGCCGGCGTGCGGGAGGGAGTGCTGGAGTCCGTGGGGGGCATCCTGCGCCGGGCCGATCTGGTGAAGTTCGCGACCCATCAGCCGACGCCGGAAGAGCACGACGAGAGTATGACTGCCTCGGTCTCTGTTGTCGAGCGAACGCGGCCCGCTGTGCCCTCCTCGGTCCGTCCACCAATGCAGGTGAGGCGCGAGCATGTGGGGACCTGACACTGCATTTGCCGATCCAGGGTTTCTCTACGGGCTGCTAGCGCTGCCGCTGCTTGTGGTCTGGTACCTCCGGCGTCACCGTCGGATGGCAAGCCGCCTGCGCTATTCCACGCTCCACCCCTTCGAGCGTGCAAAGCCGACACTCCGGGAACGGCTCCGGCATGTGCCGTTCCTCCTCCGGTGCGCGGCGCTGGCACTGCTGGTGGTGGCGCTGGCCCGCCCCCAGACGGTCTCCCAGGGGCAGACGATCTATACCGAGGGGATCGATATTGTGCTGTTGCTGGATATCTCGGGGAGCATGTTGGCCGAGGATTTTCAACCCAACCGGATTGACGCGGCAAAGAAGGTGGCGCAGAGCTTCGTGGACGGCCGCCAGAACGACCGAATCGGCCTGGTGGTCTTTGCCGGCCAGAGTTTCACGCAGTGCCCGATGACGCTGGACTACACGGTCCTGAAAAACCTCCTGCGGGCAGTCCGCCCGGGGATGGTCGAGGACGGGACGGCGATCGGCATGGGGATTGCGCAGGGGGTGAACCGCGTGAAGGACAGCGAGGCTCGCAGCAAGGTGATGATCCTCCTCACCGACGGGGTGAACAACCGTGGCGAGATCGATCCCATCACCGCCACCCAGCTTGCGCAGACCTATGATATTCGTATCTATACGATCGGCGTCGGCACCGTCGGGGAGGCACCGTACCCGATCCAGACTCCCTTCGGGGTCCGGTACAGAAACATCCCGGTCGATGTTGATGAGAAGACACTGGAGAAGATTGCGGAGATGACCGGCGGGCGCTACTTCCGGGCGACTAACAACCGGGCACTGGAGCGTATCTATGCCGAAATCGACAAGATGGAGAAAACACGTGTCGAGGTAACATCCTACCGCTCCTACGCCGAGCTCTATTACGGCTGGGCGGCTCTGGGTCTGGGGACGATGATTCTTGCCATCGTTCTGGGCGGCACGATTCTGAGGAAGCATCCATGATCCGTTTTGCCCAGCCAGATTTCCTCTGGGTGCTGCTGCTCGTCCCCTTGAGCGGCCTCTTCTTCTGGCTTGTGCACGTGCTTCGGCGCAGGGCGCTGGAGCGCTTTGCCTCGGCGACGATTCTGGAGCGCCTGGCCGAAGATGCGAGCCGGGCCAAGCGCGCACTGAAGGCCACACTGGTCATGGCGGCGATCGCCCTGCTGGCTGTCGCGCTGGCCAATCCCCAGGTCGGGACGCGTCTGGAGGAGGTCAAGCAGGAGGGGGTTGACCTGTTCATCGCGCTGGATGTCTCGATGAGCATGAAGGCCGAGGATATCAAGCCGAACCGCCTGGAGAAAGCGAAGTTCGAGATCCGCAGCCTGATCAACCGCCTGAGCGGCGACCGGATCGGCCTGATCGTCTTTGCCGGCGACGCGTTCACGCAGTTCCCGCTCACCACCGATTACAACGCTGCATACCTCTTTCTAGATGTGGTCGATGTGGATGCGGTTCCGGTGCAGGGCACCTCGCTCGCCTCGGCGATCGAGCGGGCGATGGAATCGTTCGACGAAGAGGAGAAGACCACCCGGGTGCTCGTTCTGATCACCGATGGCGAGAGCACCGAGGGGGACGCCTTCGACATGGCGCGGGAGGCTGCCGAGCAGGGAATCCTTGTCTATGCCATCGGGATGGGCTCGCCGGCCGGGGCGCCGATCCCCCTCTACTCAGGCTCGGGCCGGCAGACGGACTTCAAGCGGGACAAGATGGGTAAGGTGGTCCTGTCGAAGCTCGACGAGGTCTCACTGGAGCAGATCGCTTCAATCGGCAACGGGAAGTACTACCGCTCCAGCGCCACGCAGAACGAGCTCGATGAGATCTATGAGGACATCAACGCCCTGCAGAAGCGGGAGTTTGGCGTAAAGCGCTTCACCGATTACGAGGACCGCTTCCAGTATTTTCTGGGTCTGGCCATCGTGCTGCTCGTGCTCGAGGCAGTGATCTCCGAGCGGCGGGGCCGCTGGCTCAGGCGCTGGAAGATGCTCGCACAGGAGGAGGAGGTGCATCATGTGGCCTAGGATGGTGATGGCGGCCGCGCTCTGGATGGTTTTGAGCGGAAGCGCCTCCGCCCAATCGGTGCGCTCGCTGATCAGCGACGGGAACAGCGCCTACAGGGAGCACCGCTACGACGAGGCAGAGACCCGTTACCGGGAGGCCCTGGAAGAGGATCGCGCTCTTCTGCCCGGCCACTTCAACCTGGGCAATGCCCTGGAACGGCAGGGGAAGTACCAGGAGGCGCTGCGCCAGTTCGAGATCGCCGAGGCGAGCGCCCAGGAGACCGGCACGAAGGCTCATGCCCGGTACAACAAGGGGAATGCCCTCTTCAACGCCGGGCAGTACCGCGAGGCAGCCGACGCATTCGTCGAATCCCTCAAACTCAACCCCGAGGACGAGGACGCGAAGTTCAACCTCTCGCTGGCGCTCAAGAAACTCCAGGAGCAGCAACAGCAGAACCAGCAGCAGGACAAGAACCAGCAGCAGAAGAAGGATCAGCAGCAGGACAAGGATCAGCAACAGCAGGACCGGCAGAACGATCAGGAGCAGCGCCAGAGGCAGGAGCCGCAGGACCAGGAGCGTCAGCAGGCGTCCTCACAGCGTGAGAAGTCGATGTCCAGGGCCGATGCCGAGCGCATTCTGGAAGTCCTGCGCAACAGCGAGAAGGATATTCAGAAGAAGCTCCGGGCGCGGCAGGCCACCCGGCCAAAGACCGACAAGGACTGGTGAGACGATGAAACAAGCGCGATGGTGGACCGGCCTGCTGCTTGTGACAGCCCTCGTGGCGCCGCGTGCAGCGGCACAGGACATCACCTTTGAGGCATCAGTGGACAGGAGCACGGTTGCCGTGGGAGAGAACTTCACCTACTCCCTGGTCCTCAAAAACGTTCAGGGGGGAGGCGAGAAACTCACACCCCCGGAGATGAACGACTTCCGGATCATGGCTGGCCCCATGCAGTCCTCCAGCTTCCAGATGATCAATGGGGTGGTCTCCAGCTCTGTCACCTACAGCTATACAGTGCAGGCCAAAGCGGTAGGGACCTTCACCCTTGGGCCCGCATCGATCGAGGTGCGCGGGAGCCCGTACCGCTCGCAGTCGGTGACTGTTCAGGTCGTCCAGGGATCTCCGCAGAGCGCGCAGCAGGGCGAGCCGTCGGCGGAGGACCTTTCGGCGCAGATTGGCGAGAACCTCTTTCTGAAGGCGACCGTGGACAAGGTCCGCGTGCGGCAGGGAGAACAGATCAACCTGACGTTTCGCCTCTACACGCGGGTGTCGGTCCTGAACTATGCGGTGAAGAAGGATCCGGCCATGACGGGGTTCTGGAGTGAGGATGTTGAGACCCCTCGTGACATCAGTCTCTCTACCGAGGTTGTCAACGGGAAGCAGTACCGGGTCGGTGTCATCCGCCGTATGGCGCTCTTCCCGACGCAGGCCGGGAAGCTTGAGATCGCCCCGATGGAGCTCCAGGCGACCGTGCAGGTGCAGCCGCGACGCTCGACCGATCCGTTCGAATCCTTCTTCCGGGACCCCTTCGGGCGCAACGTGAGCGCGACGGTCCGGAGCGAGCCGGTGACCGTGACCGTTATTCCGCTGCCCGGGGGAGCGCCGGCCACCTTCCGCGGCGCGGTCGGGGAGTTTGCCATGAGTGCCGGGTTGGACCGCAGGACCACGCGCACCAACGAGGCGGTGACGCTGAAGATCACGATCTCCGGGACCGGCAACATCAAGCTCCTGGAGTCTCCCTCGGTGGAGGTGCCACCGGATTTTGAGCAGTACAGTCCGAAGGTCGGTGAGACGATCAGCCGGAACCGCGGCACGATCAGCGGCAGCAAGACATTCGAGTATCTGTTCATTCCGCGTTTCCCGGGCCTGAAGACCATCAAGCCGGTCAGCTTCGTCTACTTCGACCTCAAGCGGAGCGAATATGTCACCCTGCGCTCACCCCAGCTTGAGGTGAACGTCGAGCCCGGGGCGGTCTCGGCAGTCCCGCTCCCCGGTGGCGGCGTCCGGGCCGATGTCAGGGCGTTGACCGAGGACATCCGGTTCATCAAGGTGACCGACAGCGGGTTCTCGCGCCGGGGGGATCTCCCGCACAGCGGGCCAGCCTTCATTACGCTTCTGGTGCTACCGCTGCTCGCACTCGGCGGGCTTGTCGTCTATGCACGGCGCCGTGAAGCGGAGTTGGCCGACCGTGCGGGGCTCCGCACGCGGCGGGCGGTCAAGGTTGCACAGCGGGGTCTGAAGCAGGCCGAGTATCTCCTGCGCGAGAAGTCGGGCTCCTCGGGTGAGCCCTCCTCCATCCAACGGACGAGGTTTTACACGGAGGTCTCCCGCGCTCTCTGGTCCTACCTCGGGGACAGGCTGGGGATCGAGCAGGCGGAGGTGACCATCGAGCGAGTTGTGGCGGAGCTCAAGGCACGCTCGATAGATGGCGGCTTGGTGCATGCCGTGCGCGCGCTGCTCGAATCGTGTGACATGGCGCGCTTTGCGCCGACGGCGCTGGAGCTCTCCTCGATGCAGCGGGTCTATGAGGAAGCGCGCCGGATCATCATCGAACTGGAACGGTCACTCAAAACCTAATGCTGCGCCCCGGCCTTCTCCTCGCCCTGTGTCTTCTTCTGGGTGCCGGCGCACGAGCGCAGACGCCAGAGCAGCTTTTCCTCGAGGGCAATGCCCTCTATCAGCAGGGGAAGCTGGACGAAGCGCTCGAGCGTTATCAGGCGATCCTCGACCGGGGGTTCGTCAGCGGCGAGCTCTTCTACAATACAGGGAATGTCCATTACCGCTCCGGGCGCATCGCCGAGGCGATCCTCTTCTACGAGCGTGCGCTCCGTCGACTGCCGCAGGACGAAGATCTGCGACACAACCTGCAAATGGCCAACCTGCTCATCACCGACCGGATCGAGCCGACACCCAGGATCTTTATCTGGGACCTCTGGGAGGACGTCAAGAACGCGTTCTCCCCAGGAGGGATCACATGGATTACCTATCTCGCCTATCTGCTCACACTCTCGCTCGTAGGCGCCTTCATCCTTGCCCGCTCCTACCGCATGAAGCGCCTGATGCTTCTGGCAGCGGCGCTCGGGGGACTCTTCACCGTGTCTGCTCTGGTGATCGCCGTGGCGAAGGTCTCGGATCTCACGCGGACGGATGAAGCCATCATCATGGAAACGGTTGTCACCGTCAAGAACTCTCCCGATGAGCGCTCCAGCGACGCCTTCGTGCTCCACAGCGGGACCAAGGTACGCATGACCGACCAGGTTGCTGAGTGGATCGAAATCCGCCTGGCCGACGGCAAGGTTGGCTGGATCGAGGGGAGTTCGGTCACGCCCATCTGAGGATTGCCGGATGCCTTTCCACGTGTGGGAGTCCCCTCCCCACTACCTGCGGAAGTTCCACGTAGGATTGCCGTAGTGCAGCCTGATGAGCCGCTCAAGCCGCTCTGCCGGGATGGGCTGCCCCGCCGTGTCGGCCTGCCACTCGGTTCGAAGCGCCTCTTTGACACGTGCGGGTTCAAGCGAGAGATTCTGGAGAAAGTCCCCGTGGGGTCTTCCCGAGCGGTAGGCCGGTTCGTGTGAGGGCATGGGGAGGAGCTCTTCGACCAGGGTGAGATCGACTGTCAGGAGGAAGGTGCCGTGGAAGAGGAGCGCTCCTCGCCCCCGCTTCTGTGCGTTGCCCGAGACCTTTCTGCCATCGATCGCAAGATCGGTGTCACCCTGTCGTAGAGGCGGGCGAGGAAGGAGCATGGCCAGGGCTCTGCTGTGGCGCTCCAGGACGTAGCGGTTCGTGCCGGTGATCGTCGAGAGGGGGCCGGCCCCCGGGAGCGGGAGAACGAGAGTGTAGTTCAGGACGCCGGGTGCCTGAAGAACCGTCCCGCCGCCTGTCATCCGGCGCAGGACCGGAATCGAGCGCGCACGGCACTTCTCGAGACGCACTTCGCGCCCAGCGCGATTGGTGTAGCCCAGGACGACGAACACACCGGCGGGTTCCCAGAATCGCAAGCAGGAAATCCCCTGCTCCTGGCAGAGCTCAAAGAGCGCCTCGTCCAGGGCGAGGTTGTGCTCGGGTGTGGTCATCGAGTGGTCGACGAGGCGCATGGGCGGCGATTGCGACAGAGCCGGGAATCGCGTACATTGAATATCGTGTTTTTCAGAGTGACCCGCTAACAACATCCGCCTGCCATGCCAACGGACGACCGCGACACCACGACCCGCACTGTAGCCACCGAGTGGCTGGACTCGCTGGAGCTCATTATCCAGTCGGTCCTCAAGGACAAGGACCCAGGCCAGGCATCGATGCTCCTGGCGGGGCTTGCCGAGCGCCTGCGCGCGGGGGGAATGACGGTCCCGCGTCTGGTGACCACCCCGTATGTCAATACGATCCCGCCCGAAGAGGAGCCGGACTACCCGGGGAACCGGGAGATCGAACGGCGCATCAAGAGCTACCTCCGCTGGAATGCCATGGCCATGGTCGTGAAGGCCAACCGGCTCTCCAGCGGTCTGGGGGGGCATATTTCGACGTTTGCCTCTGCCGCCACGCTCTACGAGGTGGGGTTCAACCACTTCTTCCGCGGGCCTGAGGGGGACCGGCCGGCCGACCAGATCTACTTCCAGGGGCACGCCTCGCCGGGCATCTATGCCCGCGCCTACCTGGAAGGGCGCCTGGATGCACAGCATCTCCACAATTTCCGCCGGGAGCTGGCCGAAGGGGGAGGACTCTCCTCCTATCCTCACCCCTATCTCTTGCCGGGGTTCTGGTCGTTTCCGACCGTCTCGATGGGGCTGGCGCCGATCATGTCGATCTACCAGGCGCGTTTCAACCGCTATCTGAAGGCCCGGGGTTTCCTCACCGGAGAGGAGCCGCGTGTCTGGGGCTTTCTCGGCGACGGGGAGACCGACGAGCCCGAGACGCTCGGCGCGCTCACCCTCGCCTCGCGCGAGCATCTGGACAATCTCATCTGGGTGATCAACTGCAACCTGCAGCGCCTGGATGGCCCGGTGCGGGGTAACGGCAAAATCATTCAGGAGCTCGAGGCGATCTTCCGCGGCGCTGGCTGGAACGTGATCAAAGTGATCTGGGGTTCGGACTGGGATCCGCTGCTCGCCTCTGAGGTGGGCCCGGTGCTCCAGCGGCGCATGGAAGAGGCGCTCGACGGTGACTACCAGAAATACTCCGTGGAGCCGGGCAGCTATACGCGCAAGCACTTCTTCGGACGCACGCCCGAACTCTTCGCGGCCGTCAACCACCTGACCGACGAGCAGATCCGCAAGCTCCGCCGGGGTGGGCACGACCCGCAGAAAGTGTTTGCCGCCTACCAGGCGGCGATCGAGCACCGCGGGTCACCGACGGTGATTCTGGCCAAAACCGTCAAGGGATACGGGCTGGGGGAGGCCGGCGAGGGGCGCAACGTCACCCACCAGCAGAAGAAGCTGAACGAGAAGGAGCTCCGGGAGTTCCGCTCCCGGTTCGGAATCCCGATCAACGACGAAGAGATCGCTGAGACACCCTTCTACAAGCCAGCCGCGGAGAGCGAAGAAGCCATCTATCTTCACGAGCGGCGCCGGGCGCTGGGCGGACCGGTGCCGCAGCGCCGCGTGACGGCCGAGCCGCTGGAGGTCCCGACGCTCGAGCAGTTCGGCGAGTTTTTGCGGGGATCGGAGCGTTTTGAGGTGTCGACCACCATGGCATTTGTCCGGCTGCTCGGGTCGCTCCTGCGGAACAAGCAGATCGGCAAGCGCATCGTTCCGATCATCCCGGACGAAGCGCGCACCTTCGGTATGGATCCTCTCTTCCGCGAGGTGGGGATCTACGCCTCCAGGGGACAGCTCTATGAGCCGGTCGACCGGGAGTCGCTTCTCTATTATCACGAGGCCAAGGACGGCCAGATTCTCGAGGAGGGGATCACCGAAGCCGGCGCCATGTCATCGTTCATCGCCGCGGGGAACGCCTACGCCTCCTCGGGCCAGCACATGGTGCCGTTCTACATCTACTACTCGATGTTCGGCTTCCAGCGGATCGGAGACCTCGTCTGGGCGGCGGCCGACATAATGGCGAAGGGGTTTCTGCTGGGTGCCACGGCCGGCCGCACCACACTCAATGGCGAAGGCCTCCAGCACGAGGACGGTCACAGCCACCTGCTCGCCTCGACCGTCCCGACGATGCGCACTTACGATCCGGCCTTTGCCTACGAGATCGCCGTGATCGTCCAGGACGGCCTGCGGCGGATGTATGCCGAGGGCCAGGAGATGATGTACTACCTGACCCTCTACAACGAGAACTATACCATGCCCCCGATGCCGGCGGGGGTGGCCGAGGGGATCCTCCACGGGCTGTATCCCTTCCGCCGTTCGGAGCGTTCGGATGCGCCCCGCGTGCAGCTGTTCGGGAGCGGGCCGATCCTCCGTGAGGCGCTGCGTGCCCAGGAGCTCCTTGCCGAGCGCTTTGGTGTGGCCGCCGATGTCTGGAGCGCCACCAGCTACAAGCTGCTGCGCGGCGAAGCGCTGCACACGGCGCGCTGGAACATGCTCCATCCGACCGAGCCCCGGCGGCGCTCGTACCTCGAGACGGTGCTGGCCGATGTGGAGGGACCCTTCGTTGCCGCCTCGGACTACATGCGCATGGTGCCGGATCAGATTGCCCCCTGGGTGCCCGGCGTCTACATCACGCTGGGAACGGACGGCTTCGGCCGCAGCGACACGCGTCCGGTGCTCCGCCGCTTCTTCGAGGTGGACGCGGAGTTCATCACCCTGGCCTCGCTCTTCGGACTCGCACGGGAGGGGCGACTTCACATGGAGTTTGTCGCGAAGGCTATCACCGAACTCGGAATCGACCCGGAGAAGGCCCACCCGTTCTGGGTCTGACCGCCGGATGAGAGCCTAAGGTAAGGAGAGTGTTCATGGACGTCAAACTGCCGCGCCTGGGAGAGGGATCAGATTCGGGGACGGTGGCGAGCATCTTCGTGAAAGAGGGAGACCAGGTCACTAAAGACCAGCCGCTCCTGGAGCTCGAGAGCGAGAAGGCCGTGGCCACAATCCCCTCACCGGAGGCAGGGACGGTCGCGAAGATCCATGTCAGCGAAGGGGACGAGATTCGTGTCGGGCAGCTGATTCTGACCCTTTCCGGCGACGGCGCGCTGACGGAAAAGGCACCGGTCGCAGCTGCACCTCCGTCGCCGATCGACGCTACTGTGGGCGATGAGGAGGAGGAGCAAGGCGAGACCCCGGCCGAGCCCCTTGCCCGTGAGGAAGAGCCCCCTGCTGTGCGGCGCGAGATCGAAGGGATCCCGCCGGCGGCTTCGCCCTCTATCCGCAGGCTCGCGCGGGAGCTGGGCCTTGATCTCGGTCGCGTTCGGGGGAGCGAGCGGGGCGGCCGGATCATCATGGCCGACATCAAGCGATATATCCAGCAGCTGCAGCAGGCGGCCGCTGCTCCACGCACGGCCACGCCCGTGGAGCGGCCCTCCGCTCCTGCACGGCCCGCACCACCAGCGGTGGATTTTGCCCGGTGGGGCCCGGTCGAGAGAAAGAAGCTGAGCAAGCTGCGTGCCACGATCAGCCAGCGGATGACGGCTTCCTGGCTGACTGTGCCCCGTGTGACGCAGTTCGACGAGGTCGACATCACCGATGTCATGGCGCTCAAGAAGAAGTATGACGCTCGCTATGAGAAGAAGGGCGCGCGCCTCACGGTAACGGCCTTTGCCCTCAAGGCACTCGTCAACGTGCTGAAAGAGCATCCGGTCATCAACGCCAGCCTCGATGAAGCATCCGGCGAGATCGTCTACCGGTCGTACTACCATCTTGGCATCGCGGTGGATACCGAGCAGGGTCTGATTGTACCGGTTCTCCGGGACGTCGACAGCAAAAGCCTCCGGGAGATCGCCGCCGAGCTCGCCGTGCTCGCCGAGCGGACACGCAAGCGTGAGGTCTCCCTAGACGAGATGCAGGGCGCCACCTTCACGATTTCCAATCAGGGAGGGATCGGGAGCGGGCCCTTCACGCCGATCGTCAACACACCCGAGTCGGCCATCCTGGGGATGGCGCGCGCGACGATGAAGCCGGTTGTCAGGGAGAACCGCGTGACGAAACGCCTCCTCATGCCGGTGACGCTCTCCTACGACCACCGCCTGGTCGACGGGGCGAACGCGGCGCGCTTCATGGTCGACTTCGTCCGGGCGCTCGAGAAGTTTTCTGAGAAAGATGTGAAAGCCGGTCTATGACGAGGAGAACACGTGAATCCGATGCAGACTGACCTGGTCGTTCTTGGTGCCGGTCCCGGTGGGTACGCCGCGGCCTTCTATGCCGCGGAAAAAGGACGGAAGGTCGTCCTTGTCGAGATGGAAGAGCGCCTCGGCGGCGTCTGCCTCACCAAGGGATGTATCCCCTCCAAAGCGCTTCTGCACGCGACAAACCTGATCAGTGAAGCGCAGGAGTCAGGCTTCCGCGGGATCCATTTCTCGGCGCCCCGGCTGGATCTCGCCAAGATGCGGGAGTGGAAGGAGTCCATCGTCGACAAGATCTCCAAGGGAGTTGCCGGCCTTGCCGAGCGGCGGGGGGTGGAGGTCATTCGCGGCCGCGGATACTTCGAGGACGGCAAAACGCTCCGGGTGGAGACCTCCGAGGGGCAGCAATTCATTACCTACGGCAATGCCATCATCGCCACCGGCTCGCGCTCTGCGATGCCGGCGGCCTTCGATCTTGGCAATCCCCGCGTCATGACTTCGACCGAGGCACTCGATATTGAGGACATCCCCGAAACGCTCCTGATCGTCGGCGGCGGGTACATTGGCCTGGAGCTGGGGACGGTCTATGCCGTGCTCGGAAGCAAGGTCGTCGTTGTGGAGGCGCTTGAGAACATTCTGGCCACCGCCGACCAGGATCTGGTACGTCCGGTGATCCAGCGGGCCGAGAAGCTTTTTGAGGAAATCCGCACCGGCGCCCGCGTGGAGAAGATGGCCACCGCCGGAAGACAGATCCGGGTCGCGATGGATGTCAAGGGCGAGAAGCGCGAGGAGCTCTATGACAAGGTTCTGGTGGCCATCGGCCGGACGCCCAACACCCGGGATCTCGGCCTGGCCAACACGAAGGTGAAGGTGGATGAGAAAGGGTTCATCCAGGTCAACGACCGCCAGCAAACCGGCGAGCCGGGCATCTATGCCATTGGCGATGTCGTAGGGGGAGCGCTTCTGGCCCACAAGGCGAGCAAAGAGGCGCGCATTGCAGTCGAGGTGATCCTGGGCGAGGCGAGCGCCTTTGACGACATCATCATCCCGGCCGTGGTCTTCACCGATCCGGAAATCGCCTGGTGCGGCCTGACCGAAACCGAAGCCCGCGCCCGGAAGATTAAGGTGAAGACGTCCAAGATGCCCTGGCGTGGCAACGGCCGCACCCTGACCCTCGGCCGTGACGACGGCATGACCAAGCTGATCATCGATCCGGAGACCGACCGCCTGCTTGGAGTCGCCGTCGCCGGCCCCGGGGCTGGCGAACTGATCGCCGAAGGGGTGGTCGCCCTGGAGATGGCCGCGGTGAGTGAGGACCTGCGCAAGTCGATCCACCCCCATCCGACCCTGTCTGAAACGCTCTACGAAGCGGCGGAGATGCTGTTCAAGGGCTGATCGGCAAGGGCTTTCGGGATGCGCGGGCCGAAATGCCGCAGAACCTGCCGTAGTGCCGGATCCGGCCCAAGTATGTCGCAGAGATAAGATCGGACCTGTTTACTGATAATCTTCCAGCGATGGATACTCCTCAGAAACAAGGGTCATTTTATGACAAACCTGATCGTCTTCGGCAGTTTTCTCTTGGTCTGCCTGGCTGGGGCCGGATATCTCATGAGCAAGATGCCGGGGAGATCTTTTTCAGGCCCACTGCCAGAACTGTCCGTGGCCGAGCAGTTCCTGGAGGATCGCCTGCGCAGTCATGTCGACATCCTGGCCGGCAGCATCGGGGAAAGAAACCTCTGGCAGTATGACAACCTGGAACGGGCCGCCGATTATATCGAAAAGCAGTTCAAATTGACCGGCCTCCCGACCCGGTCGCTACCCTACGAGGCTGCCGGAAAGCAGGTGCGGAATATCGAGGCGGAAATTCTCGGAACCGACGAATCCCCCGCAAGTCTCGTTGTCGGCGCTCATTACGATTCACTGATCCACACGCCTGGCGCCAACGATAATGCTTCCGGAATTGCGGCACTGCTTGAACTGGCCCGCCTTCTCAGCCAAGGCGAAGTCAGGCTGAGCGTGCGCGTGGTGGCTTTTGTCAACGAGGAACCGCCCATGTTCAAAACCTCGCGCATGGGCAGTTGGTTCTATGCACAGCAGCTGAGGAAAGAGGGGGCGAATCTTGCCGGGATGATCTCCCTGGAGACAATCGGCTACTATACCACCGAGCCCTTGTCCCAGAAGTTTCCCCTGCCGATGCTGCGACTGTTTTATCCCCGCTGCGGAGATTTCCTGGCCTTGGTCG
>Ga0209536_100008889_pt1 | contig 14992 bp, 10 predicted proteins | sample DeeMarSeWOR28_12_FD_187461 | JGI IMG/M metagenome (GOLD analysis project Ga0209536, IMG submission 187461) | Marine sediment microbial communities from White Oak River estuary, North Carolina - WOR-2-8_12 (SPAdes) (version 2) | ecosystem: Environmental > Aquatic > Marine > Intertidal zone >...
TTAAATAAGACATTTTTAATATCGGCATTAAATTATCTATTGACATGTGATTAAATATGGAGTTAAACATTTCGTCAACAATTAGACAAGTTATTGCTGCATTTTTACTTTTCATTTTACCCTTAATAGCTATTTTATTAGGGGTAATATTTGAATTACTTAATGCTTGGTATTATATTGCTATAATATGTTGGTTTGGTATAGGTTTAATTTTCTTTGCAGCAATAGAATAGATTAATGTTATTTTTATCTATAAAAATTTGTTTTGTATTTGTTATATAAATTTAATTTTTAACAATGGAGTAAAAAATAAATAATAGACTTTATTGCATCAAATACAATGAACTCAGTTTTTCAAATGTTAAATCCAAAGATACAAATAATCCTTGAGAAAAATAATATTAAAGAACCAACTGAACCACAAATAAAAGCTATACCTCCAATACTAAAAGGAAAAAATATTCTTTTAATAGCTCCAACAGGACTTGGAAAAACTGAGTCAGCACTTCTACCAATTTTTCATAATTTTTTAGATTTAAAAGGAAAAATTGATAAAACCGATAATAAAGGAATATCTCTTCTTTATATAACACCACTCAGAGCTCTAAACAGAGATATGCTTCAGAGAACTTTTGATTGGGGAAAGGAATTGGGAATTGATATAGCAGTAAGGCATGGAGATACACCTCAAAGTGAAAGAACTCGACAAGCAAGAAAACCTCCTGATATGCTCATTACCACACCTGAAACTTTTCAAATATTATTTATTGGTAAAAGATTGAAAAAACATATTTCAAATGTTAGATGGGTAATTGTTGATGAGATCCATGAAATGGCAGATGAAGAAAGAGGTGCTCAATTATCTGTTGCTCTTGAAAGATTGCATGAATTAACTATTGGGAAAAATATTATTTTCCAAAGAATTGGTTTGTCTGCAACAGTTGGATCACCTGAGGAAGTTGCAAGATATCTTGGAGGATTTGAAAAAAATAAATTTCGAAATGTAGAGATATTAAATGTTGATGTCACAAAACATATTGATATAAATGTTGAACTTCCAAGTATTATAAAACAAGATTTTAGTTTTGCACAAAAACTATCAATAGAACCTGTTTCTTTTGCTTGTTTAAGAAGGTGTAAAGAACTTATTGATAATCATGTATCTTTACTTCTTTTTATTAATACACGAGATGGTGCTGAGATTCTTGCTTCAAGATTTCATCTATGGGTTGAAGATTTTCCAATAGATGTTCATCATGGTTCACTTTCAAAAATTGCTAGAATTGAGTCAGAGGACAATTTTAAAAGCGGTAAATTAAAGTCACTTATTTGTACATCATCTCTTGAACTTGGAATTGATGTAGGAAATACAGATTTTGTTATTCAATACAACTCCCCAAGAGAGGTTAAAAGAATTGTACAAAGAGTAGGTAGATCTGGACATAGGATAGGTAAAACATCAAAAGGTGTGATTATTGCAACAACACCTGAAGACTTGTCTGAAAGCCTTGTAATTGCTAGACGTGCCTTAAAAGGGGAAATTGAATTATTAAAAGTAAGACAAAATCCTCTATCAGTTCTAACAAATCAAATAATATCTATTGCCTTAGAATACGGAAAGGTCGAAGTTGAAAAAATCTATAAAATAATTACAAGGTCTTATCCTTTTTATAAGCTTAAAAAAGATAGATTTCTTAAAATCCTTGAACAATTAAAAAGTCAACGTAGTATTTGGATTGATAATAGTTTTATTATAAAACGAACTAGCTCCAGAAATTATTTTCTTGATAATATATCAATGATTCCTGATGAAAAAACCTTCAATGTCGTTGATATAAGTTCAAGGAGAAGAATTGGAAGACTTGATGAAAGCTTTGTTTTAAATTATGGTTATGAAGAATCAAAATTCATATTGAGAGGAAGGCCGTGGACTGTAGTTAAAACTGAGGAAGATAAAATACTTGTATCTCAATCAAAGGAAATAGGATCTGCTCCTTCGTGGGTAGGTGAAGATATTCCAATTCCTTTTGAAGTTGCTAAAGAAGTTGGTAGATTAAGAACTGGAGTATTTAAAAAAGATGTATTGAGAAAATATCCTTGTGATATTAAATCATTTGAAAAATTTTCTAAATCTATAAAAAATCAAAAGAAACTAGGGTTTATAATACCAGATGATAAAACAATTACTATTGAAGTTGAAGATAAAACTGTAGTCATAAATGCATGTTTTGGAACAAAAGTAAATGAGACTCTTGGAAGACTTATTTCTGCAATTCTTGCTCAATCAATAGGTGAAAGCGTAGGAATAAATAGCGATGCATATAGAATTAACCTTGAACTTCCCGGTAGAATATCTGTTGAAAAAATTAAGGATATTTTTTTGAAAACCAACCCTGAGTCGCTACCCTATGCATTAAATATTATACTAAAAAATTCAAATTATATTAGATGGCAACTTATACATGTTGCAAGAAAATTTGGTGCACTTAAAAAAGACTTTGATATAAAAAATATTGGTATAAAAAAATTGTTTACTCTCTTTGATAATTCAATGATTCAAGATGAGGCAATAGATAAAATAATCTGGGAGAAAATGGATGTTGAAAATACCCAACAAGTTCTTAGTAAGATTCAAAAGGGAGAAATAAAAATATTTATTCAAAGACTTTCACCAATCTCTTTAGCAGGTCTTGAAACTATCCGAGGACTAATGGTTCCTCAAAGAGCAGATAGATCAATTCTTATGGCATTGAAAAAACGTCTGGAAGATACTGATATAATATTTGTTTGCACTAATTGCAATAAAAGTTGGAACACTTCTGTTAGAAGAGCAGATGATAAACCAAAATGCTCTAATTGTGGTGCTATAAAAATTTCAGTTTTAAGAAGATATAATAAGGATCAAGTAAAAATTCTTACAAAAAAAGTAAAATCAAAAGTAGAAGAAAAAGAGGTAAAAAGATTGCATAAAAACGCTAGTCTAGTTTTAAGTTATGGAAAACCAGCGATTATGGCATTAGTTGGTAGAGGTATTGGCCCTGATACAGCTGCAAGAATTCTTAGGAAATATAACGTTAGTAGTCTTAAGAAATCAGAGGATTTACAAATAAAGTTTCTAAGAGATATCTTAAAAGCTGAACTAAATTATGCAAGAACTAGAGGATTTTGGGATAATAATTAGTTTATAAAAAATATTAAAAACATAAACATGCATTGGTTTATGCAAAAATTAGTTCAAGAATGGAATCGGGATGCTTCAATTAGATAATAAAGATATTCTTGGATGTATATTGAGATCTACAATTAATGTAATTGGTAGAAGAACATCTGAATCTTATGCAAATATTTTTATTAGTAAGGCTTTAAAAGATCTTTCAGAAAAATATAGATTTTTTAAATTTATTGAAATAAGGGGGACCCAATATAGCGAAACAGTTGAAACTGTAAATATTGATCCAGGTTTAAACAATGTTGAAACAAAAGAAATTGGAAAGGCTACAAATGATTTAATGATTGAAATAACAAAAACATTGGGTAAGGGTGCAGGATTTTATTTTATCCGTGAAATTAAGGAGACTTTACCTTTTGATTATGAACTTGCTATAAAAAAGATAGGAATTGATTTAGATCTTATCCAGCTTCAGTTTGTAACTGAAACAAAAGAAAAATTTAAATTTAAAATTGGAAATTTTGATATCCTTACTTATTCTTTTAAAGCACTTTTTCATATTTTGGATAGGGAGTTTGATAAGGATGTAGCAATTTTAACTCTCACAGATCTTGTTGTGAGACTTAGAACCCAATATCCAGTTTTAGGAAAAGTTGAGATAAACGATATCAGATCTATTCAAGGAGTTGATCCTGTAAGTATTGATAAAGATGTAAACGCAGAAGATTCGAGTAAAGTTGGAGAGACAATTCAGAAATGTTTTCAAGAGTTAAATAAATATTTTAATGAAAAAAGCGATATATCTCTTGTAAACGAGTTAAAGGATTATCTTAATTCTGATTATTTATTTAAACTAGAGGAAATTGGTGTTAATCTAGATATACTACAGCTTTCTCAGGTACTTGTTTTTAAAAATGTATTGAAGGCATTAGTTGATATTATAAATGAAACAACTACCCAAAGTTATGCTATTTTACTTGTAAATAATGTTCTTAGAAAATTTGAGGATAGATATGAATATTTGGAAAAAGTAAAAATTGATGGATCCAGTTATTCAGAAAGTATTGATGCTATTATTGTACCTCAAGAACTAAATTCGATTAGATCTTCAGAACTTGGTAGGGGAATCCGCAAAATTATTGAGGATATAATCAATTCTTTAGGTGAAGAGGCTGGTTCTGAATTCGTAAAAAAATTTAAAAAACGGGTTGGAAAAGCCTATTTATTAAGAATAGAAGAAATTGGAGTTAACCTTCATCTGATAGAGCTTAAACAAAACTTGAGATGGTGAATAATAAATTTTTAAATTATCGTTAATAAACGAAAAATAAATCGTCAATTTTAAATATCAAATTTTACTACTGCTCTTATGGTGTAAACTATGAAAGATGTCGGAATTGTAAGTTATGGAGCTCATATTCCAAGGCTCAGAATTAAATCTTTAGATATTGCACATGCATGGGGTAAAGACCCTGAAACAATTACTGGTGGTCTTGGAGTTTTTGAAAAATCGGTTCCTTCACCAGATCAAGATGTTGCAACCATAAGTGTTGAAGCTGCTAGGGCGGCTCTTTTAAGAACTAATATTGACCCTCAAGACATTGGTGCTGTCTATGTCGGAAGCGAATCTCACCCTTATGCAGTAAAACCAACCGGTACAATTGTCGGTGAAGCAATTGGTGCAACACCCCTTTTAAAAGTTGCCGATTATGAATTTGCATGTAAAGCAGGGACTGCAGCTATACAAACTTGTATGGCTCTAGTCAAAGCAGAAATGGTTAGATATGGTATTGCGATAGGTGCTGATACCTCACAAGCAGCTCCAGGTGATGCTCTTGAATATGCTGCAAGTGCTGGAGGAGCAGCTTTTATAATTGGGCGAGAAAATGTTATAGCAAATATTAACGAAACTTGTTCTTTTACTACAGATACTCCTGACTTTTGGAGAAGAGAAGGTCGCAAATATCCAGCACATGGAGGTCGTTTTACTGGAACACCAGCATATTTCAGACATATCATGAGCAATGCCCAAAACCTAATGGAAATGGCAAATACAAAACCTGAAGATTATAATTTTGCAGTTTTTCATCAACCAAATGGAAAATTTCCAGTAAGAGTAGCAAAAATGCTTGGTTTTACCCCAGAACAGGTAAAACAAGGACTCTTATGTCCAATAATTGGAAATACATATTCTGGTTCATCGATGCTTGGTCTTGCTTCAGTTCTTGATATTGCAAAACCAGGTAATAGGATATTTGTAGCAAGTTATGGATCAGGTGCTGGAAGTGATGCTTTTGATATTACTGTAACAGATGTCATGAATAAACTTCCAAGAGGAAAAGCACCTTTAGTTTCAGAGCTTATTGAAAATAAGCAATATATTGATTACTCAACTTATACAAAATATAGAGATCTTTTATATGAGGACTGATAAAATGATGAGAGATGTAGCAATAATTGGAATTGGTTTAACTAAGTTTGGAGAACTTTGGGATAAATCATTTAGAAATCTTATAGCAGAAGCAGGTTCTAAAGCATTACTTGATTCAGGCATCAGTGGTAGTGAACTAGACGCACTATATGTTGGATCAATGAGCACAGGAAGATTTATAGGTCAAGAACATGTCGGTGCTCTTGTTGCTGATTGGTCTGGTTTTGCTCATATGCATATACCGGCGATAAGAGTTGAAAGTGCATGTGCCTCAGGTGGTCTTGCAGTAAGACAAGGGTACTTTTCAGTAGCATCAGGAATGAACGATATCGTCGTTGTCGGTGGGGTTGAAAAAATGACTGATGTTGTTGGAGATGAGGCAACTGATACTCTAGCAACAGGTCTTGATCAGGAATGGGAAGCCTTTTTCGGTGCAACATTTCCTGGACTTTATGCAATGATTGCCACAAGACATATGCATGATTATGGAACAACTCGTGAACAACTTGCAAAAGTTGCTGTAAAAAATCATGCAAACGGAGCACTTAATCCATATGCTCAATTTAAAAGAGCGATACCTTTGGAAAAGGTACTTTGTTCTCCAATGACAGCATATCCACTTGGAATGCTTGATTGTTCACCGGTCAGTGATGGAGCAGCAGCAATTGTTTTATGTGCCGCAGATAAAGCAAAGAAATATACAGATAAACCTGTAAAAATTCTTGGAACAGGTCAAGCCTCTGACACATTATCTCTTCATGGTAGAGATAATATTTGTACTTTCGAATCAACAGTTTTTGCAGGAAAAAACGCCTATAAACAGGCGAAATTGACCCCTAACGATATTGATGTTGCTGAAGTCCATGACTGTTTTACAATTGCAGAAATCTTAGCAATTGAAGACCTTGGATTTGTAAAAAAGGGTGAAGGTGGAAAAGCAATTGACGATAAAATTACAACTCTTGATGGAAAAATCCCTATTAATCCAAGTGGAGGTCTAAAGGCAAAAGGTCATCCTGTAGGAGCAACAGGTGTTGCTCAAATTGCTGAGATTGTTATGCAATTAAGAGGAGAAGCTGGTGATAGACAAATAAAAGATGCAAAAATTGGTCTTACTCATAATGTTGGAGCAGTCGGTGCATCCTGTGTAGTTCATATTTTGGAGGGAATGTAAAATGACAGATGGTGCTGTACCCCGTTTTTGGAGAGAGATACCACAAAGATATAATCTTATTGGTAATCAATGTGGCTCGTGTAACAAAGTGTATTTCCCACCCCGAGAATCTTGTCCATACTGTAGAAGAAAAAGTATGGGAAAAATGAAGAATTTAAAACTAAAAGGCCAGGGAGAGGTTTTGACTTACACAATAATATATAATGCACCTGAGCATTTTGAAGGTCAAACACCATATGCAATGGCTATTATAAAGCTTGATGAAGGACCTAAAGTAACTGCCCAGATAGTAGATTGTGATTTAGATAAAATAAAGATTGGAATGCGTGTACAATCAACTTTTAGAAAGATTCAGGAGGATGGATATATTGGAGCTATTTACTACGGATATAAGTTTAAATCTGTTGAGGTGAAGTAGTGAAAATAAAAAATGCCCTATCCGAAAAGATTGCAGGTGAAATCACTTTAAGTCCTAAACCTGGGCAGACCATTCGGAAGTGGCGAAATATATTTTCAATAAGTCAAACAGACCTTGCAAATTATTTAAATTTATCACCAAGTGTTATTAGTGATTATGAGTCAGGAAGAAGAAAATCACCAGGTATACAAACTATAAGAAAGATAATTGAGGCTTTTGTTGAAATAGATGATACACGTGGTGGAAAAATATTACATCAGTATAATTCTATGATTGAAACCCAAGAAGGAATCCTTGAAATTATGGAATATCCTTACACAATTGTTGCTGAGACATTTATTAAAGAAATTCAAGGAAATATTTTGACAACTAGTAAAATAGGTCTTAAAAAAAGTGTGAAGGGTTTTACCCTAGTTGATAGTGTTAAGACAATTGAAACAATAAATTCAGGTGACTATAACCGTTTATATGGTTGGAGCACTGAAAGAGCAATAATCTTTACTGGTATTAGATATGGTCGTAGTCCAATGATAGCAATAAGAGTTCACCCTGTTAAACCAACAGTTGTTGTTTATCATAAACCAGGATCAGTTGACTCTTTAGCAATAAAACTTGCAGATAGGGAGAATATTCCTTTAGTTGTTACCAGTTTGAAACTTGATGATCTTAAAAAGAAATTGGTAAAAATTGGTGGGATGTGAAAATGAATCTTATGGGTTTGTGTAGTATATGTGGTAAACCTGGAGCAATGTATACATGCAGTTTGTGTGGAAGAATTGTTTGTAGCATTTGCTATGATAGGTCTCACGGAGTTTGCAACAACTGTAAAGTTGGAAAGCAATTATAAAAATAAAATTTTTATCTTATTTATCTAAAAAAGAAATCGATAAATAGAAGGTTTAAGATTTAGGTTATAGGTGGTGTGGAAATTATGGGAAATATTAAATGTGCTAAATGTGGTGCTGAAATTCCAGAAAATGCTAAATTTTGCCCTGCTTGTGGAGCACCTAGAGAGGAAGAAAAACCCCAACCAAAAGTTCAGAAACCAAAATCTGAGATGAATCCTTCAAAATCCATTCAAGAATGGATCTATTCATTTTTTACAGAAAAAAATATGTTTATTATGATTCCTTTAGGAGTTTTAATTGCATGTATCGGTGGATTAATATATCTTTTCAGTGGTAGTATTACTGTTCTAAGGGCAGGATTGATTATAAATATATTTGGATGTTTGATAATTGGTATATTCTTACTCATGTGCGGAATAACATTAAAGGATAATGATAAGTATGTTAGACTTGGTATGATTGTTGGTGGAGTAATATTACTAACTTGGACTCTATCTATTCCTGCATAAAAAATCATTTTTTTTTATTAAAAATAAAAAGAAAAAATTTAGGGAGTATCCAAAAGTATTATGGATATCCACCAATTTGTAGACTTGGGTCACCTAGTAGTTGCCATTGCTCTACAGTTTTTTGATCTATTCCGTCCCATCCATAGTCATGACGCCAGTAAACAAGTTCAAATGTCTTATGATGAGTGATATAGCTTGTTATCGCCTGGGTATAGGCATTTCCTAAAATTGTTTGGTTTTCTTCACCATATTGTCTGAAGAACTCTGTATTAATCCATCCGTCTCCTGTTCCGATTGTACAAACATCACCTTCTGATCCCCATCCAAATCCAGTGTTTCCCATTGTAGCAATTGCACCAGTATTTTTCATTTTTACCATATACCATCCCCAGCATTCAGGTACTGGAGAACCATATGTAAACATCCAATTATTGATAAAAAGGTTCAGAACTGATGGAATCAATGATATACTGAACATGCTGTTATGACATCCACCAACACAAACAACTGGTAGTTTATCTGTATTTGACAATTTCTTCATTGGTAAAATTGGGAAATAGATAAATGGGAAATAAGGTGAAATTTTAGTAACCGTTAGTCCTGCCACTTGTCCATATCGTCTGTTGCCAGGTATTCCTGGATAATGATCTCCCCACCATCCAGGACTTCCATGACCTGAGAAATAGGCAAGACCGTAACCTTGGCTAAATTCATCTATTACATCTTGTTGGTTGACCCATTTACCGTTTGATGTGAAAACACTATTGCTTTCAAAATCATCAGGTATATAGACCAATGCTCCCCCTCTTCCGCGTAACAGGTGATCACCTACTAACCATTCCCCTTCATAGTAAGTTTCTGTATCTTCAAGTTTTTCCCTAAATACCTCTGTTCCGACATCATTTTCAATCCATACATCAATATCTGTTAGATTTCCATAGGGTTTTGGGTCATAAGACTTACCACGTATTGTAAGAACTCCATTTACATATGAGACATTTGCATACCAATATAGGTCGTTACAGTATGCCTCTCCTCCATGTGGAGTATAAGTATAATCCGTGTTTCCAAGGGTATTACCATTTGATATAGTCATAATCTCTGCAATTGGTGGTGCTGGATAACCATCTTGTAGTTCTTCTTTCAAGTGGTCGTCATGATTAAATGTTATGTTTGTTTCAACTGTCTTATCAAGTGTAATATGAATTTCATCAATTGGTCCCAAGTCTTCATCTGGATTAGAGCTCTGTGCAAATATTACATAATCTCCATCTGCAAGTCCACTTGTATCCCATTGAATGTTCCAATCCTCTTGATCTAAAAATCCATCTCCTGATATCGAAATCATTCTTTTGAACCAACTTGGATCTGCTGGTTGTTCTTCATATTTAATGATTTTATCTATTACATTTTTTGCTTCTTTGTTATTTCTTACAGCAAGTCTTCCAAATGTAACGTCAGGATAAAGATCAAGCTCATCTCTTAAATCATCACCACTCCATTCAGCAAAAACACCATTTCCATTTGAATCCCAGTCTTCAAATTCTCCTCCTTCCTTATAAATATCTGCATAATAAAGGTCAGAAATATAACCTGGTTCTCCACTTGTAAAGTTGTAACCAGGTCCTCCGTCCCATTGGAAATTAGAGTATCTAACTGGAACATACCACCATTTTGCTCCATGATTTATATCATCCTTTGGTTTTGCATATATAATTGACTTTAAACCACCGAAAAGAAGTACATGGCTAATGCCCCATGATTCAATTGCATCTTTTATGAAATATTTAATTTTCTCTGGTTTATCACATCCATAATATTCATCGTAAATATCTTCTGTTGTTTTAACAATTGTTTCCATTCCAAAAGAGTTCTTATGTTCAACTAATCTTCCAAGCTCTGTTGAAAATTTAGAAGGACTGATAATTACTAGATCATAAACACTTTCATCTGGGAAAAAGTCGATGTTTGAGTCTTCATAAGAAATTTTAATATCAAATTTTTCTGCAATAATAATTTCACCAGAAGCAGGTCTATATCTTAATGGAAAAATATTTACAGTTAGATGTGTAACATGTTCACCTTTGCTATTCAATCCACAACCAACATGATAGCTATGCCAAGAGTGAGGGTATAATTCATTACTGTTATACACTGTTTCATCTTTACTTCCTTGAACTAAAACATCATTTCCTGGTGTTAAAGGAAGTGGTGCTGGTGAGGGCTTTATCTCCTTTGAGATTTTTTGTTCTTGTATATTATATGCTTCTGCTTTAACAGCAATATTTGTTACTCCAAATGGAAGCTCAAATTTTTGCATAATCCTTGGAATCATTGGTTGGCCAGGATTCATTAAAAATAATTCTTCATTTCCAATACTGATCTCAAGATAATCATCTTTATTATCTGTAAATTTCAGGTCTGAAATATCTGCTTCAATAAATATATTTATATTTTCATTTTTTATTTTTTTAGTTTCTACATTTGTAGCTATTGCTCCTATACCACTTACTATCAAAATTACCACAACTAATATTGGTAACAATTTCCTCATAATTTGTAACCTCCCTTTTTATTATCTATTATAATATATATACTATATAAATTCTAACGTTTCTTAAATTTTTTTAAAATTTATTGTTTAATATAAAAAAAAGAAAAAAGTTGAATATATTTTTTTGGAATATTTTTTTATTAAAAATCACCTGTTAACATTATTAATATCAGTACAAATGCAAGCCATAATATTGGATACCTTACACCAAACATATATGCTTTGATTGAGTCATCAGCGGTGTTGCCTGCATTATCATAAGCAATTACGTCAATTGTATGAAATCTTTTAAGTGAATCAGTTAGATCGTAAATATATGGTGCTTCATTATCAGTTACTCTTAATTCTCCATCAATATAAAATTCAACTTTATCAATTCCAGACTCTTTATCTGAAGCCTCAACTTCAACTGTTATATCATTGAAAATCATTGGGAATATAAAACCTCCTAATCTTTTGTTAAACATATATATTCCATAATCTGGTTTTGTGATTTTTACTTCTGGGGGTATATCATCTTCTTTGAAATAGGCGTCTACAACTTTGTCTCCATCAATTAGTATTTCATCAGGATTTTCACTTCCTGTGAGATCACCATCCCAATAATTAAATAACCACCCAGTTTCCGGAATTGCTGTTAATTCTACAGTCGTTCCATATGGATATGTTGCTTGGTTTGGATCTTTTGTTACTGTTCCTTCACCAATTATGTTTACTGTGAGAGTAAATTCATTTTGTGAAAAGTGAGCAGTAACTGATTTATTTTCATCAATTGTTATAAATTCAGGGTTGTTGCTTCCGTTTAGGTCTCCACTCCAATGAGAAAATTCCCATGCTTCGTTTGGAATTGCAGTTAATTCAACAGTTGTTCCATATGGATAGGTTGATAAATCTGGATTTTTTGTTACCTCCCCTTGTCCAATAATATCAATTGTTAGTGTGTAGTGGTTTATTGAAAAGTTAGCAGTAACTATCTTATCTTCGTTTATTGTGATATATTCAGGATTTTCACTACCAGAAAGATCTCCTCCCCAATGTGAAAATGACCATCCAGTATTAGGTACTGCGGTAAGCTCTACAACTGTTCCATATTCATAGATCTCTTGGTCAGGATCCTTAATTACCTCTCCATTTCCTTCTATGATTATTGTAAGATTATATTCATTTATCGTAAAATGAGCAGAAACAGACTTGTCACTATCTATTGTGATATATTCTGGATTATTGCTTCCAGTTAGGTCTTCAGACCAATGTGAAAATGACCATCCTGTCTCAGGGATTGCGGTAAGTTCAACAATTGTTCCATATTCATAGGTTTCTTGGTCAGGATTCTTTGTTACTGATCCATTTCCATCGATATTTATTGTTAGAATATATTGACAAATCTCTGGATCTGATAATGAAATAAAAGAATCTGGATTGTTTTGATTTTCATAAGATAGTTTAATCCAATTTTCATCTCTTGCAATGTTTGATATTTGGACCTCATCAATTACACCATCAAATGCTCTATAATCATTTGGTGGATTTGATCCAATCCATACAGATACATTGCTATCGGTTGATAATGCTCCTGATTGTGTTTTATTTCCTAGTTCAATACCATCTTGATAAACTCTCATATAGCTTCCATCATAGGTTGCTATAACATTATACCATGCACTTGTTGAAAGACCTCCTGTTGGTACTATTAAATTACTTACTCCAGTAGTTTCAGTTTTTATTCTATATCTATACATGTCACCATAGTCTGCTGGTGCAATCATCCAATAATGATCTGATGATTCAGGTCCTGTTGCTTTAGATATCAATCTCAAGCCATTTGTACAAATTGTATTTTCAGCAAAACTATCTGCATTAAACCATATTGATATTGTTAAACCATTTCCAATAATATCAAATGTTCCAACATCTATATTATTTGAGATGCCATCAAAATCATAAGCTCCATCAATCTTTGCAGAAGAATTGAAAGTAGCATTGTCGTTAATCCCATCGTTATTGTTTGATGTAGAATCATAAAGTGTTCCAGTCTGCTCATTTAAATGTTGCACCATGATATAATTTGAATCCCAGGTAGACTCTACATTTTGTTGATTTTGACTAATTGAATTACCATAATACATCCATAGTTTTGTATCTTCTGAAGAACTTAGACTTGGAATATTTACCCATGCAAAAAGTTCACCGTTATCTTCATCAAAATATTCAATTTCGTGGTTAAGTTTTGTTAAATTGTCTGAAAAGAGAATGAAAACAATGTCATCTCCATCATCCTGAGCATAACTTGAAAGATCTGTATCAGAATTGATGTGAATTAAAAATGGGAAATTTGTTTGATCCTCATATATTTTATTATGATCTATTGTGATTAATTTTCTATATGGCCAAATATCATTCCACCAATTATCATTTTCCAGTAACAATAATTTTTCAAAATCTGAATCTGGTGATGATTTTTTTATAACTTCGATATTTGCTGAATAAACAACAGGGATTAAAATTGAAATTATTAATATGTTAATTATAAAAATGACCCCTGTCTTTTTTAAAATTTTTTTATCAATTATGCTTTCCGCTATCGGCATTTTCCATCTCCTTTTTTATATTTTTATTATATTATAAATGTATAATTAATCTAATATAAAAGATTTACTATAATTATTAAATCTTTAATATAAAATTAATTTAATAATAAATATTTGAAAAATAATATTTTTGAATTTTTTTTTTTTTTTTTATTATGAACATAATCTTTTTACTCTAAAATAATAACTTATAGGTAAATATAATTTTACAAAAGTTCTAAGTTTTTAATATATAATTGATTTAGATTAATGTCAAAAATAAAATCGGGTAAAGGATAAAATAATTGGATGAGGATGGGGCTAAGAAAAGGTGTAAGGGTCCGATTAACCCCTCTTTTAAAGTCCTTTACCCATTTTTATATTAATCTAAATATTATATTTAAACTTTTTTATTATTTATAGAAGAAATAAATATCTATCTTAAAAAAAACAAAATCTAACTAAAAATTTATATATAAATAGCCTATATAATATATAATAATGTGGGATAATTCATATGGCGGGGAAAATTATTCTAGTTATGAAGAAAAATTCAATAAGCGTAAAGAAAATATTATAAAATTAATTGTCGTTTTTTTTGTTATAATAATTATTGTTGGAATATTTAGTTCAGTTGCTTATAATGAAGGTTATATTCCATTAAAACGTTTTATGTCAGTAAAAAAACCAATGGGAAGTGCAGAAGAAATAAACATTGATGAACATATTGATAAACATCCAGAAATAAAAAAAATACCATATCTTGATAAATTTAAATATCAGGTTTTTGGAATCAATAGATCAATAGATGATATTACAAATGAATATAAGAGAAAACTAGGAAACGAAGGTTATAATCTTCTATATGAAGGAGTAGCATATAAGGATGAAATACCTTTGTATTATTATGGATTTATAAAAGGATTAACTGGAGTTGGAATTGTTATTACTTCTGATGAAAATGTTACATTAAATTATGAAACAATGGTTTTATACACAACTGGAAGTATTATTGATTATAGAAATATATTAGCTTGGTACAAAGAAAATAATGATTTTATTAGTGAAATTAATATTTAAGAATCCTTTTTCACATAAAATTTAAATGAACGAATAATTACCATATTACTAATACAGGAAAATGAAGTAGAGCTTAAAAATCTAAAATCAATTGAGAGTAATAATGTCTTTTAAAAGTAATCTAATTCTATAAATTTTTTATTAGATATAACCTAGGAAATATTTATATTACGTTTTTGTATTAAAATATTGTAGGATTTTAGTAGCAAGGGAGGAAAAACCAGATGAAAAAGAAAATAATA
>Ga0209536_100008890_pt1 | contig 14992 bp, 13 predicted proteins | sample DeeMarSeWOR28_12_FD_187461 | JGI IMG/M metagenome (GOLD analysis project Ga0209536, IMG submission 187461) | Marine sediment microbial communities from White Oak River estuary, North Carolina - WOR-2-8_12 (SPAdes) (version 2) | ecosystem: Environmental > Aquatic > Marine > Intertidal zone >...
TGGACTATGATGCCATCGCAACCTCACCAACTTTCACTAGCTCAGCAGCAACAGCTCTTGGCTATTCTACAATGGCTTTCGTAGAAGTCGAACTGTCTGCATTCATTAAACGCCTTGGTTACGACGCAATTACCTGCGGCAACAATGTTTCCCTAAGTGTTCCACAAGCAATTGATGCTGGTCTTGGCCAATATGGACGACATGGAATTCTGATAACAAAGGAATATGGTCCTAGAGTACGCATTGCGAAGGTCATCACTGACATGCCCCTCAACCGGGACTACCCCGATGAGGGCTTTTGTAAATCTGTGATACGATTCTGTGAAACTTGTGAGAAATGTGCCAAAACCTGTCCTTCTCAATCCATACCCTATGGCAGAGTACAAGTGTGGGAAGGAGACACGAAATCGAATAATCCAGGGATAAAGAAGTGGTATGTGGATGTTGAAACCTGTTACGGGTTCTGGGTAGAGAATGGTTCAGAATGTTCTAACTGTGTCCGCTCGTGTCCATACAATAAGAAGGACGGAATCTTGCATAGGACAATTCTGTGGATTGTAAAACATGCATCTTTCCTCAATCGATTGATTGTCAAAATGGATGATGTTGTTGGATATGGCAAACAGAGAAGTGGTGCGAAGTTTTGGAAGAAATATAATCGCTGAAAATAAGAACTTAGGAAGGCATAAAATGCAAAAGACTAGTTGTTACAACTGAATATGACTAAGAATAATACACTGTGATTTATCTGGCGAGATATTGTAGAATCCGATATCCGGAGTTGACACAGAGATGTCCAAAAAGGGAGGCAAACAGGCTCAAAAGAATAAGGCCAAGACAAAGCCTCCTGCAATTCCTGCTTTCAATGATGACATTCTAGAGGCGATTCTCAATGATTCTCATGAAGGAATAGCAATACTTGGTGATGACTATAGAATTGAATATGTGAATGAACAAACATGCGCGATTTTTGGTGGTACATATGAAGATCTCATTGGTCACGACTTTCGAGAATTCCTTCAAGAAGACGTGGCTAAGATGGTAGCCGAGAATTATGAACGTCGAAGATTAGGTGAGGATGTGCCTGATGTCTACCCAATACATATCATTAGAAAAGATGGCAATGAGCTCACTGTTGAATTAAAAGTGAGTGTGATACTTGGGGCTGATGGCAAATCGAAGACAATTGCACATGTACTAGACATAACTCAAGTTGAAGCAGACCTGAAAGCACTCGAAGAGTCTAAGACACGCTATAGAATGCTGGTTGAGAACATGAATGAAGGTCTCGCTATTGATGATGAAGATGGAAAGCTAACTTATGTAAACAGAGCTTTTTGCAATATGTTGGGATATGAACCTGAGGAAATAGTTGGCAAAACTTGGACTGACCTTACCGAAGAAATGGATGAAGATGGTTTCAAGCTGAAAAGAGATGAGAGGAAAAAGGGAGTTTCCGCAAGTTATGAACTGACTTGGCGTAGTAAAACGGGCGAGAAAGTGCACACCATCATTTCAGCAACTCCATTTCATAGTCGTAAGGGTGAATTTGTTGGTACATACGCCGTTGTTACAGAAATCTCTACACAGAAAGAAACTGAAGAAGCTGTTCAATTCTATCTTGACTTGTTAAGTCATGATATAACAAACCAACTCCAAGTCATAATGACAAGCACAGGACTGCTCGAAGAAGAGGTCCCACCCACCTATATCGATGATGCCAGAAAGGACATCTTGGATGCTGTGGAGCGTTGCAATCGACTCATAACGAAGGTGAAACGTGCAGCTCAGATTCGTCACATTCCACTCTCTAAAATTGACGCAGTACCTGTAATTAAGGAAAAAATCAAAGTCCTAGAGCGAGTCTATGGCGTAAAAGTGCATGTTGAGGGATTGAAGAAAAGCTTACCAGTAGAGGCTGATGTTCTATTAGGCGAGATGCTTTGGAACCTCCTTGAGAACGCAGCACGTCACAACCCAAAGGAGGATAAACAAATCTGGATTACATGCGAAACAAAGGATGATTCCTGTACTCTTATTATTGCTGATGACGGACCGGGTCTTAGTGATATGAGAAAGAAGTTTCTATTCACAGAACGAACACATGGTGGAGGTGTAGGAATCACCTTAGTTTCCCAGATGATCCGCAAATACGGCGGATCAATTGAGGTTCAAGATCGGGTAGTTGACGAACCCTCTAAGGGTTCAAAGTTCATTGTCACTCTGAAAAAGGCAAAGCCTCGTAAGAAATGATAGAACTGTTGTTTCTATCGTGTTCTATTACGGATGCGTTCATATAATCCTTCAAAGAAATCCTTTTTCTTGACTTTGCCTTTATTGATTGTGAAGAAGTTTGTCTTGATGCGATAGAGTTTGTTCTTTATCTCACTATACTGCTTCAACCTCTTCTTACCAACTGCAGTATCAATGATGGACGTGACTTTCTCTGGAAAGTTATCTATGTACTGGCACTGCTTAATTTGGATGTGGAACAATGTGCTTCGTAGAATGTCGGCTCTCGAGATACATTTTGCTTCCGCAGTCATATGCACGGTCCCCACCTAATCCAGGCGGATTATTTCTTATGAAGATTCTAGAAAAAAGCTTCATGAAGTCTAGTAATACTATTCCAATATTGCCAAATATGGGTTGAAGATTTAACTTAGTGTGTACGAAACATATACGGATTGAGTACCCTTGCGTATTGCATCAATCATTGACATAAGCCTTGTAGATGTACCTGGTATCCCAGTGACTGTTCTTTTTACTGCAGGTTGCAATATGGATTGTCCATATTGTCAAAATGCGGAGATTATTCCTATTTCATCTGGTGAGGAGATGTCAATAGATGAAATCACACAAAGACTCCGAGGACACCTCACTGATGGTTATTGCATCACAGGTGGTGAACCGACTATTCAGAAGGCCCTTCCTAAATTACTGAAGACACTTCATTCTGAGGGGTCCAAGCATATCAATCTCAATACACAAGGAACTGTTCCGGATGTTCTAGAGAAATCGCTACCCTACTTGGACTCTGTATGGTTTGACATCAAAACGATTCCTGAAGAATATTGCAGGGTGACTCGAGTTGAACATGATCCTTGGCCTCGGATTACGCGAAGTATCAAGATAATTCTTGATTCTAACATTGCCTTCTGGCCGAGGACAACATATGTAGGAGGACTTACAAAACCTTCTGATCTTCTTAGAATATCTGAGTTACTCAGAGAATTTGGATATGAGGGCGAATATGTGGTTCAGAACTTCTTGAAAACTTCAGGAACTCGTGAGGCGGATGTGGAATCATTTTCTGAACCAGATATTGATGAACCCAAATCAATCATCAACCAGATTCCGGAAGGAATTAGACTTCGATTTGAATGGCGATAGAGATAACTTGGGCGAACACACAGACAACCTTTTAAACGCCCTAGGAATGACGTTGTTTTGACCACACCAGATACTAGGTCAGATTTGCTGGAGTGTTGTTCAAAACATGTTTCCCACACAGTCAATGGGTTATGACAGAGCTATTACAGTTTTTAGTCCTGAGGGTAGGCTATACCAGGTAGAATATGCCACTGAGGCAGTACGACATGGACCACTTGCTGTTGGAGTCAAAGCCACCAACGGAGTTATCTTGGTTGGAGAGAAACGCTCTCCCCATCCTATGGCTGATCTTGACTCTCTCAAGAAGATTCTACTTATCGATGATCATGTTGGAACAGCAATTGCAGGTCTACATGCGGACGCTCGGAAGTTAATTGATCAGGCTCGTGTTCAAGCCCAAATCAATAGACTCAGTTATGATGAACCAATTACAATCTCTTCACTTGTTGTAAACATCTGTGACACTAAACAGATGCACACTCAATATGGAGGAGTGCGACCCTATGGGGTATCTCTTCTAGTAGCTGGGGTTGACGACGGTGGTCCACAATTATTCACAACAGATCCATCTGGTTCCTTCTGGGGTTGGAAAGCCGCAGCAATTGGCAAAGAAGCAGATGTGGTTCGCGATTTCTTTGGTGAGAAATACAAAGACACAATCAACCTAGATGGAGCTCTCGAACTAGCGATTGAGGGGCTTCTGAAGGCAACAGATAAAGCTGAGGTTGAACCAGAAGAGAAGGCTAAAACTCTTGAGATTGGCAAGATTGATACCAAGGAGAAAACTTTCACAATCTTGAGTCAAGATGAAGTCGAAGCGGTCTTGAAAGCCAGACTAGCGGCTTGATTGCTCCACCAATCTATCAACAATCCGAGCGGCAATATCGATACCAATGACTCGAGATAATGCACTCCACGAGGGAGCGGCATTTGCTTCAATGACACAAGGACCATCAGGGGACTCGATGATATCGACACCTGTGTAGTCTAATTTTAGTACTTCAGCAGTTCTTATCGCACATTCCTCATATTCAGGTGTCAATTTAGTCAACTCGGCTTTGCCTCCACCATGCACATTCGTTCTCCACTCGCCCTCAATGCCCTCTGGAATATATCGATACATAGCTCCAATCAGCTCTCCTCCTATGACGAAAGCTCGTATATCCCGATTGGGTTTCTCAACCAACTCTTGAACGTAGAGAACTTGCCCTAATTGATGAATGAATTTCATTGCGCGATATGTTAGTTCACGATGTTCTGCTCTAATAGCACCCATTCCACGTGCACCAATCAATGGTTTGACTACAACATCTCCCACTTCATCAACGAAATCAATGGCTGCCTCAAGGTTCTCACCAATGTAGGTTCTGGGAACTCTGATTCCTTCCTTATTTAGCGCAGTCAATGTTGCATACTTGTCCTTGGCTCTTCTGAAAGAGTATGCTGGGTTCATCACATAGATTCCTGCGTCCTCAAAATGCTCCAACAGACTGATTCTGAATGTTATCTGATCTCCTGTTCCGAACCCGATTGTCCTTACCATTACTCCATCCATGTCAGAAATATCCTCATTGTCCAGGTGAGTGAATTTGTTTGGAAGCTGAGCCGAAATGTCTGGAAGTCGGAATGGTTTGGTAGTGTGTCCTTTTGCCTCCATAGCTTCTATGAGGCTCTTGGTTGCCCAATTATTCACATTCTCGTGGTAAACGACTCCAAATTTACGATTGGACATGGAAATCACCTAGAGCTACTACTCAATGAAACTCAGGTTTTCGTTAAAAGAGCTGTCACAAACACCCTGCATCAATCTGATGAGTGATAAATGCCCGAATATGATACGATCAAATCCTCATACAAATAGAAATCAAGAATGAACGAATTCAATTTGAAGATAGGTACGACTGGAACACCTTCATGAAGTTCTACCTCCTCCACCAGCCAAGTAACAATCACCGGGAGGAGTTGATATTCTCGCACTGTTAGACCTCCCATTTTCCTGGCCAGTCGGTCTAACTCCTCGCTCAATTCTTGCGTTCGTGTCTTTTGTTTCTCAGCTGCTGTCTTAAGAGCTGATGTTTTCCCACTTCGAGTTCCCCACATCTTAGCGTCAATCGCTATAATGGTCGCTCCCTTCACCCCAATAACATCGATCTCCATACCATGCATCAACGAATTTCCACGTCTTCTGAAACTCTCAACACACCGATAGCTGTTAGCTACTAATATTGACGTAACGAACCCCTCAAAATCTTTCCAAGTTAACAGTTCTACTATTTCACTGATTCTTGCACCCTGCTCTACAGCTCGTTTAGCAAGATCAATCCGTTGACTCCTATCAATTATGAATTCCTCACCGGTTTGTAGCAATCCAAGATGCTCCAACATTTCTTTGTCGAAGGAGTTAGTGAGTAGCAACTTATCATTCTCTTTAGTTTGCTTGAGAACATCAATTATCGTATGCAGATTATCTGGTGACATTGTCATTTTTCATAAACCGCGCTAGTTTATAACCTCAATTGATTACAGTGGTTTAGGTGGGTCAATGTCTGAACAGGAAGGATGGCGTAGAGTACTCAAGGCGTTTGAAGATTGGATCTACTACGAGAGCGCTGAGTTTGGACCATATACCGGTTATTTTTCTCTCGAGAATCTAAGGGACCTCACTAGCACAGAACGAAAAAGCTGGATGCAATCTATGTATGATGAGATAATTCCTGGTCGTGTTGAGAAGTGCAGAAATGCTGGTGTTGCCTTTGAGGATTTCCTACCATACATGCCTGATCCAACGGCACGTGAAGTGGTACAATCGATGATCGACTTGACAGGGGTTCTCTCTGACGATATGCTTGGGATGAGTGATACAATTCATTCAATGAAGGAGGAATATGAGTCGGGAGGATTGGAGGAAATCATGCCATATCTACCTGATCTTGCAGACGCGGAAGAGAACATTCGCCATCATATGAGCCTCTTTAGCCAAGGATTTGGAAAGCTCAGGAGTATGGGTCTTGAGATGCCCGACATTGAATAGAATAGTTTTCCATGTATTTTCGCGTTACTGACAAAGCTTAAGTACAAACAACGATTTGGCCAAATTGACCCAAATTAAAACGAGGTGAAAAACGCAATGGGTACTGAAACAACTACCACTGCCCATCGATATCGGGTCTCGAACACAAAAGGTGACTACCATCCAGCAGGTGACTGCCAAATTAAGTCACGAGGTGAATGTGTTCTCAAGTGACCGTAAGGTCTCGACGACTGATTTTCAAAGTCTTGCTGCATCGTTCTTCAGACTAGCGGATGCTAGGTTGAGTGATACACAGAAGCAGGTACTACGAATGAGTCATGAGCTGCTCAAACATCGTGAGATGACTCTGACAGCTCTCGCAGATCAGGTTTCACGAAGCAGTACTGTTCCTTATAGCACTGTGAAGTGGAACTTACGCTCTTTGAAGAACATGGGACTGCTGAATGGAGGAAATCTTAGTAGGAAAGGACAACTCGCTTGTCTAACAACTGAGGCCCAGATGCTGGCAGACTATCTAGAGAAAAACCTCTAGCACATGGGGACTTTTGAAGTCCCCTTCTCACTTTTTTTTCCACAAGGCTATCAACTGAAGACATAGGGTGCTTCCCATCACTCCGCAAGAACTGCTTGGCTTTACGTTCTGCATCATTGCATCTTCTTGTTGAACAGCTGCCATCCCTCAGGGATGAGAGCCTTGACCTCTTTAATACTGGTCGCCGATGCCAAGACGATGTCGACAGATTTGCTGGCCCCAGGATTCAAGTTTCCAATGTTCCATTGAAGTCCAGTTGCCACATCCATCGGTCCTAGCTCGAGGTTCTGACGTAGATCAGGGAAATCTTCATTGATCAGCAACTTCGTTGGGGGTGATATTTCCCAACGGTCTGGTTCAGGCTGTGCTGCCAATGCAACAACAAGTGGGTTTCCATCGTACACCATCATGAGCCCGGTGTCGGGATCGAAAACACCATTGTCGTCCTTATAGCTAGCAGGACCTCCAACATCAAAATCCATGAACTCGAAGAGCTTTGCGTTTGTGATGATGTGGTCAGCAACATTCGTGGTCTTGTGCCGAATAAGCATAATTGGCTTATTATAACTCCAGACTTGAATGTCCGTCCGAATCGCAGCTACTCCGTCAAGCAAAGGCGAATGAGTCAGAGAAACATTCAGCTTCCCTTTTCCACTCACTTCACTCACCAGAGAGAATGAATCATTCTCGGTAGACGCAGCCATGCAGAACAATTCATCCACATAGTATGTCTGCCAGAATCCACCCTTGTATCCAGCTGGATTTCGAAGCAGGAGCCGATCCTTTCCGCGGGAATCTATCAGACTGAGTCGCTTCATGAAGAAACCCAGACTACCTCGGCCTCAGGTTATACACTCAACACAGTATGTGAGATCTAGCCTCGGCTTCCGGTTACCGGTTTCCAAGGTCTCAGACATGACTGATCACGCTACCAATGCTATGGAATCCTGAGCCTATCATGATATAAACGTCATGATACATCGAATACAATACAGTGTTTCACAGTTCATAAAGTTGATAAACCACCCATAAGGACCGTGACAGGTTCGGGTGAGTTTATCCCATGACAAACCTCAATGTTGAACAGCTACAGAAATGGTATCGAAAACAGCTTAGAAAGAAATCAAAAGACTTCATCAAACAAGCTGAGAAAAGCTACAAGATAGTCGAAACCGCTCTAAAAGATATTGAGGAATTGTCAAAGCAGTTTCAGGATGAAGAAGATGAAGAACTCGAATCTGGTGGTATTGCTGCTCGATTCGCAATGAAGATCGAAGAGATAGTTTCCGACTTCTATGTCGACAGGGAGATTACTTACGAGAATACTGAAGCTATGCAGAGCGAGATTCAACGTTTCATTCAGGAATTATGGGGGGCTGGAGCTCGATGGATCCGGAGAATGGACAAGCGCTACAAGACAGTGATTAAATCACTTGACACGTACATGAAAGAACTGGCCCGAGAAATGAACAAAATAGGTAAGCTGTTGTATGAATATAGCTGGGTTAAAGATCTAGAACGAATTGGTGGTCGTATAGACACCCTTCATGATTTGACCTTTAGCAAAGAGATATTCGAAGAACAGATTCGTCAAGTTCGAGATAAGATTCAAACTGCGCAGACTGAATATTATTCTGCAAAAACAGCTTATGACAACTTTACAGACACCTCAAATGTTGCAGAGCTCCTTAGTTTGGATGAGCAGGCTGAACACATTGGCAGTCTTCTCAGAATGAAACTAAATCCTTTGAAGAAACAGGTGAAAAAGTTCTTTCAACATGACACAGGTGTTCGAGTTAGTCCAGCAGGTCAAAAAGCATTGACCGAGTATTTTGAAGACCCTTACACTGCAATTGGCGAGGAATCCCAAGGGTATCCTAGTCTTATCGAAGGATTAACTGGACTACAGGAAGCAATCGAATCAGGAAAATTGCCCCTCAAAGACCGACTTGCTCGTCGAGCTGTGGAGGAGGTCGAAGCAATCCGAAATGGGGCATTACAGAAGTTTCAGGACCAAGCAAAAGAAATTGAAAATAAACGTCATACATACGCTGGATCTGATGTGTACTCAAAGAATGAAGCTCTTCAAGATGCACTGAATGAAGCTACGAAGAACCTAGAATATCATAGGAATGACCTACTTCGAATCCGAGATGACATCACACGACAGATTAGCAAGGTGAATGAGTTCAAGGAACGCATTGAAAAAGAGATTCGCGATGCTTTTGATGAGAGGGTTTCAATTCAGGTAGAAGTTAGTCTAGAACCATTGCTTGAGATGTGCCAAGTTTGAGGATGAAGGGTTTGAGAGTCTTAATCACTTCCAAGCAAGATACCGCAAGCCTGACTATCAAAGACATTCTCATCACCGATTATGGATTCACTAAGACTAACGATGTCTTTGAAGGAAACCCAATATTCACAAAGGGTGATCAAACAAAGCTCATTACAACTGATCGTGACATGATTCATTGTGACCATCTAGAGAGTTTTTTTGACGCAGAGGCGTTCATCTTCTGTTCTAGACACCGTGCGGAGTCAGGAAAACCCGCATTACTGGTTCATAGCACTGGAAATCTAGGTAGTGAGGCACTCTTTGGTGGATTACCGAATCAGCTCTCTGTTTCTGCACCTTCTCTTGTGTCTGTTGCACTCAAGAGACTATTCAAAGAGCGGAATGCAAAGGGTTTGGATGAGTTTGATGTGTCGTTAGAAGTGACACATCATGGTCCTACATCGATGAATACACCTCTTGTGTTTGTGGAGCTTGGAAGCTCAGAGAAATATTGGACTCATCAAGATGGAGCGAGAGCTGTAGCTGCAGCTGTAACCGACTGCGTAAATGAACCCTTGTCTGGTGATGCCGTGATTGGTTTTGGTGGCACACACTATGCAAGCAAGTTCAACAAACTGGTACTAGAAAAAGACTACAAGATTGGTCATATGGCGCCTAAATATGCTATCAATAATCTGACAGTTGATGTATTAGACCAGATGATTTCTCGTTCAACAAACCCAATAAAATCAGCAATCATCGACTGGAAAGGAATGAATGCTGAAAACAAAGCACATGTTCTCCCAATGCTTGAGGATGCTAACATCAATGTGATTAGAGCAAAGAATGCTTGAATTTCAAGAAAAAGTTCATGATATTTTCATCATTTGCAGGTTTCTCAAAGCGCGAATTACATTCCCGAAAGGCTAATTACTCTCCCCGTCACAGAACGGACACTATTGCCATTTTAGTAGGGGATGCTATGGCCACCGAGAAAACAGAAGCTGCCGTTGAGGAAATCCGAAAAAAGGTTGAAAAACTATCTGAAGAGCTTGCTAGCCTACCTGCTGAGCTGGATAAAACGGTTGGAAAGCAGCTTGATGATTTAGCAAAGTCCGTCAAGGGACTAGATTCCACCAAGAAACTTGATGATATTACGAAATCACTCACTGGAATGGACTCTTCCGTAAAAGAAATCAAAGATTCGAAAGAAGCTACTGTCATCATAAAGAAACTTGACGATATTCTAGTGTCTTTGGCTGATAACGAAGTCGTAACTAAGAAACTTGATGATCTTCAAAATTACATCGCAGAGTTCTCTGGTATTGAAACGAAGGTCCAAGACCTCGCTGGTCAGTTTGAGGAAACAAAGGAGATAGTTGGAATCATAGTCCGGCAGCTGGATGACATCGAGCGGAAATACAATGTGGCGATAGACAAAGTCACAGAAGCGGTTGATACATTAACAGAATTTGTAAAAGCGGGAGCTGCTGCACCTCCTGAAACAAAGAAACCTACTAAGAAACCAAAGGAAACTGAGGATGAAGAACCCAAAGTCCCGCCTCCAGACAAAACAAGTCTGCCTTCAACTATTGATGCACTGATGGACAATCTGATGAGTCTGGTTGTTCCACAGACAGAAGCAACTGAGATGGCTGAAGCGCTTGAGGAAGTTCGTGATGAGCTAACCACGATGATTAAGGGACACACTCCAGTCCTATTCCAGTTTGGTAAACGAGCTCGTGAACTCAAGTCCTATCCTCCGACCGCGACATTGAATGAGAATGATATCGCTAGCCTAAGTCGAGAAATCAAATCGTGGACGGGCAAACTCAAGGAAGTTGCTACGAGTAGTTAGTGTTTATCATCTTATGTACAGAATAAACATGTTTCACAGACATAGGTTTATCTTTTTGAAACCACATGAAACCACAAGTGACTCACTTTCGGTTAATTCACCGTCAGCGAGGCTATATTGAGATGGACTGGTCCAACTCTTAGGTTAACAACGAGAAGTGGATTTGACATTCATGGATATCAAAAAACACAAAGATGAATTTGCAGTACGAATGAGCCTTCTTGACGCTGCATCTGATAATCAGTTAGCTCAAGAATTGATTGAGCTTCATGGGGAAAAATGTATTGAGTGTCAAGAGGACCGGTTAAGTTGCACAGTTCGCCCTGCATGCAAGAATAGGAACTACCTAAATGCCTTAATTGAGATTGGTGTCACTCCACAGGACTTGCCTAGCTTTTGTTATAGTCAATATCTTGAACAGATCCGACGATTCATTCTTGATAAGAAAGGAAGAGGAATGAATGATAGAAGAATTCCCATCAAAGATTTACTTACAACTCTTGGTGTGAGTTCTATCCGCCACTTCACTACTAAATTCAAGAAAATCTGGAAGAACTTTTCTTCTGCACACGAGGATAATGTGATGTTGGCGATTGGAGATAGCTTACTTTTTCGTTTCGATTTTGCTAGAGGGATTGTTACACTCAATCCAATACATGATCGGATAGAGAATTACAGAGTCTTCAGTCTCTATTGTCAAATTTTCTCGGATTATTATAATCTGAAATCGACTGTTCAAGACCTGACATTGAATTGGTGGCTTCTCTCGATTGACGTAGAGAAGCACACACTCAGTAGTGTGAAGAGTCAACTAAAAGCTGGGTCTCTAAAGAACTTTGAAACAGTTTACGTGGCTGAGGTCGATGGAGTAGTGAAAATCCAGGCTGAGGTCATAGCAGGAGATAAATCATCATCTCTTGAAACAGGAAAGTTGAGAGACCTATTTGAACGTGTTTCAAAGTTCGAGAAGCAAGAATAACCTGACAACGAAATATTCCAAGCAATGGTTTATGTTGTCATTGGTGGGATGCATAAATGAGTGAGAAAATAGCTACGGAAGTAGTATCCGTATTGAAGAAGAATCTCGGCATAACTGATGTCGAGTCCAAGGCATTACTACCTGTGTACCTTGGCGGTAATATGACTGCTGGTGGGGTTTCTGTTATGTCTGGTGAGAAACTTGCAACAGTGGAGAAAGCCCTTCAGCGACTGGTCAAGAAAGGATTGGTAAAAGAGATTGAAGGTATAGTTACTGTATATCGGTCTGTACCTCCAAACCTATCTCTTTCAAACGAGCTAGCTTCCTTCCTAGACGAGATAAGAAATCTGACTGATATTTCTGAGAAGACTTTCAGCTCGAAATTTGAAGAGATTGACAAAAATGTTGAGAAGGTTATTTCTTCTCAGTCTAAATCATTGGAAGCAATCCAGAACTCTCTCGCTAAATTTGAGGATGAAATGCTAGAACTAGTTAGCAGTCGTATCGAACAAGTCAAAGTTACTTCTACAGCCGTGATGGGTGCACTCTCCGAAGACATCGAAGATATAATGAACAAACTAGATACATCCCTCGATAATCGACTTGGTGCCAAACTCACAGAACTTCAAAGCGAGCTTGACAAGAGTCAAATCGGAATTGAGAAAGATGTGAAACGCATTTCTCGTCAATTTGACAAGTGGTTGAAATCTGAAAGAAAAACCACGATATCTTCAATTTCTGAGTTTGAAACAAAATCAAAATCACTCATTAAATCTGCCCGAGATACAGTCACAAAGGCTCTTGAAGCTTCTTCTGCATCTCTGCAGAAAATCACTCAGGAAATGACAAAGACACTGAGCTCGATGACCTCCAATGCATCCGACAAAGGCGTCGAAACTCTCAATTCAGTGTCAGACGATCTCACTCAACTTCTTGCTCACCTAGAAGGCGAATTAAACCAGACTTATGTAGCGGGTCAAGAATCCTTGCGTGAAGTTCTAGCTCAAGCCCGCACAATACCCACTGATTTCGGAGAATTTACTCGGAACAAAATCAACTCTGCTGTTGAAATTGTTGAGGCTGTCAGTGGAGATATTGAAGATTGGAAGGCAGAAGTTTCTAGTTTCATGGATGTGGCATCTCAATCTGTGACTTCACAACTTGAACAGGTAGCCTCTACTGATGCTAGCTACATAGATGTTCTGAAGAACACACTAACCTCACACATCGAGAAATTGAATGGAATGATTAGTGAAGAATACCACCAAGTCCAAGGTCTTGCTACAACTCTCGGAACAGAATGTGAAACTACACTTGCTGATACTCGTGTTCTGATGCTTGACCTTCTCGAAAAACAGAATGCAAAGGAGCAAGTGGGATGTGATACAGCTGCTAAGACGCTCCATTCAGAACTTAACAAATGGGTGGCAGGTACTGTACAAAGCATTGAGAAGAATTTACAAACAACATCTGATGATATCTCTGCGATTCTTGATACAGAATCTAGTGAGTTACACACGTTGGCTGAAGCGATGAATAGCAGATTAAAGTCTGCATTCAATTCGATTATCAAATCAACTACGACTAAGAACGAAGCTCTCATAACATCTGTAAAGAAGACAACACATGACTTTGAGGCTAGTGTTGGTTCAACCCTTGAGGATCTGATTGGAAGTTTTTCCGTTACAACAGAAAAACAAGTTAGAGATTCAAAGAAGCTCTATGAACGATTGAGAGATCGATTGGATGAACGAATGACAAAAAGAGTCACAACAATTAGCTCTCAGGCAGACAAAATCGATTCTGAAATCGAAGATATAATCAAGCAACAAGTCGATCGGATTGATCAACACACAACGGGTATACGTGATGAGTTTCATACACACCTCGAAGATATTACTCGTCAATTCACTACTCTTACTCAAGGAATCGAAGCGACATTCAATGGTCTATTATCTAGCCAGACTGTCGAGGCACGTGACCTAATTGTATCAACTCATACCGAGTTCAAGACTTCCCTGAAAACCGAGATCGCTTCACTAAAGGAAGACTCCTTGAAACTTCAACAGGAATACTCCACGGAGCTAGGACTGAAGATTGATGAAGTCGCCTCCTCAGTAGCTACAGTGAAACATGCACTTGAGGAGTTAGCGGTACAGAAGAGACTCGAAATCTCTGAGAGTATGGTTTCTGCTCTTGAAAAACTGGAGCAATCGATTCGTGGTACAGAGGATAATCTACGCATAATGGAAGCAGGTACGATCAAGCAGTTCACAGAAAACCTTGATCAAGTCAGTCAGGAATTCATTGCAACTGTTGACGGAGCACGAGACACTATCGCTGAACGTTTGGATAATGTTCGGCTAGTGACGACTGAAGCATTGCAAAAGAGCACCACTGCAGCTAAAAGCGCAGCTGATGCATTTGTTTCGGAACAGAAGAATCACAAACAGAGATACCTAGCTGATACGAGCAAGAAGATAAACCGACTTGCCACTAAACAGGTGAAAGAATCGAATTTGAATATTGACAAATTCCAATCAGAACTCTCTGAACGTGAAACCAGTGGAGTAAAGGACAGAAATTCTGCAAAAGAAGAAGTCATCAAAGCTGTTGAATCAAGAAGGGCAGAAGTGACCCAAGCTTTTGATGCAGCGTCTGTTTGGGTTGATTCTACAGTGTCGAATGTAGCAACATCACTGGAATCCTTTGGAACCAAACTTAGCAATGAACTCGTATTAATGCAAAAAACTCTTCAAAAGTCTGCAGAGGAGGCGTCTACTGCAGTCATTGAACGAGGTGATGCTGATATAGACAAGTTTGCAGAAATCACAACAACGCTCTTCCAAGATGCTGAATCAACAGTCAGCGCAAGACTTGAAGACTTCGGAGGTAGCTGTGCATCTGCGCTCGCGAAGGGTACC
>Ga0209536_100008891_pt1 | contig 14990 bp, 10 predicted proteins | sample DeeMarSeWOR28_12_FD_187461 | JGI IMG/M metagenome (GOLD analysis project Ga0209536, IMG submission 187461) | Marine sediment microbial communities from White Oak River estuary, North Carolina - WOR-2-8_12 (SPAdes) (version 2) | ecosystem: Environmental > Aquatic > Marine > Intertidal zone >...
ATGGATGCAATGGTCTGTTCAATCTGAATGCATCCCCTGATTCTGTCATTTATCTCCATACGTTCTCTACTGTCATTATATCTCACATGTGACCTGAAGACCAGAAAAAATCTTTCTTCAGGTTCACAACTACACTGTAGTCACGCCCCATCACAGTACAAACAGGAAAAAATCATGCACCCAGAAGAAAGATAATAGAAGAAAAAGAAAAATCAGCCTCATCCAACATACATTCATAGTGTTGACATCTCTTACATTGTAAATATGTCATGCAAATCGTGAACTGCACCTAACACATTAATATTACTGGATATTTTGTTTCATCCCTTTCTTCGTCGTGTCGGATATACTTACATTCATTGCTTTTCGTGTTTCTCCTGTCCCATAAAATCAACTACTTAGAGACAGGTATTATTATTGCTTAAAGGTAATAGTACTGGTATGTTTTACTACTGTTAACTAAATAATGGCGTAAAAAAAAATATTGCAAAGGAGTATGGTTATGAAAAACAGAAAAAATATAGTGTTTCTTTTACTTATTCTTGCTCTGACAACGTTTATTGTTTCCTCATGCGGCGGTGGCGGCATAGACGGATCTTTGCCGAAGGGAAGTGGTTCTGTCGGGACGGGGAGTGTGGCAATTTTACTGACTGATAATTATACAGAAGAATTTTCAAAGATCATTGTGACAATCACAAGAATAGAACTGTTATCTGATAATGGGAAATACACCGTATTTTCAGGCAGACGAAAATTTGATTTTCTGAATCTGAGAAACGAGACAACCTTGCTGGGCATTGAAGACAGGGTGCCTGCCATGTGGTATGAAAAGATACGCCTCACCGTTGCCGACGTTCAGTTATATGATGCAAATGGAGACCTCATTCCCGAGCCCGTAGATTTGACGGGCAATCACAAAATTGACCTGAATCCAAGGCAGCATTTTTATGTTTCCCCCGGGCAGATGCTTACCATTCAATTAGATCTCGATGTAAAAAATTCATTGATAAAACAAAACCCCAATAAATATAAGTTTGCTCCTGTTGTTTTCATCGATATCATTGGGAACCTCCCGCCAGCAAGGATCGTGCGAGTACCCGGCATAATTCATCATATAGACGACGCAGCCAGACAGTTTACCCTCTGTCCTATTACTGTAGAAGGCATCAATGAAACCTATCATGATATTGACAGCTGCGTTACCGTCTCTGTCCTGCGCACTACATCTATCTTTAATGCTGCAACAAATGGAAGACCTGCATTGTTTGAAGACCTTAAACTCCGTGCCAGTGTGACAGCCATCGGTTTCTTCAGCAGAATGTCATGCCCTTCAAATGATCTTCAAAGTGCGGATTTTTATGATCATGATGACGACGCATGCAGGGTATTGGATGCCGCTGTTGTTGAGATAGGAGAATTTCAGAAGATAAAGGGCACCGTTCAATCAGAGGTGGATACAACAACAGAACCATATTCTTTTATGCTTACGCTGGATCCAGGACAATTACCTGTTACTGGTGACCAGATAAAAGTTGTGCTTCAGGATGATACAAAGTTATATTCTGTCAAGCAGGGAAGACTGGTAGACTGGCGTTCCCTTGAGCCTGGAAGCCCGGTGGAAATTGACGGGATAGCATTAGATTCAGGTGGTCCTGATGCAGAGCCTGATTTCATCAATGCCGTATTTATTTTGATAGACTTAACCAAAAAGCTTTCGGGTGTCATTATCGATATGGACTATCGCAATATGACCTTTGGTCTTGACGGGGTGCATGACTGTGTCGCAGTTCCGGAGGATGCACAGATCTATCTCATAAAGAAAGCACAATCCTCCAGTGCACTTATCGATATCCTGGGGTTATCCGAAGGTATGCAGGCAGATGTGTATGGACATGATAGCGCAGGATGTTTTAATGCAACGTCCATTATCGCCTTCGAACTTTAAAAACGAGGCCTCTTTACCCTTAACCTCTTTTACATGATTACAAAGTAAGTAATCATGTAAAAGAGGTTTGGAATTATCAAAAGCTCAGAAATTCCATGGATTGATTCAGACGGCAAAACAGGAAGTATGATCCAGCTCTGTGCCGCACTGTGTGAGAAGACTCCTGAACAGGGCATCAGAGGAAACACTTGCAATTGACTCTTCAATGGTGCGCATCTCATTGTCCCCTATCCCGATAATATCAAGTGATAACCGGTCAAATGAATAATTCATTTCCTTCATGGAGGGTATGAAGATATTGCTTGATACAAAATAGTCCGCAATATGCAGTATCGCTACATGCTCCATGCTCCTGGATGCAAGGGAGGGCGTATGGTGGAACAAAATTGCACAGAGGACGCTGTCAGGCAGGTTCCATTTTTCAGCAAGCCAGAATCCTATCTCTGCATGGGTGTTGCCCAGAACATCTTTTTCGACTTCAAGAAGAGACCTGGTATCCATAGCATTTAATATTTCCTCGTAGAGCTCTGGAAAATATACATCGATGACCAGAAGCCCCAGGTCGTGGAGCAGCCCGTCTATGAATATGTCCCCCTCAGTGCTCATTCTCAGGCCTTTCGCGATCTGTCTTGCCGTCAAGCCCACTGTGAGAGAGTGATTGAAGAGACGCCTGTAGGTATCAGTTATTTTAATATCGCCGAACATGGACATCACAGATATGCCCATGGCGATGCTCTTTACATTTTCCAGCCCTATTCTCATAATTGCTTCATCAAGGGCATCGGTGCGGGCAGGGAATCCGAAAAAGGCAGAGTTGGCTACGCTCAACACCCTGGCAGATATGGCAGGGTCTCTTTCCACTATTTCCCTGAGCTCATGTATGGAAAGCATCGGTCTATTCGTAATGTTCAGTATCTGGTAAGCAACCTCTGGCAGTGTGGGGAGCTGCTCAATAGTCTGCAATCTTGCTTTCATTGTTTCTGCCATATGACTATACACTCAAAAATCAGTGCCAAGGTTCATCCCGGCTCCATGATCAGGCTCAACTGCCTGAAAGGACTGTGCATTTTCTATTCTTTGTTCATTCACAGGCAAAGTAGTATACATATAATTAAATTGAACGAACTCAGGGGATAAGTATGTGATTAAGATCACATGTGCTGTACTATGTTAGTATTAATCCTGTTGATTTGTGTAAACAATCTACAGTATTTTTAGAAATCATAACAGGCAAAAACCAGGGGGCTGAAATGAAGATAAAAACCATACTTGACACAATAGGCAACACAGATCACGTAAAAATCAATAATTTATTCGGAAAGGGCATTGACGTCTGGATGAAGCTGGAACGTTCAAACCCCGGCGGCAGTATCAAGGATCGAATTGGATTATCAATGGTTCTTGACGCCGAAAAGAAGGGGATTCTCAAGGATAACAGTGTCATTATTGAGCCGACATCAGGTAATACAGGAATCGGCCTTGCCATGGTTGCAGCGGTGAAGGGATACAGGCTGATTCTTGTCATGCCTGAGTCAATGTCGGTTGAACGCCGCAGGCTGATATCAATATATGGGGCTGAACTGGTCCTGACCCCCAAAGAAAAGGGCATGAAAGGTGCAGTTGAAAAGGCGGCCGAGATGGTGAGGGAAACACCAGATGCATGGATGCCGCAGCAATTCGAAAACGAAGCCAATACAGAAGTACACAGGCAGTTTACGGCACAGGAAATCATAAAAGATTTCCCGGAAGGCATTGATTACCTTATTACCGGAGTCGGCACAGGCGGACACATAACAGGATGTGCACAGGTGCTCAAAAAGGAATTCCCGGGGCTTCAGGTCTTTGCTGTGGAACCTGCGCTTTCGCCCGTTCTCAGCGGAGGCGATCCAGGGCCGCATCCCATCCAGGGTATCGGTGCAGGATTTATCCCGGGAATTCTTGACAGGGATATTTTAGATGGAATCATACAGGTTACAAAGGAGGATGCTTTTACCTTTGCAAAGAGGTGTGCCAAAGAAGAAGGCATCCTTGTCGGTATATCTTCAGGAGCGTCTCTGGCAGCAGTGTCTCAGAAAATAAAGGACATTCCCTCAGGAAGCCAAGTCCTGACGTTCTGTTACGATACAGGTGAGCGGTATCTTTCAATAGAAGATCTCTTCTGATAATGAGCCACTTCCATTGACCATTCGGGATATCCGGAATGTTGATTGCTGTTGAATTGCTCTTTTATGACAGGCACTCCCTTTTTTGACACATCAAATCCTTTTCGGTAATATAACTCCGTATGAAAAAAGTGCGTCTTACAGAAAAGGTTAAGGCAGGCGGCTGAGCAGCAAAATTGGGTCCGGCGGACCTGTCGAATATACTCTCAGACCTGCATAAATGCAGGAACCGGGATATGGTTGTCGGGCCCGGTGATGACGCAGGTGTATTTCGTTACAAGAATACGCTCATGATTGAAACCGTTGATGTCATCACGCCCATCGTTGACGACCCCTATACGTTTGGTGCAATCTGTGCAGCAAATTCAGTCAGCGATGTCTATGCCATGGGCGGAAGGCCTCTGACAGCACTTGCCATTCTCGGTTTTGCAACCTGTGATTTTACCTCGGCTGTAATTCGAAGACTGTTAAAGGGCGCCATCAGTAAACTGGATGAAGCAGGAGCCTGCCTTATCGGCGGTCATACCATTGAGGATGATGAGTTCAAGTTTGGCTTCGCTGTCTCAGGAACTGCGGAGGAGCATACTGTATTGACCGTCAGCGGGGCAAAACCTGGAGACATACTGGTCCTTACAAAAAAGATGGGAACCGGTATTCTTACCTCTGCTGTAAAAAAGGGCACGGTAAAAAAATCATACTTAAAAGAAGTCATTGACTCCATGCTCATGCTGAATAAGACAGCGTCAAAGGCTGCCGTCGCAGCAGGCGCACACGCTGCTACCGATGTAACAGGCTTCGGCCTCCTTGGCCACGGGTTGAATATCGCAAAGAGCTCAAAAGTGACTCTGATACTGGAAAGTGCGGAAATTCCCTTCATGAAAAAAGTAAAAGACCTTGCTGCAGCCGATGCAGTACCGAAAGGGGCACGAAACAACCTGGATTATTGCAGCAAAAAAACAAGCTTTGGAGCGTCTGTTCCCAATGCATACAGGCTGGCACTTTCAGATCCCCAGACCTCGGGAGGCCTGCTTCTTTCCCTTCCGCCCAAGGGAATGAAGAAGTTTGATCAGCTCATGAAGAAAGCACAGGCACCGTACTGGGTGATTGGAGAAGTAATAAAAGGCAGCGGCAGGATCGTTGTCCGCTAACCGGCTTTGATACCTGTCTGTCTACGTACAGGAAGAATCTATCCCCGTAGCTGAAATCAAATATAAAAAATCAAAACTCAAAATTATGGAATAACCTGTAGTTGAATTTTCCTTGATTTTACTTTTTGCATTTTTATTTTTTATATTTATCGAAGAGGACTTTGTCTCTGCTGGCGCAAATACGTTACGCAGATCGATACAATATTGTAATGCTGAAAATGATCGCAGACCATATGGAAAAGGGTTTTCTCGATAATATCGTGGCAATGTTCCGGCAGGACAGCAGTATGTATCCCATGATCGCTGAACTGCTGGAGGATGAACGGAGCCGTGTTCGTATTGGAACTATCGCCCTTGTTGAAACATTAATCGAAGAAGAGTCAAACAGGATATATGCTGTCATCCCTGCCATAGCCCGCGTACTGCAGAACTCAAATCCCACAATTCGCGGCGATGCCGCCTACCTCCTTGGCATTATCGGACATAAGGACGCTCTCACTTTTTTGGCAGATGTCTCAAATGACAAACATGAATTAGTGCGGCAGACTGTTCAGGAAGCTATTGAAGAAATTAACGGGGCAGAAGACTCTTCAGGATAAAACTGTCTCTGAGGCCTCTTCCTGTTCCCCGGATGTCTGTGCTCCAGCCTTACCCGGATTCATGACCCAGATAATTCCAAAGTCTTTTTCCTGGTAGATCTTTACCAGCCCGAGCCTGACAACCTCGAGCACAGCAAGAAAGGTGACGATCAGAGTCATTCTTGTAAAGCCCTCTTCAAAGAGTTCTTCAAACCGGACCCCGTCCTCCCGCTCCAGACGCTCGACAATATAATTTATCCTGTCCGTTACGGTAAGGGTCTCACGTGTTATTTCAATCGCCTGTTCAGGGGCCCTCTCCAGGAGTTTTTTAAAGGCCGAGATCAGATCAAAGGCGCTTGCCTCAAAAAGAACGGGTTCGGGCTCAAATTGAAAATCATCTTTATCAGGCAGGGGACGATAAAAGACATTCTTCCAGATCTCTTCTCTCTTGCGGAAATGTGCAGTCGTGTCTTTGTATGACTGATATTCAAGCAATCTCCTGACAAGCTCAGATCGTGGGTCCTCAACCGGCTCATCAACCTCCTCGACTGCAGGGGGCAGAATCGTTCTCGATTTGATATGAATAAGCGTAGCTGCCATGACAATATATTCGCCGGCTATTTCGAGGTTGAGTTCCTTCATGAGTCCAATGTATTCAAGATATTGATTGGTTATCTCAACAATGGGAATATCATAGATATCAATCTTGTTTTCCCTGATCAGGTGCAGAAGGAGATCAAGGGGACCTTCAAAAACAGGGAGTCTGAAGTGAACAGTGTGGGATGACTCGGGATAGCTTCCAGAGTCCGGGGAAGGTACAACAACGATTTCTTCTTTTTCCGTCTGAGACGTTTCCGTCTCTTCCATTACCTCCGACATTGGACTGTATTATACCATGCTGTTTAAAAATTGCAAACAAAAAAATCATTCTGGCAAACAAATTTTTTACTTCAACTATTCCTTTCATGAGACTGTTTTGTAATCCCCTTTTTGTCAGTGCGAGAAACCGAAGGCGGCACGGTGATCTCCTCTTTATGAATAATTTCCAGAGACCGCTTTGTCGTTGCTTTCTTCGCAATGACAGTTGCCACATGGTCTCCACGGGGGGAGACTGAGGATATTACACCGCTTGGCGCCGGAAATTTGCTCTGCAGCACATTGAACCTCCTGTGGTCTTCATTCAAACAGCCGGCATATTTTTAAGGTTGCATATTCGGCAACTGAATGCATACCATTTATGAGCAATTGATTAATTTCTGGCCCTTCACAGGTGCCGTTGAAAGGGTCATTTGCAGTCTTTATCAAGGCCGGAATATTCCCCGTCCTGAGCCAGAGACAGAATGAGGATGAGATTTTGCGGGAATGGGTCTCCGGCTTCTGATTTTCTGTGAATAGTTTCTCCAAGTAACCAGATTTACCAAAGGGTTAGCAGGCTAATTTCTTTTAAAATTGAAGGGGTTAGCCATTATCAGCAGAGGTAAAAAAAAAGCTTGCCTATATATTATGTATGAGATATAATATGCAACCTATCCATGGGTAGTTATCAACAGGTTATTAACAGCATGTTGGTAACTATTTTACCTTTTCAGGCTTGAATACAGGTGAGTTATGAATACAGAAGAAGCATGGGAAAAAACCATTGAGGCCATCGGGAGCAAGGTAGGCAACCAGACCTTTGATCTGTGGTTTAAGCCATTGCGTTTTGTGCATCTGAACGGAGAACAGGTCGTCCTTGAAGTGCCAAATAAATTTTTCAAGGAATGGATCGAAGACCACTACCCGGGGCTTATCTCAGAAACCTTTGCCTCCTTTTCCAACAAAGAGGTCTCAGTCAAGTTTAATGTTTATGAGAAAAAAGAAGCCCCTGCCATGAAAAAGCTTGAGTCGCGGCAGCAGAACAGAAAGACCAAACTCGCCAGCCGTGGAATTTATCTGAACCCGAAATTTATCTTTGACTCCTTTGTTGTAGGAGCAAGCAACCAGTTTGCCCATGCAGCATCAAGGGCAATAGCCGATGCGCCGGGCAAGGCATACAATCCCCTTTTTATTTTCGGCGGTGTCGGTTTGGGGAAGACTCATCTCATGAATGCAATCGGCAATACGATCATAGACAAACAGCCTGATGCAAAACTGCTGTACGCACCTGCCGAACAGTTCACCAATGAATTTGTCTATTCAATGAGAAACGACAAGATGGACGAGTTCAAAAACAAATACAGGAATATGGATGTACTGATTATTGACGATATCCAGTTTATTGCGGGAAAGAGCGGTACACAGGAGGAACTCTTTCATACCTTTAATGCCCTCTACGACTCCCATAAGCAGATCGTCTTTTCAAGTGACAGACCGCCAAAAGACATCTCACCTATTACCGAAAGACTGAGGTCACGCTTTGGCATGGGACTGATTGCCGACATACAGCCCCCTGATGTTGAGACAAAGATGGCGATCCTTGGGAAAAAATCAGAAATGGAAGGCATTCAACTTCCGGAAGATGTCAGTTTCTTTCTTGCAAGCAAGGTAAAGTCCAATATTCGTGACCTTGAAGCATGCATGATACGACTCGGGGCACACGCATCACTCACTGGAAAAGACATTACCGTGGAGATGGCAAAAAATGTGCTGAAAGATCTTATCCATGATGAAGAAAAGGCCCTGACCGTTGATTATGTGCAGAAGGTAGTCTGTGAATACTTTGGCCTCAAGGTGCAGGATATCAAGGCAAAAAAGAGGACCCGTGACATTGCCTTTCCCCGACAGGTCGCAATGTATCTCAGCAAGATGCTGACAGATTCTTCACTCAGTGAAATTGGCAAGAATTTCGGGGGGAAGGACCATTCAACGGTTATTCATGCCTGCAAGCTTATTGATGAGCGGGTGAAAAAAGATGAAGAGTTCGATAAAAAAATCGATTACCTGAAAAAGAAAATAAAAAATGCATGAACGAAAATATATCGTCGTAATCCCAGGAGGACAGAATGAAGCTTAAGATCCAGAAAGATGAGATTCAAAATGCGCTGCAGAACATACAGGGGATAGTTGACAGGAAAACGACCATGCCGATTCTCAGCCACTTTCTTCTCAAAGTCGATAAAACTGCTTCCATAATGGCAACAGACCTGGATATCGCAATCAAGGGGCCGGTTCAGGCAGACATCAAGGGAAAAGGCGGTCTCTGTATCCCTGCGAGAAAACTCTTTGAAATAGCCAGGGAAGTAGAAGGCGACATCATGCTGGAGACTCAGGACAATAACTGGATGAAGGTGACCTCCGGGAAGAGCACCTTTAAACTCATGGGCCTTCCCGAAGAAGATTTCCCTGCGCTGCCGGACATAAAAAAGGCTGATGAGATCCTTATCAATGCATCTGTTCTGAAAAATATGATTGAGAAGACTGTATATGCAACAGGAGAGAGCGACACGCGCTATACATTAAACGGACTGCTGCTTCACTGTATGCCGAAGAAAAAAAATATTGAATTCAAAGTTATTGGTACCGACGGGCACAGACTCTCCGTGATTGCATTGAACATAGACGGCAATCTCTCTGAGGAAAAGAAGCTGATTCTTCCGAAAAAAGCTGCCATGGAACTGAAAAAGCTTATTGAAGGCAGTGACCGGGAGATATCCATTTATCTGGACAAGAACCACATATTTTTTAAACTTGACGACATCACCCTTACCTCAAGGCTGATAGAGGGCACCTATCCCAACTATGAGCAGGTTGTGCCAAAGGACAATGAAAAAGAGGTGTCTGTTGAAAAACTTGCCCTCCACAAGGCCCTTCGCAGAACATCGATCATGAGCAGGGAACGGACAAACGCTGTCCGCTTTGATCTGGAGCCGGGTAAGATAACGCTCATTTCCATGAATCCCGACATAGGGGAAGCTCGGGAAGAGATCGCTGCCCAATATAAAGGCGAGCCGTTGACCGTAGGGTATAATGCCCGTTATCTGATAGATATATTGCAGGCGATGGAAGGAGATACCGTGGTATTGATGCTCCAGGAACCTTTAAGCCCGACCCTTGTGCTTGATCCTGCAAACAAGGATTACACCTGCGTTGTTATGCCAATGAGGACATAACAGCAGGAAGTGAAAACCGGGGAGCATAAAGCTGAAATCGTTTACCCCCCGCTTTTTCACTCTTACTTATTTTATTAGCATTGAAAGGAAATAAATGGCAGAGAAAGTAAGATCAAAAAAAACAGACGACTATGGTGCAGGTGATATTAAGGTCCTCAAAGGTCTCGAAGGCGTTCGGAAGAGACCTTCCATGTATATAGGGAACACAAGCTTTGAGGGCCTGCATCATCTTGTGTATGAAGTAATAGATAACAGTGTAGACGAAGCCCTGGCCGGATTTTGTAACCAGATTGACGTGACTATCCACACTGAGGGCAGTGTAACCATAATTGATAATGGCAGGGGGATTCCGACAGGACCGCATCCCGGTGACCCGAAAAAGAGGACAGCTGCAGAAATAGCACTGACCGAGCTGCATGCTGGAGGAAAGTTTGAAAGCAAGGCCTATACGATTTCCGGTGGACTCCACGGCGTTGGGGTATCAGTTGTGAACGCACTGTCAGAATGGCTTGACCTCCAGGTAAAACAGGGCGGTGACGTTTATGAACAGCACTACGAAAGAGGGGCACCGAAAGGGCCTTTGAACAAGGTGGGGAAGACAAACAGGCGAGGGACCAGGATAACCTTCAAGCCCGATTCTGAGGTCTTTGATACATTAGAGTTTAACTATGAAACTCTGGCTCACAGGTTCAGGGAGCTTGCCTTCCTCAACAAGGGGCTCAGTATCACCATAGCCGATGAAAGAAGCAACAAAAAAGAGACCTTTATGTATGAGGGTGGTATCCTTTCCTTTGTCGAGCATCTCAACAAAAGCAAGACAACACTCCATCCGAAACCGATTTACATATATAAGGAAAAAGACAACGTCACCGTTGAGGTGGCAATTCAGTACAATGACAGCTATACCGAGACTCTCCACTCCTTTGCAAATAACATAAATACCAAGGAGGGCGGCAGCCACCTTGCTGGCTTCAAAGGAGCCCTTACCAGGACGACCAACAGTTATGCCACTACATCAGGGCTTCTGAAAAGCGCAAAGGATTCTATCAGCGGTGATGATATCAGAGAGGGGCTCACCGCTGTCATAAGTGTAAAACTTCCCCATCCCCAGTTCGAGGGACAGACCAAGACCAAACTCGGCAACAGCGAGATAAAGGGGATCGTTGAATCTTCCGTCAATGACATCCTTGGTAATTATTTTGAAACAAACCCTGCTGTTGTCAAAAAGATCGTTGAAAAAGCCCTTCAGGCATCAAGGGCGAGAGAGGCTGCCCGTAAGGCACGTGAGCTTACACGAAGAAAGGGCGCCCTTGAAGATACAGGTCTGCCGGGCAAACTTGCTGATTGTGCGGAAAAGGACCCCACACTGAGTGAAATCTTTATTGTCGAGGGTGACTCTGCCGGAGGCTCTGCAAAGCAGGGAAGAGACAGGCATACACAGGCCATTCTGCCGTTAAAAGGGAAGATACTCAATGTTGAAAAGGCCCGCTTTGACAAGATGCTCAGTTCCGATGAGATCAAGATACTGATTACAGCCCTTGGCATGGGCATAGGCTCTGAAGACTTTGATATCGCAAAGGCGAGGTATCATAAAATTGTTATCATGACAGACGCTGATGTTGACGGTGCTCACATCAGGACGCTACTGCTTACCTTCTTTTTCAGACAGATGCCTGAAGTGATTGAAAAGGGATATCTTTATATTGCCCAGCCACCGCTGTTCAGGATCAAGAAAGGAAAGTCAGAAAAATATATACAGAATGAGAGCCAGCTCGAAAATCTGCTCTTTGAGATGACTGTTGACGACATTCAGATCAAAAACGGAAAAAGTTTATCGGGGAAAGACATTATCCCATATATACAGAAACTTTCAAAATTCGAAAAACTCCTTGATTGGTTCGATATCAGAAAGAGCGACACCCCGGCAATCAAGGCGCTCCTGCATTATGACCTGGACAAGGATCTGCTCAAAAATAAAACAGCAATTAATTCCCTTATCAAAAAGTTCAAAAAAGAATTCCCCGATATTTCAGATGAGATCAGAAAAGACGAAGAGCATGAATCGTACAGATTAGAGCTGAGGAGAGATGGGATGCAGTTAACCATTGACGACGAGTTCCTGGCATCACCGGAATTCAGGGAACTGAAAAACCTCTTTTCGGATCTGAGCGGACTTGGCCATCCTCCCTATAACGTTACCTATAAAGAAGAGAAGCATGAATTTGGCAGCTCCGGTGAGTTGTTTGATTTCATTTTAACAATAGCAAAGAAAGGCATCAATATTCAGAGGTATAAGGGGCTGGGTGAGATGAACCCCCAGCAGCTGTGGGACACGACGATGAATCCGGAGGACAGGACACTCCTCCAGGTAAAGGTTGAAGACTTAATCAAGGCAGAAGAGATATTCAGCACCCTCATGGGAGACCAGGTAGAGCCGAGAAAGGCTTTCATAGCGACCCATGCACTTGAAGTAAGAAATTTAGATATATAACAGCAGAACACAGACACAAGAACACAGACAAAAGAGAAAAGACAGAAGAAAAAAGAATAAAGACACCGGATTTTTTTTTAGTCTGTATTCTGTAATCTGGATTCTGTCTTATAAGAGGAGAATACATGGCGAGATCGATAATTAATATCGAAGAAGAAATGAAAACATCCTACCTTGATTACGCCATGAGCGTAATTGTAGGCAGGGCTTTACCGGATGTAAAGGACGGACTCAAACCAGTCCAGCGCCGCATACTGTATGCAATGCTCAGGGAAGGGTTGACTCCCGGTAAAAAATATTCCAAGAGTGCCGGTGTTGTCGGTGAAGTGCTGAAGAAATATCATCCCCATGGTGATTCTGCAGTATACGATGCGATGGTAAGGCTTGCACAGGATTTTAATATGCGCTACATGCTGGTTGACGGTCAGGGCAACTTTGGCTCTATAGACGGTGACCCGGCAGCAGCCTACCGTTATACCGAGGCCCGCATGACCAAAATCGCCGAAGAACTGCTCCAGGATATTGATAAAGAAACGGTGGATTTTGCCGCAAACTTTGATGAAACGACACTGGAACCGATCGTCCTTCCCGCAAAGGTCCCAAACCTGCTTATAAACGGTTCTTCAGGAATCGCCGTCGGAATGGCAACAAATATACCACCTCACAATCTGGGAGAGGTTATTGACGGTCTTATGATGATGATTGATGATCCTGAGGTCACGATCAAACAACTCATGAAAAAGATCAAGGGACCTGATTTTCCCACGGGCAGTACAATCCATGGGAAAAAAGGGATCCATGACGGCTATACCACGGGCAGGGGCATTGTCCGGATGAGGGCAAAGGTAGATATTGAAGAGACCAAGAGAGGGCAAAATATAATCATATCTGAACTGCCCTATCAGGTAAACAAGGCAAGACTGATAGAAAAAATAGCCGAACTTGTACGACACAAAAAGATCGAGGGTCTTTCTGACCTCAGGGACGAATCGGACAGGCATGGAATCCGGGTTGTAATGGAAGTGAAGCGCGGGGAGATACCACAGGTCATTTTGAACCAGCTTTACAAGCACACACCCATGGAATCCACCTTTGGTATCAACATGCTTGCCATTGTCAATGGTCAGCCAAAGGTCCTGAACCTTCACAATGTTCTTTCTCTCTTCCTTGAGCACAGACGTGACGTTACTGTCAGAAAGACAAAGTTTGAGCTGAGAAAGGCAGAGGAAAAGGCCCACATATTAGAGGGTCTGAAAATCGCCCTTGATAATCTTGATAAGATCATCAAACTGATCCGTGCATCAAAGACTCCTGAAGAGGCACTGGGCGGATTGATGAGCAAGTTCCCCCTTACAGAGATCCAGGCAAAGGCCATCCTCGATATGAGACTGCAGAGATTGACCGGTCTGGAACGGGACAAGATCGTTCAGGATTACAAAGACATTATGAAGGAGATCAAGAGGTTACAGAAAATCCTTGCAAGTCCCGCACTGGTTGACAATATCATCAAAGAGGAGCTTCTTGAGATCAGGAAAAAGTACGCTGACAAGAGACGAACAGAGATCACCGTAGAGGCGGAGGAAATAACCATAGAAGATCTTATCCAGGAAGAAGAGATGGTGGTCACTATTTCCCACAATGGTTTTATTAAGAGGAATGCACTTGAGCTCTACAGAAGCCAGCGCAGGGGGGGCAAAGGATCTATGGGCATGGAAACCAGGGAAGAAGACTTTGTAGAGACCCTCTTTACTGCCTCAACGCATGATAATGTGCTCTTCTTTACAAATTTTGGAAGGATATACTGGCTCAAGATTTACCAGATCCCCGAGATGGGAAGGGCTGCCAAAGGAAAGGCAATAGTAAACCTGTTGCAGATTTCTCCGAGAGAACGGATTTCTGCAGTCTTCCCCGTCAGAGAATTCAAGGATGATCTCTTTCTGTTCATGGCCACAAAAAATGGCGTTGTCAAGAAAACCGCATTGACGGCATACAGTAACCCGCGGTCAACCGGTATCAATGCGATAAAGCTTGAACATGATGATGAACTTATCGGTGTGAGACTAACCGACGGAAGTAAGGACATTAACCTGAGTACAAGAAAGGGTTCGTCGATCAGGTTCAACGAACGTAATGTACGGGCCATGGGACGTGTTGCCCAGGGAGTGCGCGGGATAAGGCTCAAGGAGGATGATGAGGTAGTCTCTGTTGACGTCCTTGACAATGACATGACGCTCCTGACGGTCACGGAAAAGGGCTATGGCAAACGTACCAATGTTGATGCATACCGGCTTCAGAGCAGGGGCGGAAAGGGAGTGTTTACGATAAAGGTAACGCCCAAAAACGGTAACGTGGTCGGCGTTCTTCAGGTAACGAAAGATGATGAGATCATCATCATTGCAAGCAGCGGCAAGACGATACGAACAAAGGCAAAGAGCATTTCCCTGATAGGCAGAACCACACAGGGAGTAAGGCTTATGCACCTTGCTGAGGATGACAAGGTAGTGAGTGTTGCCAGAGTAGTTGACAATGATGATGCATCAGATGGAAAGAATGAAGACCTGTTTAAGGAATAAGGAGG
>Ga0209536_100008892_pt1 | contig 14990 bp, 14 predicted proteins | sample DeeMarSeWOR28_12_FD_187461 | JGI IMG/M metagenome (GOLD analysis project Ga0209536, IMG submission 187461) | Marine sediment microbial communities from White Oak River estuary, North Carolina - WOR-2-8_12 (SPAdes) (version 2) | ecosystem: Environmental > Aquatic > Marine > Intertidal zone >...
AAATGAGAATTCAGTTACATTAAACTGGTCAACAGCAACTGAAACAAACAACTCTGGTTTTTCTATTGAAAGAAAAACTCCTCTTGATGAAAGATGGATAGATGTTGGTTTTGTACCCGGTTTTGGTACTACAACGGAAAGAATGAACTATTCTTTTACAGATGAAAACCTGAATATGGGTTCTTATAGTTATAGACTAAAGCAAATTGATTTTGATGGCAAGACTGAATATAGTGAAGCTATTGTTGTAGAGGTGGCTTCGCCGGAAGAATTTGTTTTGCTGCAGAACTATCCTAATCCATTTAATCCCTCAACAAAAATTGGATTCTCAATCCCCGTGACAAGCAATGTTACAATTGATGTCTACAATGTTGTTGGTGAAAGAGTTGCTACTCTGGTTAACAATTCGCTTGAAGCTGGTTACCACAGCGTAGACTTTGATGCAAGCAGCTTGTCATCAGGGACTTATGTTTATCAGTTAAAGGCAAACGGTTCAAATGGAGCTTTCGTTGAAACAAAGAAGATGTTATTGATGAAATAATAAAAATTTCCGTAGCACAGATTATTAATCTGTGCAACCGATGTTTTTAAAGGCGATTCTCCTGAGTCGCCTTTTTTATTAAACCCGATATCGAATTTTTAACTATATTAAAACGAACTATTTTTATAAATTAATTAATTCACTTATGAGACTTAAGCTTATAATCATAGCAATCTTGTCCCTGATTTTTGCAATCATTGCATCTCAGAACACAATCACAACTGAATTTGAAATTTTATTCTGGTCTGTAAAAGCTCCATTAATTGTAATGATAGTTGTGATTTTTATATTGGGGTTGGTTATAGGGTTAATTGCAAGCAGCAATTATGAAAGAAAGAAAAAGAAGGAAGAAACTCAAATTCAGAAGAAAAAAGATGATCATCAGAACGATAATCAAATGAAATAGGGTATTAAAAAAGTTACTTTGGTTATTAGGTAAATAACCTTATCTTTGAGTGTTCTTTTTCGCCCTTTTTGGGCGATTTTTGTTTGTATGAAACAGAATTTTGAAAATATCCGTGAAATAGCTCAACAGGTTGCTGTATCTGATGGCTTGTTTCTTATAGACCTTGTCGTTCGCGGTACAGAAAACAGCCGTGTGATAGAAGTTTTTATTGACGGTGAGAAAAATGTTTCTGCTGAAGAGTGTGCAATGGTCAGCAGGGAAATTTCAAAAAAAATTGATGAGCAGGAATTATTAAAGTCTTACCGGCTGGATGTTTCCTCACCGGGAGTTGACAGACCATTAATTTATCTGAAACAGTTTCCAAAGCATATCAATAGATTGTTTGAAATTGAATTCAATAAAGCCGATGGGTCAGCAAGATTCAAAGGAAAGCTTATTTCTGTGGAAGATGAAGTTCTTACTTTCAGATCAAACGAAGAAATAAAAGTAAAATTCAAAGACATTAGCGAAGCTAAAGTAATAGTAAGTTTTAATTAAAGGAGATCAAACTAAATGAACCGCGAAATTGTCGAATCTTTTGCCGATATGGTAAAGATTAAGGGCATTGATAAAGATGTGCTCGCAGGCATTCTTGAAGAGGTTTTCGGACTGCTTGTAAGAAAGAAATATGGTGAAGAGGCAAGGTGTGACGTTGTTGTGAATGTGGATCGTGGTGATATTGAAATCTATCTTGAAAGAAAAATAGTTGATGAAGTAACGGATCCGGGAACTCAGATTAGTCTTGAGGAAGTAAACCGGAAAGGAAATGATGATGATCTAGAAGTCGGTGAAGACTACGTGGAAAAAATTGAGCTGGCTTCACTTGGCAGACGATTAATCATTCTTGCAAAGCAAAGCCTTAATCAAAAAATAAGAGAAATAGAAAAAGACATCATATATAATGAGTATAAAGAGCTTGTTGGTGAAATAGTTGTAGGCGATATTTATCAGATCAGGAAAAATGATATTCTTATCAATCATAATAAAAATGAGCTTGTTCTTCCTCGTGATGAACAGATACCCTATGAAAAATATAAGAAGGGTGAAACTATACGAGGTATTATTAAAGAGGTAAAAAAGACAGGCAGCGGACCTCAGATAATTGTATCGAGAGCAGATAATATATTCTTAAGAAGATTGTTTGAAATTGAAATACCTGAAATTTATGACGGCATTATTGAAATTAAAGGAATTGCACGTGAACCCGGTGAAAGAGCAAAAATTGCAGTGGAATCTCAGGATACACGTATTGATGCAGTCGGTGCCTGTGTGGGAATGAAGGGTGTAAGGATTCATGCAATAGTACGTGAATTGAATAACGAAAATATAGATGTTATAAATTATACTGATGATCCAACTTTGTATATTCAGCGATCACTTGCACCAGCGAAGATCAAGCTGATTGAAGTTGATGAAGAAGCAATGAAAGCAACAGTAACAGCTGACTCAGACCAGGTTTCTCTGATCGTTGGTAGAAATGGGGTCAACATTCGCCTTGCAATGAAACTTACTGGTTATGAAGTTGACGTTTTACGTGAGGAAAAAGCTTTTGAAGAATATGATGAGGATATTGAGCTGATTGACCTTAAAGAAGAACTTGGCGAAGAAGTATACGAAACTTTAATCAATAACCGTTATGATACAGCTCTTGAAGTACTGACTGCAGGTGCAGAAAAATTATTGGAGATTGAAGGTTTTGACGAGGAAAAAGCTAAGAGTATAATTGAGATTATTAAATCACAATTTGAAGAAGAAGAATAACTTAATCCAGGCTTATGGCAGATACTAAAGAAAAAAAGATAAGAATCTATAAACTTGCAACCGAGTATAATCTCTCGGCTGATACGTTGATTGAGTTTTTGAGAGACAAAGGTTTTAAAGTTAAAAACCACATGTCTCTTTTAGATGAAGAGATGATTGATGCTATAAATGCTCATTACAAAAAGGATATAGAAAAAGCTGAGCACCATTATAAAAAATTAGCCGAGTTTCATAAAAAGCGTGCGGAACGTGCGATAAAGGATGCAAAAGAAGAGGGAAAAGATATAGAGGTTCAGGAAACTGTTCCTGAGGAGGAACCGGTTGAACCGGAATCAATTAAAAAAGCTACAGAAAAAGCTGTCGAAGAAGCGGCACAGATAGAATCAGAGAAAAAAGAAGACAAATCGACTGAAGAAGTCCAAAAGGAAAAAGAAGAAACAGCTCCCGAACCACAGGCTGAGAAAGATACAAAACCATCTAAACCAAAAGGTTTGACGGTAATCGGGAAAATGGATCTTGATGAAAAGAAAAAGAAAGAACCAGAAAAGAAGGACGAATCTAAAACCGGTAAAGAAGGTGAAACCGACGATAAAGCACCAAAGAAACGTAAACCCAGAGTAAGAAAGAAAAAAGCTGATGCAGGTCCTGAAGAAACACCTGAAGCAAAGAAAAAGAAACGTGTTAGAAGATTCGAAGTTGATGATCGTGAAGTAAAAGAAGCGATAAGAAAAACATTAATGAGTATGGATGAAGCCTCAGCTCCGGGAAGAGCTTCAGCAAGGAAGAGAAAAAGAAGAGAACGTGAGGCTCAGGAAGAGAAAAGACAGGAAGAAAAAACTCTCGCCGGTAAAAAATTAAAAGTGAACGAGTACATTTCTGTTAGCGAACTTGCAAACCTGATGGATGTTCCTGTTAGTGAGGTAATTACTAAATGTATTGAGCTTGGATTGATGGTTTCAATTAACCAGAGACTGGATATTGAAACAATTACCCTTGTTGCTGATGAGTTTGGTTTTGATATTGAACTTCAGGAAGAGTATACATCTGATGCTGTTGAGGATATTGAGGATGAACCGGAAGAGCTTCAACCAAGACCACCTGTTGTAACAATTATGGGTCACGTAGATCATGGTAAAACCTCTTTGCTTGATTATATAAGAAGAACAAATGTTGTTGCAGGCGAATCTGGTGGAATTACACAGCACATTGGTGCTTATAAAGTTGATCTTGATGATGGTCGGTCAATTACATTTTTAGATACTCCCGGTCACGAAGCTTTTACAGCTATGCGAGCACGTGGTGCACAACTTACGGATATAGTTGTACTTGTAGTTGCGGCAGATGATGCAGTCATGCCTCAAACAGTTGAAGCAATTAACCATGCTCAGGCAGCCGGAGTTCCTATAGTTGTTGCAATAAATAAAATTGATAAGCCCGGTGCCAATGCTGAAAAACTTAAACAGCAACTGGCTGATAGAAATATTCTTGTTGAAGCATGGGGAGGTAAGTATCAGGCTGTTGAACTTTCTGCGAAGCACGGGACGAATGTTGATCAGCTGCTTGAGAAAATTCTTCTTGAAGCCGAGATTCTGGATCTCAAAGCAAATCCTGACAGACATGCACGCGGAGTTGTCGTGGAATCAGAACTTGATAAAGGAAGAGGTATAACCGGAACTATTTTAATTCAGAAAGGAACTCTTAAAATTGGAGATCCTTTTATTGCCGGAGTTTACCAGGGTAAGGTTCGTGCAATGTTCGATGAGAGAGGAAACAAGTTAACTGAAATTCCTCCTGCTACACCTGCTTTGGTTCTTGGATTTGAAGGTCCTCCGCAGGCTGGTGATTCTTTTGTAGTTGTTGAATCTGAAAGAGTAGCAAGGGATATAGGAATAAAGCGTCAGCAGCTGAAACGTGAACAGGGTCAGAAACAAATTCACCAGGTAACGTTGGATGAAATTGCAAGACAGATAAGCATTGGCGGAGTTAAAGAACTCCCATTAATTGTTAAAGGCGATGTTGATGGTTCTGTTGAAGCTCTTGCTGAATCATTGCTTAAGCTTTCAACCGAAGAAGTAGTAGTAAAAGTTATTCATAAAGGAGTTGGCGGAATATCTGAAGGCGATGTACTTCTTGCCGATGCTTCAAATGCAATAATTATTGGGTTTCATGTAAGACCAAATCTTAATGCAAGAAAACTTGCTGAAAAACAGATGGTTGATATCCGTCTTTATAATGTTATTTACGATGTTATAAATGAAATTAAGTCAGCATTGGAAGGTTTGTTATCGCCAATCATCTCTGAGGAAGTAACAGCAACTCTTGAGGTAAGAGATATCTTTAAAGTCCCAAAATTTGGTACGGTTGCCGGATGTTATGTACTTGAAGGTAAGATTGCACGCAGCAACAGGATCCGATTGATCAGGGAAGGAATTGTTATCTTTGAAGGGGATATAGGAACATTGAAAAGATTTAAAGATGATGTAAGGGAAGTTGATGCAGGTTACGAGTGCGGACTGAATATTGCAAATTACAACGATGTTAAAGTTGGTGATATTATCGAATCGTATAAATTAATTGAAACTAAAAAAACCTTAGCTTAGCAAAAGATCCGGAACAAACAGAGAAAATAATGTCTTCACACAGAGTCGATAAAGTTGAACAGTTAATAAAAGAGCAGATCAGTTACATTCTGCTGCACAAATTGCAGGATGAAGATTTTGGGTTTATTACAGTTACGGTGGTAAAAGTAAGTGCAGATTTAAAAATTGCAAAGGTTTATCTCTCTGTTCTTCAAAAAGAAAGAAGAGACTTTGTGCTTAACAGGATTAATGCAAGACTTGGTCATATCAGATCGGAACTGGCTCATCGCATAAGAATTAAGTTTGTTCCCGAATTAAAATTTTTTATTGATGATACCCTCGATTACGTTGAAAAGATTGAAGGATTGATAAATGAAGTTCACAAGCAGAATAATAACAAATCAAACCAGTGATCTTTCCAGCGCAGACTTTTCAGAAGGTGAAATAATTTTAATTGATAAGCCTTCTGGTCCTACATCCTTTCAGGTAGTCAGCAAAGTAAGAAAAATTACAGGCGTAAAGAAAGTCGGTCATTCAGGAACACTTGACCCCCTGGCCAGCGGACTTATGATAATCTGTACTGGAAAAAAAACCAAAGTCGTGGATAATTTTATAGATATGAGTAAAACATATTCAGGTATCATTCGGTTGGGTTTGAAATCTCCATCAATGGATTTGGAAACAGAAACCACAGAATATTCCTTACCTGGCGATCTGGATGAAGAAAAAATATTTTCTGTACGTAACGAATTTTTAGGGGAAATAGAGCAAATACCGCCAATGTATTCTGCAGTTAAAATTGACGGGAAAAAATTATACAAGCTTGCCAGAAAAGGGAAAACAATCGAAAGGAAACCAAGAAAAGTATTCATAGAAAAATTTAAAATTAATAAAATTGATCTGCCGAAAATTCATTTTGAAATTGTTTGTTCCAAAGGAACATACATTAGGGTAATTGCTGATGATTTTGGAAATGAGCTCGGCTGCGGAGGAATTTTAGCAAATCTCCGCCGAACTGCAATTGGCGAATTCAAAGTCAACGATGCTGTGAATTTGAATGAATTCGCAACAGATTTTGCACGTTTTGTAGCATCTTCAAACCCCGGATTACAGCAATGAGAGTTAATTGTAAGCTTTTATTTCGGACTGGAATAATTTAAATTTGCATTCTTTTGACAATACTATTTAAGATGAGGATAATAAAGGATTTAAGCGAAATTGAGCGTGATGATAAAACGGTAATTACGCTTGGCACTTTTGATGGACTGCACATTGGTCATCAACAGATTGTCGAAACGGTAATACAAAAATCTCATCAATCCGGAAGCAGAAATCTTCTCATAACATTCGATCCTCATCCAAGAAAAATTGTACCGGGCAGAAATGATGTTAAGCTCCTAAGTACGCTGGAAGAAAAAATTCTGATATTAGATAAACTCGGACTAGAGAATCTCTTCATTATAAAATTTACGAGTGAATTTTCGAAACAAACACCTGAACAATTTGTTGAAAAATACCTCGTTAATGGCACTGGTCTTAAAGAAATCATAATTGGTTATGATCATCATTTCGGAAAAGGCAGAGGTGGCGATTTTGAACTTCTTCAAAGTCTTGGACAAAAGTTTAACTTTGATGTGACAGTAGTCCCTGAATATTCAATTGACAGTGAAACAGTAAGCAGTACCAAAATAAGAAATGCCCTGCTTTCAGGTGATGTTGTTAAGGCTGGTGAAATGCTCGGCAGACTTTATTCATTTAAAGGAATAATAGTAAGAGGTGACGGCAGAGGTAAAAAGCTGGGATTTCCCACTGCAAATATCTCAATTGACGATGAAGACAAACTGATTCCGGCAAAAGGTATTTATGCCGGTGAGTGTATTGTAGAAGGAGAGAAACATTACGGACTGCTCAGTCTTGGAAGCAGACCAACGTTTCACAAAGACGGAGAAATAATACCGGAGTTCTACATCTTTGATTTCGACAGAGATATATACGATAGAGTAATGCGTGTTAATCTCGTCGAGAAAATAAGAGATGAAGAAAAATTTAATTCGGTTGAAGAATTAATTACCCGGATGAAAAAAGATGAAGAAAGAGGAAAAGAAATTTTAAGTAGACTAATTAATTAATCCCGGTTTATCTGCCCTTTGGCAGATAGTCTCTGGGGTTATATCGAATAACAAAAAATAAGGATTACAAAAATGACCAAAGAAGAAAAAGCTGAAATCATTAAAAAGCACGGTTCAAATAATAATGATTCCGGCAAAACAGAAGTACAGGTTGCATTACTTACCAAAAGAATTAATGACCTTACAGAACACTTCAATAAGCATGCAAAAGATCATCATTCAAGAAGAGGACTGATGATGATGGTTGGTAAAAGAAGAAGGCTTCTGGATTATCTTGCAAAGAAAGATATTGCCAGATACCGATCTATAATTAAAGAATTGAACATAAGAAAATAAGGAATTTGAAATGATAGTTAAAAAGGAAGTTGAAATAGGTGGTAAAATATTTTCGGTTGAAACCGGAAGATATGCCAGGCAGGCTAACGGCGCAGTTATGGTTCGTTACGGTGATACGATGGTGCTCGTTTCGGCAGTTGCTTCTGAAGCAGTAAAAGAAGATCAGGATTTCTTTCCTCTTCAGGTTGAATATAGAGAAAAAACTTCAGCTGCCGGAAAGTTTCCGGGTGGATTTATCAAACGGGAAGGTCGTCCCACTGAAAAAGAAATTCTTAGCTCAAGACTTATAGACAGACCAATAAGACCCCTGTTCCCTGAGAAATTCATGAACGAAACTCAGGTTATTGCTTTTGTAGTTTCGTACGATGGACTGAACGATGCTGATGTTCTCGCGGCAATTGGTGCTTCCGCTGCGTTAACTATTTCTGACATTCCCTTTGACGGACCTATTGCTGAGGTACGTGTCGGAAGAGTAGACGGAAAGCTAATAATTAACCCAACTCATACAGAAATTGAACAGAGTGATCTGGAACTTGTTGTAGCTGGTACCAGTGATTCAATAATAATGGTCGAAGGTGAATCTAAAGAATTAAGCGAAGAGGACCTTCTGAGCGCTCTAAAATTTGCACAGCAGGAAATAACAAAGCTTGTTCAACTGCAGATTGAATTGAAGAATGAAGTCGGAAAGACTAAATGGGAAATTGCTGAGAAAAAAGTTGATGAAGAATTAAAAAAAGATGTACTTGAACTTTCAGGTGAAAAGTTTAAAGAAATTGTTCACTCTGTACTTGCTAAAGAAGAAAGATCATCTCAGAACAAAAAGCTTTACGAAGAGGTTTTTGTGTCTCTCTCAGAAAAATATCCTGAGCAGGAAAAAGCTATTTCAACAATTCTTCATGACCTTGAAAAAGAATTAATGAGAGAACGGATTCTTTCTGAAGGGATAAGGTTGGATGGAAGAAATACAACACAGATAAGACCTATAGCTGTTGAGCTTGGCATTTTACCAAGAACCCATGGATCTGCTTTATTTACAAGAGGAGAAACTCAGAGTTTAACAACTGTAACTCTTGGAACTAAAAACGACGAACAGATTATTGATGGTTTGCGTGAAGAATACACGAAAAGATTTATGCTTCACTATAACTTCCCTCCCTTCAGCGTTGGTGAAGTAGGAAGAATGACTGGTGTAGGCAGAAGAGAGATAGGACATGGCAATCTTGCTGAACGGGCATTAAGAATGGTATTCCCGGGCGAAGAAATCTTTCCTTACACAGTACGTGTTATCTCAGATATTCTTGAATCAAATGGTTCTTCTTCTATGGCAACCGTGTGTGCTGGTTCGCTTGCAATGATGGACGCTGGAATTGGAATTAAAAACAGTGTTGCCGGAATAGCAATGGGTCTTGTTAAAGAAGATAACAGATATGCTGTTCTTTCTGATATTCTTGGAAATGAAGATCATCTTGGAGATATGGATTTTAAAGTTGCAGGTACTTCAAACGGAATAACAGCTTTCCAAATGGATATTAAAATCCAGGGAATATCATACGAAATAATGGAGAAAGCTTTACAACAGGCACGTGAAGGAAGAATGCACATCCTTGGCATAATGGATCAGGCGCTTGGCAAGCCTCGTGAACAATTATCCGAATTTGCACCACGATTAATCTCAATGAAAATAGATACAGATCAGATCGGATTGGTTATTGGTCCTGGCGGAAAAACAATACAGGGAATGCAAAGACTATTTGGTGTTGAAATTAATATTGAAGAAGACGGCACAGTTAACATTGCTTCACCTAACAAAGAGAATGCTGTTAAATGTAAAGAGTATATTAAGAAAATGACTGCTACTCCTGAAGTAGGAGAAACATACGAAGGCGTTGTTACCAAGTTGATGGACTTTGGTGCCTTCGTGGAAATACTGCCCGGTAAGGAAGGGCTGCTTCATATTTCACAGATTGACAATAAGAGAGTTGAAAAAGTCAGTGACTACTTTAAAGTGGGTGATAAAGTAAATGTGAAGCTTTTAAAAATCGAAAATGGAAAACTCTCATTAAGCAGAAAAGAGTTACTTAAAGATGATGCTGGTAAAAAAGGATAAATCCGGCGTCAGTTAATTTTATATAATAACTTAAAAGAATTTCTAATACATAGTTTTAACTGAAGCTAGTTATGCTATCTGAAGTATTAATCTTCATATCATCATTTATCGCGATGCATTTCTATTTGCAGATGGAGAAATCCGTACAGCATAAGAGCTTTATATTTTTTCAAAGTTTTTCAATGAAATATCATATTTCATTAAGTGAGTTTATACCAAATGGTAAAAGAAATTATTATCAACTCCACTTCCACTCAGACCCGTGTGGCAATTACGGAAGATGGAAATTTAGTCGACTTCTTTGTAGACTATCCTGAAAATCGCAGGATGGTGGGGGATATTTACCTCGGAAGAATTGCACGCGTTCTTCCGGGAATTCGTGCTGCGTTTATTGACGTTGGCATGAAGCACGATGCCTTCCTTCATTTTTCTGATATAGGTGAACGCACTCAGCAGCTTCAGGACATGCTTGGGGATGAAGATACAGATGTAGATGAAGATGAAAATGATGAGGTTGATGGCAGCGTTACAACTCAAACAAAACCCGAAACAAAAAGACCCGAACCACAAATTCCGACCTTAAAAAAGGGACAGGAAATCCTTATCCAGATTATTAAAGAACCTGTGAATAATAAGGGTGTTCGTGTAACTTCTTCCGTTTCTTTACCCGGCAGGTTTTGCGTACTTCTTCCATACGATAATAAAGTTGGCATATCTAAAAAGATCTACGAATTCCGTGAGCGTAAAAGGTTAAGATATATTGCACGTCAGATTGTTCCTGAGAATTACGGATTAATTATAAGAACAGTTGCACAAGGTCAGGAAGAAGAAGTTTTAAAGGATGATTTGAAAAACCTGATGAAAACCTGGCATCAGATTGAGAAAGAGGCAAAAACCAAAAACCCGCCTTCAATTGTTTATCAGGATTTGAACACAACAGTTAGCGTAATCCGCGATCTGTTTAATTCAGATATCTCCAAAATATTTGTTGATTCAAAAAAGCTTTATAAAGAAGTAAAAAATTATCTTGATCTTGTTCAACCGGCAATCTCAGAAAAAGTTGAGTTATACAAATCAGCGCATGGAATATTTAACACATTTAAAATAGAAGAACAGATAAAGACTCTTATGGGCAGAAGAGTTCCTCTGCCAAGCGGGGGTTACCTGATAATAGAACATACCGAAGCTATGGTTGTAATTGATGTGAATAGCGGCAGGTATGCAAAAAGTAAAGATCAGGAAATAAATTCTTTGAAAACTGATCTTGAAGCAGCACGGGAAATTGCTCGCCAAATGAGACTACGTGACGTTGGGGGAATTATTGTTATAGACTTTATCGATCTTGAGGAAGATAAAAACCGAAAGAAAGTTTATGATGAACTGAAGAAAGAATTCAGGAAGGACAGAGCAAAAGTATCCGTCCTGCCAATGTCTGATTTTGGATTAATTCAGATTACAAGACAGAGGATCAGGCAGAATATTGTACAGGCATTAAAAGAAGTTTGTCCCGTATGTCATGGAACCGGTCTTCTCACCAAGAGCTCTCATCTTGTTTACGATCTTGAGAACTGGTTGAGAAAATTCAGAAGAAAATCGAGTGAAAGAAGTATTATTCTAAAATGTCATCCTTCTACTGCATTAAAAATAAGAGAAGGCAAAATAAAATCATTATTAAAGCTTCAGCTTAAATATTTTACTAAAATTACTTTAAAAGAGGATGAGACAATTCCACTTGATACATTTGAATTCTTATCTGCCAAAACCGGACAGGATTTAACAAGAATTTGATTAGTTTTAAATTGTCTAATAACATGAAAATGGAGTAAGATTATGAAATTTTTTATAGACACAGCAAATATTGATGAGATTAAAGAAGCCGCTGCTTTAGGCATTCTTGATGGTGTTACTACAAATCCTTCACTTGTTTCAAAAGAAGGAAAAAACTTCAGAAAACTTCTGGATGAAATTCTAAAAATTGTTGATGGTCCTGTTAGTGCAGAGGTGGTTTCTACAGATTACGAAGGTATTTTAAAAGAGGGAAGGGATCTCGCTTCAATTCATAAAAATATTGTAGTTAAAGTTCCATTAATAAAGGAAGGATTGAAAGCAGTAAAAACACTTACAAGCGAGGGCATTAATGTAAATGTGACTTTGTGTTTTTCACCAACACAGGCAATCCTTGCTGCAAAAGCGGGTGCAACTTATGTAAGTCCATTTGTAGGCAGACTGGATGATATAAGTACAGGTGGAATGGATTTAATTGCTCAAATTGTACAGATCTTCGGTAACTATGATTATCAGACAGAAGTGCTGGTTGCAAGCATAAGACATCCATTACACGTTGTGGAGGCCGGATTAATGGGAGCCGATGTATGCACAATGCCATTTGCTGTTATAGATAAAATGTTCAATCACCCTTTAACTAATATAGGATTGGAAAAATTCTTAAGTGATTGGAAAAAATTAAAAGACTGAATTTAATCTTCTTATTGCAATAATAATTCAGAGTAAAAGAAAATGAAAAAAACCACATTCAACAGCATACACAAAAAACTTGGCGCAAAGATGGTTGAGTTTGCAGGTTACGAAATGCCTATCCAGTACTCATCCATAATTGCAGAACACAAAGCTGTACGAAATTCAGTTGGCGTGTTCGATGTTTCTCACATGGGAGAAATATTTATTAGCGGGAACAAAGCTCTGGACTTTGTGCAACATATAACCATTAATGATGCATCCAAACTTTTTCCCGGACGAGTTCAATATTCTGCAATGTGCTATCCAGATGGCGGAATAGTTGACGATCTTCTCGTTTATAAAATAGCAGATAATGAATTTCTACTGGTTGTGAATGCTTCGAATATTGATAAAGATTTTAACTGGATGAAAGAGAACAACAAGTTCGGAGTTTCCGTTAAAAACAGAAGCGATGACTATTCACTACTTGCAATTCAGGGACCAAATTCTGCAGAAGTAATTCAGAAATTAGTAAATGAAGAATTGAATCTTGAATACTATCACTTTAAAAAGGGAAAAATAGCCGGTATAGAAATGATAATCTCTAGAACTGGGTATACCGGAGAAATTGGTTATGAACTTTACTTTACTGGAGATGAATCAACTGCTGAAAAAATCTGGAATGAAATTTTTACTGCAGGAAAAGAATTTGATATTCAACCTGTTGGACTTGCTGCAAGAGATTCATTGAGGCTTGAGATGGGCTATTGTCTTTATGGAAATGATATTGATCAAACAACAAATCCTATTGAAGCAGGATTGGGATGGATTACAAAACTTGAGAAACCCGATTTTATTGCTAAAGATGTTATTCTTAAAGTAAAGCAGGATGGCATTAAACGTAAGCTTGTTGCAATGATATCTGACGAAAAAACTTTTCCAAGACATGGGTACGATGTTGTTTCCGGCGGAAATAAGGTTGGTACAATTACGAGTGGAACAGTAAGCCCGGTTCTTGAGAAACCGATTGCTCTTGGGTATTTAGATAAGCCATTTAATGCACCCGGAAGCGAAGTTGCGTTTAAGATAAGAGATAAAGAATTTCCGGCACGTGTTACAAAACTTCCGTTCGTTAAAAAGTAGCAGAGCAGCATAAACATCATGAAACTGAATGTTATTTTTTCTCCCGTTCAATCTGATGAACTTTTCTTTACCGGAAAAACAACAGTAGTAATTGATGTATTGCGTGCATCATCAACAATAATAGCTGCTTTGGAAAACGGAGCAAAAGAAGTTGTTCCCGTAGGCACTATTGAGTTTGCTGTAAAGGTTTCTGGCGGAATGTTTGGTGGACAAACATTGCTCGGCGGAGAAAGAAATACAAAAAAAATTGAAGGCTTTGCTTTAGGCAATTCACCATCGGAGTATACGAAGGAGATTGTTTCCGGTAAGACTATTGTTTTCTATTCCACGAATGGATCAAGAGCTATTGTAAAAGCAAAGTACTCAGATAATCTTTTCATCTGTTCATTCAGTAACATTGAAGCACTGGCTGATCATTTAATTAAATTGAACGAAGATGTGCTGATTCTTTGCTCGGGCGATAATAACTTTTTTAGTCTCGAAGATTCGGTCTGTGCAGGAAAACTGGTTAAGGAAATAACCGGGAAAAATTCAAATGTAATCTTAACAGATTCCTCTAATGCAGCCAGGGCTATGTATAAAACCTTTGGCAAGGATATTAAAAAGATGTTGAGAGAAACAGAGCATGGTCAGTTGCTTGTAAAAAATGGCTATGAAAATGATCTTGAGTTCTGTTCAAGACTTAACGGCACAAATGTAATTCCGGTGTATTCAGGAAGCACATTAAAGGTTTTGAAATAAAGAATTGTAAAGATGGCTGTAAAAAGAAGAAAAGCAAACAACAAGAAAAATAATTCAGACAAAAATTATTTTGCTTTTTCAACCGAAAAGAAAAGAAGGATTATTGGAATTTTCTTAATTCTGTTCTCAATTTTTCTATTGCTTTGTATTGTTTCCTATGACAGAAGGGATAAAGTTTATCTTGAGCTATCTGTTTTTGCTGATATTGAAGCACATAACTGGCTGGGTATGGTTGGCGCCCACCTCGCTTATTTTTTTATTCAAAACACAATTGGATATTTCTCTATAGTCTTTCCGGCAATTTTGTTTTTATGGGGTGTATCATTTTTCAAAGTGATGCCTTTCAAAACGAAAATTCACACAACGAACTTTTTGCTTACTTGTGGTCTCACAATAGCAGCCTTTTTTGGCGTGCTGAACGTTGGGTTTGAAATATTCCACGGTGTAATAGAGTTAAGAGGAAACATTGGTGAATATCTGGGTGATTGGCTGCATAGAATTCTTGGAAGCATTGGAAGCATCCTGCTTCTGCTATTTATTTCAGCCACTGTTCTCATTTTTGCTTTCGATATAAAAATTGAAAACACACAGGAGATGAAAAAATGAAACAAATCTCCAATAAAAAATATAATCCAAAAGCAAGTACAATCAATATTTTGCTCCAGTATGGCTCCTTATCAAATGCGATCATGAATACTGCCAATGCGACAAATATCTCGATAAATGCACGGATTACGCCTTCATTGCCATT
>Ga0209536_100008893_pt1 | contig 14983 bp, 11 predicted proteins | sample DeeMarSeWOR28_12_FD_187461 | JGI IMG/M metagenome (GOLD analysis project Ga0209536, IMG submission 187461) | Marine sediment microbial communities from White Oak River estuary, North Carolina - WOR-2-8_12 (SPAdes) (version 2) | ecosystem: Environmental > Aquatic > Marine > Intertidal zone >...
TACATGTCGGCCAGGAAAAGGAACGGCATCAAAACCGCAGGTAAGGCCAGCAGCGCCGCCCACCGGGTATGGACAAAGATTGCCGACAGCACCAATAAGATCAGAATACCGATGGCGGCAAAGCTGACCGACCGTTCCAACTGGGCAGCCTCTTCCAGCGGGCGCATGCCGATGTAATGATTGAGGCCATCAATCTCGGCCACGTCTCCGGTGAGGCGGTTGATGAAAACTTCTACCGTCAGGCCGCCGGGATATTGGGGCGCTTCCAGCGTCATCTGCCAATAGGGCAGGAACATAGAGATGAGGAGAAGAAGCGCTGCCAAACCAAGTAGAATGGTTGGTAACCAGTATTGCCAGCGGTCCTCTGCAACTATCCCGGCCGGGACACGCGGTCCCACAAAACGTTTTAATACACTCATGATAGTCATCAATCTCTTGCAGTAGGAGATGGGAACAAAAAGGTTCCCATCTCCATAGACAAATCTGTAAAGGACTTTTCGCAGTTTACTCTGGTTCTACCAATAGATAGCCGACCATCTCTAGATGCAAGGCCGAGCAAAACTCGGTGCAATAATAGGAGAATACGCCGTCCTCGATGGCATCAAATTCGAAAGTTACTGCTTCACCCGGTTCAATGCTGACATTGATGTTATATGCGGGAATCGAAAAGCCGTGTGTGGCGTCATACGCCCGTTCAACATTGGTAATGTGCCAGATAACATGGTCACCTTGTTGAATTTCTACATGTTCCGGGGTGAAATGGCTGCGTACGGCGGTCATGAAGATTTCCACCGTGTTCCCATCCCGCACAATGCGTTCTTCTCCGGTTTGCACCGCATTGGGGTCAACGGATTGGGTGTGCGGATTCCAGCCAACTTCGGGGTAGACTTCCCAGGGATTGAGCTTGTCCGCTTTAATAATCTGGGCGTAGTGTGGTTCGCCATCAGGGATGGGCATGTCGTAAGTGAGCGGCATGCTGGTGCCCGAACCGCTGATATCAATGAGCTGGAAGTTTTGGGGCAATAGAGGGCCGACATTGTTAAAACGATCGACTGCCCATTTATTCAATGAAACCAGGTACTTCCCATCGGGACTGACTGTGTCGCCTTCGGCGGCGGCTATGTGGCCCACGTTATAATGCACGCTGGTGGCGTGCACCAGTGACCATTCCGGGTCGTCGTTCAGGTCGGCATACTCGCCGCCCAGTGTCCAGCGGGCAACGGTGCTATCCAGGAAGAGGCTGGTATAAGCATAACCCTGGTCATCAAACTGGGTGTGTAGCGGTCCCAACCCCAATTCAACCTGTACTTCGACCACACTGTCGAAATCCAGCACTGGTACTCCATAATCATCCGGCACATAATTCCCAGCGGCAATCGCGTCTTGAATCTTGTCAAAACTGTAAACGGTTACATGCGGATCTAGCTTGCCGGACACCACCATGTATTCGCCACCGGGCGAAATATCTACGCCGTGAGGGCTCTTTGGTTCGGGGGCAAAGAAGAGCAATTCCTCTTCAATGAGCGTGTCCAGCGGTATGACTGGGAAGCCATTGACATCGATGGTATTGCCGGCAGCCACGACTTCCACGGCCTTTTCCAGATTTATAATGTGCATGTAGTCCATGTCTCGTTGGGAAGCGCCGGACTCGAAGGGGGGGGCCCCTTTTTCCACACCGCCGGTAGCCATCTCGGTGTTGAAAGAATTGCAGAAGATCCAGCCATCGCTGACCAGCTTGCCGGCATCGCACAAGTCTTGCCAGTAGGGAGGGAGTTCCATAGCGAAGGACTGCTCGGGCAGCACCCGGCCGGATTCGCGGTCAAACCGCCAGATGGTGACCATTCCCCGATAATCATCGGCGTAATTGTCCAGCGAGCTATATTCCCAGCCCAGCGGTGCGGCGTATTGTCCACCTTCGATAATCCAATCGGTATCCGGGGTGACCATGGTGCCGCCGTGGTCATTCACCGCGATCGGGTTTTTCAAGATTTGCTTGGTTTCAAAGTCCCGCAAATCAATGACGGCAATACGCGCGTTGGCCTTGTCATTAATGAATAAAAACTGGCCGTCATATTCGCCGGCCGTTTCACTGAGAGCGGGGTGATGGGTGTCGCCCCAGGTAAGTGGCGCGCCATTGACGGAACCATCGGCCAATAGCTGCATGGTCCCTTCCGCGCCATAACCGTAGCCTTGCCACGGTTCCGGCGTGAATACAGCGATCTTTTTCAAAATGCGCATAGACGGCATGCCGATTACATAGACCTGCCCGCTGTGCCCACCGGAAGCAAACATGATGTATTCATCATGGGTGCCGGAGGGGGTGTAGGTTTTCAAAGCGGCGGCGACATCTTCCGGGGTAAGTCCACGGGCTTCGGCAATGGCGCCGGCATCGCTGGAGAGGCCGGCAGAAACGGTCTCGCTTTCCCCTTCCTGGTCCCCACAGCTAGAAACCCCCAGGGCCACAATCAAAATTAGGATGATTATGGTGGCATAGAGTGAATAATGATTGGCAGATTTTTTAAGCTTCATCCTCCAAACTCCTCGATTTCAAATGGCTAAAGCCCCGGCAATTTGCTGGGGAAAAAATGATGAATAAGGGTTACATTTTTTAGTTTAAAGGATGTGGGGGCCGGGTTCTTTGCGATTTCGCAAAGAGTTTGGTTTTCTATAGGGTTCGGTGAGTATTCAGGGCAATAGCAATTATTCGGCGGGGGGCAAGGGTAGGTCTTCCGCAATCGCCACTAATTCGTGGGCTTTCAAGAGGGTGATTTCCTTCCGGCCGGAATGGATAAAACCGGCTTGCTCCCATTTGCTGATGATGCGGCTCACACTGTAAAGATTAGTGCCGGTCAGCTGAGCCAGTTCCTCTCTGGTAATGGGCATGTCCAGCAACACGCCCCTTTCCGTGCGCCGGCCAAATTGGCGCACCAGCCGCAATATCGCCCGGGCCACCCGTTGCTCGACGCGCTCGGTGGCCATTTCTTGCAGGCGCTTTTGCAGGCGGGCAAAACGGCGGCCAATCATGTTGATGCCGTTTAGGGCTAATTGAGGATATTCCAGCATGAGGGCTAACATGGTTTCCCGGGACCAACCTACAGCGGTGCAGGGCTCGATGGCCTCGATGGAGAGGGGGTATTCCATGTAGCTAAGGGCTACAATGATGCCCAGCCCATTTCCCGGCCCGAAGTAATTGACAATGACCTGGTCTCCATCGGCGGTGACCTGGGAAAGTTTTACCCGGCCGGTGAGGAGCACATACATCATGTCGGCATCGGCCCCCTGGTGAAAGAGATATTCCCCAGCCCGGATATTGAATAACCGACCGGCGGCAGTTACGGCCTCACTATCCGCAGCTGCTAATCCCTGAAATAGGGCGGATTGGGTGATGACGGGTTGAATATGCTCGAATTCGGCTGGCATTCTCAAAAAAGGGTTCCTGTTAAATTGACATTACTGAGTGCCCATGCTACTATTTTCCTCAGCAATTGAAAAGTGAATGACGATGAGTCGGAAGAGTAACCGGTGTAGCGGGTCCAAGAGAGTTGGCCCACAGGCTGGAAGGCCAATGGCAGCGCCGCCGGTGAATGGGCCGAGGAGTTGCCGGGGCGAAAAACCATTATACAGTAGTCCCGGCCGGAAATGCCACCGTTATCCAGGCATCGGTCTCGCAACCAGAGTACGGCCGGTTGTTGGACTAAAATGAGTGAGGCTGGCTCCAGATGCGCGTTCACCGCGCATTTTTTATTTACAGAGGTAGCCTAACCAGGGTGGCACCGCGGGAGAAAAACGCGCTCTCGTCCCTAGACAGGGAAGAGCGTGTTTTTTTATTGGTTATTGCTGGTGAAGGGTGAATCGTCGGCCGGCTCCGTTATGTGCGTGGCGGTTCGCCTTTCGCGGACAGAAAAAGGAGATCTAAATGAGTACCACCAAGTTTATTCTTGACGAAAGTAAATTGCCGCGCACCTGGTATAACATCAATGCGGATATGCCGGTTGAACCGGCGCCGGTTTTGCACCCGCAAACATTGGAACCGGTTACCCCTGACTTTTTAAGTGTCCTGTTTCCGATGAGCCTGATTTTGCAGGAAATCAGCCAGGAACCGGAGATTGAAATCCCGGAACCGGTTCGGGAAGTGTATAAGCTATGGCGGCCGACACCAATGTTTCGGGCCCGCCGTCTGGAAAAAGTGTTGGATACCCCGGCCCATATCTATTACAAATATGAAGGGGTTAGCCCGGTGGGCTCGCACAAGCCAAATACAGCGGTCCCCCAGGCTTTTTACAACAAAGAAGCGGGCGTTAAGGCGCTGACCACAGAAACCGGCGCCGGCCAATGGGGTTCTGCGCTGGCAATGGCGTGTAATTTCTATGATCTGGACCTGGAAGTGTACATGGTGAAGGTTTCTTATGAGCAGAAGCCTTATCGCCGGGTCTTGATGGAAAGTTATGGCGCGACGGTTTTCCCCAGTCCGACCGAACAAACCCAATACGGCCGGGCGGTTTTGGAGCAGGACCCCAATACTCCCGGTTCGTTGGGCATCGCTATCTCCGAAGCGGTGGAAGTAGCCGCTACCTCCAATGGCGTGAAAAAGTATAGCCTGGGCTCTGTGCTGAATCATGTCCTATTGCACCAGACCGTCATTGGCCAAGAGGTGTTGATGCAAATGGAAATGGCCGGTGAGTATCCGGATATGGTGATTGCCTGTACCGGTGGTGGCTCTAATTTCGGCGGGTTTGCCTTTCCTTTCATCCGCAATAATCTGAAAGAGGGGAAGCAAACGAAGATCATTGCCGCCGAACCGGCCGCCTCACCCAGCTTAACTCGCGGGAAATACACCTTTGATTATGGGGATACGGCCCGGATGGCGCCGGTGGTGAAGATGCACACATTGGGCCACACCTTTATCCCCCCCAGCATTCATGCCGGTGGTTTGCGGTACCATGGTATGTCGCCCCAGGTGAGCGCATTGGTGGAGCACGGTTATGTAGAAGCGCGGGCAGTGCCCCAGTTGGCCACGTTTGAAGCGGCGATGATGTTCGCCAGGGCAGAAGGGATTATCCCTGCTCCAGAACCCACCCATGCGGTACGGGTGGCGATTGAGGAGGCATTGAAGTGCAAGGAAAGTGGCGAGAAGAAGGTGATTGCCTTTAATTTGTGTGGGCATGGCCACTTTGACATGGCGGCCTATGATGTGTATTTGAAAGGCGGCCTGAAAGATTATGATTATCCAGAAGCCGAAATCGCCGCCGCGATGGAACATCTGCCGAAAGTAGAGGGATAAGACATTGGTGAACACGGTATAGGTAGTAGCAAACGGCGCGACTGCGCGCACCGTGTTCACCTTTGCCCAAAATTACGGGAGGAATGAAGATGAAAGAGGTTGTTTACCGGCCGGGACTGGCCGAATTTCGCGAATTGGCCGGAGGGGTGGCCAATTTGGTCCCAGTTTACCGGGAATTTGCCGCCGACCTGGAAACACCAGTGACGGTGTTTTTGAAGTTGATGGATGAGCAAACCCCGGCTTTTTTGCTGGAATCGGTGGAGGGCGGCGAGCAGGTCGGCCGTTATTCCTTTGTGGGCGTGAATCCCCGCGGCAAAATCTCCTTACACGGCCGGGAGGTGCGCCGGCAGATTGATGGCGAAACAACGACGCGCCACCTGGCCGAAGGGGAGGATTATTTGCATGTGCTCCAGGCGGAGTTGGACCGGTTTACCCCGGCCAATGTGTCCGGCTTGCCTCGCTTCCAGGGTGGGGTGGTGGGTTACCTAGGGTATGATATCGTGCGATTTTTTGAGCGCGTGCCGGAAACGGCGGATCGCGTAATCGACGCCCCGGATGCGGTGTTTCTCCTGGCGGACACGCTGGTTGTTTTTGATCATGCCCGCCACCGGCTGCTGATCATGGCCAATGCGGACCTTACGGCAACAACGGATGTGGAAGCGGCGTATATGGCGGCAGTGGGCCGGATCGCCCAGGTGAGCGAAAAATTACTGCGTCCCCTGCCGGCTGTTCCCCAGCGGCGTTGGGGGGCAAATCGCTTAAATGGTGAAGGGCAACTGGTGGCAAATATGACCGCTGAACGGTATCAAGAGATTGTGCGCCAGGCGAAGGAATATATTGCCGCTGGAGATATTTTTCAGGTGGTGCTCAGCCAACGTTTAAGCCGGCGTACGAACGCTCACCCCTTTGCCATTTATCGCGCGCTGCGCATGTTAAATCCTTCACCCTATATGTTTTATTTCGACTTTGGCGAGGAGGATATGCAGATTATCGGCGCGTCACCGGAAATGCATGTACGCCTTGAGGATGGGGTGGGGCATGTACGGCCTATTGCGGGCACCCGGTGGCGCGGAGAGACGGAAGCGGAAGATATGGCGCTGGAAGCGGATTTGCTGGCCGACCCTAAGGAACGGGCGGAACATGTGATGCTGGTGGACCTGGGCCGGAATGACCTCGGCCGGGTGTGTGACTATGGCTCGGTACAGGTGCGGGACTTGATGGTTGTGGAACGGTATAGCCACGTGATGCATATTGTTAGCCATGTGGAAGGAAATCTCCGGCCGGAGATGGACGCGTTTGGTTTAATGCGGGCTACCTTCCCGGCCGGAACGGTGAGTGGCGCGCCTAAGGTGCGCGCGATGGAAATCATTGAAGAACTGGAAGGTGAGCGGCGCGGTATGTACGCCGGGGCGATTGGGTACGTGAGTTTTGACGGCAGCATGGATACCTGTATCGCCTTACGGACCATGCTGGTGCAAAACGGCCGGGTGTACATCCAGGCTGGCGCCGGTATCGTCGCGGACAGCGATCCGGCCAGCGAACATCAAGAGTGCCTGAACAAAGCCCGCGCGCTGGCCGTCGCCATCGAACACGCTGAACAAGGCCGCCTGTAATGGAGAAAGGATAGTGGAAAAGAAGCGAGTTTTTAGTGGGATTCAGCCGACGGGTAATATTCATATTGGGAATTACCTGGGGGCGGTGAAAAATTGGGTGGCGGCGCAGGACCAGAAGGAGAATTTCTTCTGTATTGTGGACCTGCACAGCCTGACTGTGCCGCAAGACCCGGCCGATTTGTGCTTCCAGACACGTTCGTTGGCGGCGGTGTTGCTGGCCAGCGGCATCGATCCGGAGAAGAGCGTGTTGTTCATTCAAAGCCATGTTACCGCCCATGCCGAGGCCTGCTGGCTGTTAAATTGCATTACCCCTCTGGGCTGGCTGCAACGCATGACCCAATTTAAGGATAAGTCGGCCAAGCAGGAAAGCGTTCTGACCGGCCTGCTTGATTATCCGGTGTTGATGGCTGGTGATATCATCCTTTACGACGCACATGAGGTGCCGGTTGGCGAAGACCAGAAACAACATGTTGAATTGGCCCGGGATATTGCTCAACGGTATAACCACCTGTATGAAGCGGAATTTTTTGTCGTTCCCCAACCAGTTATTCCGGAAATTGGCGCGCGGGTAATGGGCTTGAACGACCCGACGGTGAAAATGTCGAAAAGCCTGGCCCATGTGCGTGGCCATGCGGTACGTATGCTTGATGAACCAAAAGAAATTATGCGTTCTTTCAAAAAGGCGGTTACCGATTCCGGCCGGGAAATTCGATTCAATGATGACCCAGAAAAAGCGGGGGTAAATAACCTGTTGACCATCTACAAGGCGGTCACTGGAAAAAGCGAGGCGGAAGTGGAAGCGGACTTCGCCCAGGCGCGGGGCTATGGCGACCTGAAAAAAGGGGTCGCCGAAGTGGTTATCGAGGTCTTACGCCCTATCCGCGAGCGATATGATATGTTGATGGCGGATCCGGCGGAATTGGACCGGATTCTGGCCCACGGTGCAGAGGTTGCTGCTGGGATGGCCACTCCGAAATTGGATGCGATGAAGCAGATGATGGGCCTGGTGCTCCCGGCCGGGACAAGGAATTGACCATGACTGTATTGCTAATCGATAATTATGATTCCTTCACCTATAATCTGGCCCAATATCTTGGAGAGTTGGGGGCCGACCTGGCAGTGTACCGCAATGACGCAATTACGTTAGAAGAGGTGCAGCGCATGGCTCCCACCCATATCGTCATCTCTCCCGGGCCGGGCGACCCCAACGACGGTGGGGTATCGAATGCAGTAATCGAAACTTTTGGGCCGCAAACGCCCACGCTGGGCGTTTGTTTAGGACATCAATGTATCGGCCACGTTTATGGCGGCGTGGTGAAACGGGCACCGCGGCTGATGCACGGCAAAACATCCGCCATTTACCACAAGGGGAAGGGCATTTTTGACGGCATTCCCAGCCCTTTTCGCGCCACGCGCTACCATTCGTTGATTGTGGAGGAACCATTACCGGCGGAATTAATAGTGACCGCTTTCACCCGTGAGGGAGAAGTGATGGGCGTGGTCCACCGGGAATTTCCGGTTGTCGGCGTTCAGTTTCACCCGGAAAGCATTCTTACCGAGCATGGCAAGCGATTATTGGCCAATTTCCTGAAAGGAAGGTAGTCCATGCCTCTGAAAAAAGCAATTGCGCCGGTGATCAATGGCCAGGACCTGACCATTGCGCAGGCGGAAGCGGCCATGAACATTATTATGCGCGGCGAAGCCACTCCGGCCCAGATCGGTAGCTATTTAACCGCGCTACGCATGAAAGGGGAAACTGTGGCTGAAATTACGGGTAGCGCGCGGGCCATGCGCACCCATGTGGTGCGGGTGCCGTACCAGCCGGCCGGTGGCGACCCGTTGGTGGATACCTGTGGCACGGGTGGAGACGGTAAGCATACGTTTAATATCTCCACGACGGCGGCTTTTGTGGTCGCCGGCCGGGGCGTGAAGGTGGCCAAGCACGGCAATCGGGCGGCCAGCAGCAAGAGCGGGTCGGCGGATGTGTTGTTGGCCCTGGGCGGCAACCTGGACCTGGAGGCCGAAGCAGTTGCCGACTGTATTGCGGCGGTGGGGATTGGCTTTCTTTATGCAGTGAACCACCACCCGGCAATGCGGTACGCCATCGGCCCGCGCCGGGAGATGGGGCAACGCACGGTGTTTAATGTGCTGGGTCCGCTGACCAACCCCGCCGGGGCCACGCACCAGCTGATCGGCGTGTATGATCCAGCTTTAACCGCACCCCTAGCCCAGGTGTTAAATGAGTTGGGCAGCCAGGCGGCCTGGGTGGTGTATGGCGCCGATGGGTTAGATGAACTTTCGACCACCGGGGTGAATCAGGTGAGCATGTTGCGAAATGGAAAGGTAACTACCCTTGCTTTGGACCCGCAAGATTACGGTCTTCCGCAGGCTCAGGTAGCTGATTTTCAAGGTGGAGACCCAGCGAAAAACGCAGAGATTACGCGACATATCCTCAGTGGTGAAGATCGGGGGCCGCGGCGCGATGTTGTGCTGTTGAATGCGGCGGCAGCCTTGAGTCTGGAGACGAATGATCTCCCGGCCGGGTTGGAGGCAGCGCGCGCATCTATTGACAGTGGTGCCGCATTGCGTACACTGGAAGCATGGATTACTTATACCAATCGTTTAAGCGATGGATAAATTGCGGTGAGCGTAAGTAAGTTAGCAAAGCAACGGGGAAAGATTCTCGATGAGATCATGCGCTATCATCGCGAACATCTACCGCAGGTGATGCGCGAAATACCGTTGGCGGATGTGCGTGCGCTGGCGATGGTAGCGCCGCCGCCGGCTGATTTTTATGCCGCACTGAACCGGCCGGGGGTGGCGCTCATTGCCGAGTGTAAGAAGGCGTCGCCCAGCAAAGGGTTAATGGTGCCGAATTATGACCCGGTGTCGCTGGCGCGCACCTATACCCGGGGCGGGGCGGCGGCACTATCGGTGCTTACCGATGCCCGGCATTTTCAAGGGAGCCTGGCCGATTTACGGGATGTGAAAGAAGCGCTGCCGCGAGTGCCGGTGCTACGCAAGGATTTCATATTTCACCCTTATCAAGTTTATGAAGCCCGGGCGGCAGGAGCGGATGCGATCTTGCTTATTGCGGCGGTACTGTCTGATAAAGAAATGGGATCCTTGTTGGCGTTGGCCCATGAACTGGGGATGAATGCCCTGGTAGAGGTACACACTGATGGGGAGCTGGCGCAGGTGTTGCCCCGACAACCGCGGATCATCGGGGTGAACAATCGAAATTTACAGACCTTTGCCGTTGATTTTGCGAATACCGCCCGTTTGCGGGCCAAAATACCGGCCGGAATCCTGACAGTAGGCGAAAGCGGTTTGAAAACTGCCGCGGATGTGCGCCAGATGGCGGCTATTGGGGTGGATGCTATTTTGGTGGGGGAGACGCTGGTACGTAGCAAAAAGGTCCTCAAGACCACCCGAGAATTGGTCGCGGCGGGCGCTCCTTAGTCATCCGGTCCAGCCAAAAAGTTGAGAAATATATGCCCGCGTGGGTAGGAGCCCTCGCCGGCTCCCCGCAGTTTGGTCCAACCTTGCTGAAAATTGGCAACCGGCGGGAACCGGTATCCCTCACCTTAATCTGTGCAAAAACTTGACAAAAAGTGGATAAATGATTATTATTTGTATAGTTAAATTGTTTACGGTGTGAAGTGGGCGGATGGTAATCCCCCTAATCAGGAGTGAGGTTGATGACCAATCGGGAAATTATTGTCGAAAACCTGGTAAAGCAATATCCAGGCGATGTTACCGCTGTGGATGACGTATCTTTCTCAGTAAAGTCTGGCGAAATTTTTGGGTTTTTGGGACCGAATGGGGCCGGAAAAAGTACGACCATCAAAATTATTACTACGCTGGCCTTGCCTACTTCCGGCTCTGCCTGGGTCGGCGGCCATGATGTTGTTTCTGCGGCTGAGGACGTACGCCGTATTGCCGGGGTCGCCTTACAAGATATCGGTCTGGACCCGCTGATGAAGGCCCATGAATTATTGATGATGCAGGGTCAGCTATTCGGCGCCGGCCGGCAGGAGGCCCGGCAACGGGCCGATGAACTGCTGGAACTGGTGCGCCTGACCGATGCGGTGGACCGGCGGGTGGGTACTTACAGTGGGGGCATGCGTCGCCGGCTAGACCTGGCATTGGCGCTGGTGCACCGTCCGGAAATTCTTTTCCTGGATGAGCCGACGACTGGCCTGGACCCGGCCAGCCGCCGGGACATCTGGAATGAAGTACGCCGGCTTAACCGGGAATTCGGGATGACCATATTTTTGACCACCCAATACCTGGAGGAAGCGGATGAATTGGCTGATGTAGTGGCCATCATTGACAAAGGCCGGCTGGCTATCTCCGGTTCACCGGCCAAGCTGAAAGCACAGGTGGGAAATGAGTCGCTGAACCTGGCCTTTGATGACCATTTGCAAGCGGAGAAAGCGCAGGTGGATTTAGGCGACCTGGCGGGAAGCATTCAATTGGACCGGGATACAGTCCGTTTGTACCTGGCCGAAGCTGCCGGGAAGATTCCGATGGTAGTGAAACGCTTACAACAATCCAATTTAGAACCGATTTCCATCACGCTGACCCAACCAACTTTGGATGATGTCTTTTTGCAGGTTACCGGTGAGCGTTTACAGGCCGAAAGCGCAAAAGCGGCCTGACCGATTTATACAACGATAGAGGAATTGATAGATGACTGTACAGGCTTCAGTAGATTCGCTTCCCGGCGGAACGGCGGTAAAAAAAGACCGGGCGAATATCCTTTTGCAAATTACCTTAACCACCAAGCGCAATCTGGTTACCATTGCGCGCACACCTTCCGCCTTGCTGCCACCATTGGCGATTAGCATTTTCTTTCTAATTATTTACGAGTCGACACTGGGTCGCGCCGCCGGATTTCTACCTGGTTTGAGTGACAATAGTTATCTGGGCTTTATCCTGCCCTTGTCGATTGTCAGCTCTGCTTTAGCCGGATCCGGCATCGCTGCCCAAAACCTGGTACGGGATATTGAAAGCGGTTACTTCGACAAGTTGTTGCTGACTCCGGTGAGTCGTACCGCCCTGTTACTCGGTCCCATTCTAGCCGGAGCCATCATTCTGGGCTTCCAGGCGGTGATTGTCATTGGCGTGGCCCTGCTGTTAGGTCTGGAATCAGCGACGGGATTGGCTGGTTTGCTGGCTGTGATTGGCCTGGCCATCCTGTTAGGCACTGGTTTTGCCGGTTTCACAGTTTCGGCCGCCTTAGGTAGCGGAAATGCAGCCGCCACCCAGGGGGCGGGCTTTCTCTTCTTCCCACTCACCTTTTTAACCGCCAGCTTTGTGCCCTTAGAACTGCTGGACGGCTGGTTAAAGACGGCGGCACAACTGAACCCGATCACCTACGTGCTGACCGCGATGCGCACGACCCTTAATTCCGGTTGGGACCAGACTGCCATGTGGCAGGGAATTTTGGCCTGTTTGTTTCTCGGCATTGCCATGTATGCGCTGGCCGTTTATGCATTGCGGGTGCGCACACGCCGCAATTAATTTTACTGTACAATCAAATTGATCTTGAATCCCGGAAACGACGTGGGTCAATGTTTTCTCCAGAGGCCGGCGTCGTTTCCGGGATTTTTTTATGGGCCGGCGAGAAATGGCGACCGGTTCAACTAATCAATGGCAATCTGGTAAAATTGCGGTTCTATGATTCAAGCTGATTCATTCTCGCCGCGTCTATTATGGCGATGTTACCGTTACCTGCGCCCATATTGGTTGCCGACACTGGGAGCATATCTGCTCATATTTCTGATCAACGGGCTGAGCCTGGTTATCCCCCAATTTATTCGCTGGATTGTGGATGAAGGAATTGCAGGTCAAAATACCGCGTTGCTCATTCGCGCGGTACTGGGGTTGCTGGTTTTAGCGCTGGTCAGGGGGCTATTTACATACTGGCAAGGCATTTGGACGGAAGTGGCTTCGCAGAGTGTAGCCCTGGATGTGCGCAATGATATCCACCGCAAATTAACGGAATTGCCGTTTGCTTACCATGACCGGGCGGAATCGGGACAGTTGCTTTCCCGCACGCTACAAGATGCCGAGCGGATTCGCTTTCTCACCGGCCGGGCCACACTGCGCATCGTGAATGCGGTCGTGCTCTTTATCAGTACTGTGATTGTGCTGCTGTGGATGAATGTCCGCTTGGCCTTGCTGATCACCCTGATTCTGCCGCTCATAACCTATATTGGTTTTCGCTTCGGGCGGCTATACCGACCCTTATCGGTGTTGATTCAAGACCAACTGGGCATCCTGACCAGCCGTTTAGAGCAGAACCTGCGCGGTACCATGATTGTTAAAGCCTTTGCCCAGGAACCGGCCGAGGTGAGTCGTTTTGACCAGGATAATGAGTCCTGGTTTGGTTTATCTGCTTATGCCGCCCGATTACAAGCCATCAACATTCCTTTGATGGACCTGTTAGCGAATGCGGGTATGGTCATTGTGATCTGGTATGGTGGGTTATTGGTGATTCGGCAGGCGGTAACGATTGGCGAGTTGGTCGCTTTCACCACCTATTTAGGCCAGCTGGCGACGCCGGTGCGCCACCTGGGCTTGTTGATTCCGGCAATTGCAATGGCCAGTAGTGCTGCCGAACGCATTTTTGAAATCATGGATACCGATACGGAGATTGAAGACCGGCCGGATGCCCAACCGCTGCCTGCTGTGCAGGGCGAAGTTACTCTAGAGAATGTGTCCTACGCCTTCATACCCGGCTACCCGGTTTTGCGCGACATCAATTTCACCGCCCGGCCGGGAGAAGTGGTGGCTTTATTAGGGGCGACCGGGTCCGGCAAGTCGACCATTACCGGCCTGATTCCTCGATTCTATGATCCCGATACCGGCCGGGTGTGTATTGATGGGCAGGATATTCGCCGGCTATCTCTACCGGCCTTGCGCCGGCATATCGGCATTGTCTTGCAAGAAACCATCCTCTTTGCCACCACGGTGCGCGAGAACATTGCTTATGGCCGGCCGGAGGCCACGGAGGAAGAAATTGTGGCGGCCGCTAAAGCCGCACAGGCCCATAAATTTATCACCACCCAATTGCCGGAGGGGTATGATACACATGTCGGGGAAAAGGGGACGACCCTATCCGGAGGGCAGAAGCAGCGCCTGGCTATTGCCCGCGCGTTACTCACCGATCCGAAGATATTAATTCTCGATGATGCCACGGCCAGTGTGGACACGGAAACCGAGCGGTATATCCAGCAAGCCTTGCAGCAGTTGATGATCGGGCGCACGACCTTTGTGATTGCCCATCGGCTGAGCACCGTGCGCCGGGCGGACCAGATATTACTTCTGCATAAAGGGCGCATTGTAGCCCGAGGTACGCACAAGACGTTGTTGCAGGACTCTCCCCGCTACCGGGAGGTTTATTCCCAGCAGTTGCAACCCGATCCGGCCGATTTGCCAGCGCCTGAACTGGAATCAGCGGTTTCGGTTCGGGCCTCCGGAGATTAACCCGATGTCTTTCCAGATTGGTTCCAGTAGCGCCGGCATGGGCCCTCGCGGGGCGTTACGTAATTTCGGCCAGGAGCAAGGCGGGCGTTTATTTGATTGGCGGGTCGTGGGGCGGATGCTCACGTTTTTGGTTCCCTACCGGGGACGGATGCTGGTCGCCATCCTGCTGATGTTGGCCGGCACAGCATTGACCTTGCTGACTCCGTATTTAATTAAAGTGGCCATTGATGGTCCCATTGCGAATGGTGATGAAGCAGCCCTGGTGAGGGTGGCTGCGGCGATGGGCGTGGTGTTTTTGATTCTATATGTTGTCACTGCTGGACAACGTTTCCTGCTTTCTTGGGTGGGCCAGCGGGTGCTGACCGATATGCGCGCCCAATTGTTCCGCCATCTGCAACAGCTTGGTTTGGGCTACCATGATACGCACATTGTGGGCGTCACGGTTTCGCGGGTCATTAATGATGTGGCGGTGATCAACGAGCTCCTTTCCCAGGGGCTGGTCAGTCTGGTCGGCGACATTCTCATTCTGGGGGGCATCATCGTGGTCATGGTGACCCTCAGCCCGCGGCTGGCTTTGCTAACTTTCATTGTG
>Ga0209536_100008894_pt1 | contig 14981 bp, 14 predicted proteins | sample DeeMarSeWOR28_12_FD_187461 | JGI IMG/M metagenome (GOLD analysis project Ga0209536, IMG submission 187461) | Marine sediment microbial communities from White Oak River estuary, North Carolina - WOR-2-8_12 (SPAdes) (version 2) | ecosystem: Environmental > Aquatic > Marine > Intertidal zone >...
TCAAGGCTTTCGTCAAGGCGATCCTGACTGGTCAGGCAGCCGGGCCCGCCGCGGCCCCGGCGCTGCCGAAGACGCCGGTTGTCGATTTCGGCAAGTTCGGCGAGATCGATGTTCAGCCGCTGACGCGTATCCAGAAGATCTCGGGACCGCGCCTGCAGGCAAGCTGGATCAACCTGCCGCACGTGACCCAGCACGACCTGGCGGACATCACGGACCTCGAAGCGAAGCGCCAGGAACTCAAGGGACCGGCCAGGGAACGCGGCATCTCGTTGACGCCGTTGGCGTTCATCATGAAGGCCTGTGTCGCCGCGTTGCAGGAATTCCCCAAGGTCAATGCCTCGCTGTCCGCCGATGGCGAGAGCCTCGTCTTCAAGAAGTATGTCCACCTGGGTTTCGCGGCTGACACCGACCAGGGGCTCGTTGTGCCGGTCATTCGCGATGCTGACAAGAAGGACGTCTACGAGATCGCCCAGGAACTGGGCGAACTGTCGGCGCTGGCGCGCGAGGGCAAGCTCAAGGCCGACCAGCTCCAGGGCGCCTCGTTTACGATCTCCAGCCTCGGCGGCATCGGCGGTACCGCATTTACGCCTATCGTCAATGCGCCGGAAGTGGCGATCCTCGGCGTGTCGCGCTCGACGATGCAACCGGTCTGGGACGGGTCGGAATTCCAGCCGCGCCTGATGTTGCCGCTGTCGTTCTCCTACGATCATCGGGTCATCGATGGCGCTCAGGCGGTGCGCTTTACTACCTTCCTCGGCCAGCGTCTGGCCGACGTTGACGCGCTGCTGCAGGCGATCCCGTAGTGGCTGTCAGACTCACGATTCCCGACCTGGGCGACTTCCAGGGTGTTGAGGTCATCGAGGTGCTTGCCGCACCGGGCGATGTGGTAGCCGTCGAGGATCCGCTGATCACGCTCGAGACCGACAAGGCGACGATGGACGTACCGGCGGAGCAGGCTGGCACGATTGTCTCGGTCGACGTCAAGGTAGGCGATCGCGTGTCCAAAGGCGATCCGCTCGTGACCATCGAACCTGCAGAGGATGCCGCGACGACGGCAGAGCCCGAAACAGCCGAGGCTGTGACGGCGCAGGAAGACACGCGGCGCATGTCGGCAAAGGAAATCAAGCAGGCGACCCAGCCGCGAGGCGATGCGGATCATAGCGCGGACCTCGTTGTCATCGGCGCCGGTCCGGGGGGGTACACGGCAGCGTTCCGCGCCGCCGACCTCGGCATGGACGTGATCCTCATTGAGCGTTGGCCAGTTCTGGGCGGCGTTTGCCTGAACGTCGGTTGCATCCCGTCGAAGGCGCTGCTGCATGCGGCGAAGGTCATCGATGATGCGGAGGCGATGGCCGAGCATGGCGTGGTCTTCGGCAAGCCGACGATTGATGCCGACAAGCTGCGTGACTGGAAGAACGAGGTTATCGGCAAGCTGACCGGTGGATTGAAGACGATGGCCGGCCAGCGCAAGGTGCGCGTCATCCAGGCGACCGCAAAGTTCGAATCCGCCAATCGTTTGCGACTCGACAATGACGAAACGGTTGATTTCCGGCAATGCATCATTGCAGCTGGCTCGGAACCGATCATGTTGCCGAACCTGCCCGACGACCCGCGCATCGTGGACTCTACGGGCGCACTCGAACTGGCACCGCTGCCCAAACGTATGCTCGTCGTCGGTGGCGGCATCATCGGGCTCGAGATGGCCTGCGTCTACAGCGCGCTCGGTACCCAGGTCAGTGTCGTGGAGCTCATGGATCAGCTGATGCCGGGCACCGACAAGGACCTCCTGAGGCCGTTCACCAAGGTGGTCAAGGATCGCTACGAAGCAATCATGCTAAAGACCAAAGTCACGGGTATGCGCGCGAAGAAGCCAGGCATCGAAGTGAGCTTCGAAGGTGAGGGAGCACCGGCTGTCGGCGTCTACGACCGTGTCCTGGTCGCGATTGGGCGTCGCGCCAACGGTGACAAACTCGACGCAGGGAAAGCCGGTGTCGAAGTCGACGATCGGGGACTGATTGCTGTCGACAAGCAGATGCGCACCAACGTGCCGCACATTTTTGCCATCGGCGACCTGGCGGGTGGCCCGATGCTCGCGCACAAGGCAACCCACGAGGCCAAGGTTGCCGCTGAGGTTGCCGCTGGCGAGAAAAGCTACTTCGATGCGCGGACGATTCCCTCGGTCGCGTACACGGATCCCGAGGTCGCGTGGGTCGGCCTGACCGAGAACGAGGCAAAGGCCAAAGGCGTCGCTTACGAGAAAGCGCAGTTTCCATGGGCTGCGAGCGGCCGGGCACTGTCACTGGGGCGCTCTGAAGGCTTTACGAAACTGTTGTTCGATCCGCAGACGGAACGGGTGCTCGGCGGTGCGATCGTAGGGCCCGGCGCCGGCGACCTGATTGCCGAGATCGGTCTTGCGATCGAGATGGGTGCCGATGCCGCCGATATCAGCCTGACGGTTCACCCGCATCCGACCTTGTCGGAGACGGTCGCCTTTTCTGCCGAAGCGTTTGAAGGCACGCTGACAGATCTCTACCTGCCGAAAAAGAAACGCTAGTTTGCTGGCCGCTTTTGCGTCTGGCGGCGCACGAGGCGGTGCTCGACGAGGAGATTATCCACACTCAGTTTGCCACCGCCGACGAATACGAGTGGTATGAGCATTGCGATAAATATCAATGGGATACGGTAATTCCCGAAACCCTTGTCGGTGATCGTGTAGCCGCGCCAGAGCTCGCCCAGCGAATTCCAGTCATCCGGCCAGTGCACGCCGGCAATGGCAACGATGGTCAGCACGACGAGGCTTGCCGCCCAGAAGCGCGTGAACAGCCCCAGCAGGAGCCCGATCGCGCCGAGGATCTCGAACCAGGTGGCCAGGAACCAGCTGATCTCGACGGGGACGACATTGAACGGGAAGGGAAAATTGTCCTGTACGTTGGCGAACCAGTTGCTGCCGTGGTACTTGGCGAGGCCCGCACGTCCGAATTCCCAGGCCAGCAACAGGCGGATCGGCAGGAGGGCGATCCAGTCACCGGCGGGATCGAGGACGTCAACGACGGCTTGTCGAATCTTGATCAGAGCGCTCATCGGTAATTCCTTCAGGTGGTTTTTCGCGTGCCGGTCAGGATACCGAGCCGCCGCATTTCGCGAAGCGCCGCGGCACCGTGTTCCACGAGCGCGTCAGCATCCGGGTAGTTGATCTTGTCGGCCAGTTGCCGGAGCAGCGCTTCGCCACTGACGTCCCGGTTCTGTTCAACGTCCTCGAGCAGCGCCGCCGTCACTGGATTCAACTCGAGAAAGCCGACGTTGTCATCGCGATCGCGATACAGGGCGAGGCAAACCGGCTGTGATTCAGGCTCGTCGGGCAGGAAGTCCGGCGCAATGCGGTGCACGGGATACTGGTAGGCGAAGGACCAGGCGAGGACGGACTTCACGGGAATTCCGGCAAGCAGGTCGCCAGCCGGGTCGACCTCGGTCAGGTCGTCTTCGTCTTCAGATATCGAGAGGGCGAGTTCCGCGTATTCGTAATGCGCAAGTTCGACGAGGAACGGATAATCGTCCGAAGTGGGCTGAAATTCGTTGCGCAGATAGCCGAGGAATTCTTCCGGCATCTGCAGGAAGTAGGGCGTCTGCGCGTGGTGGTGCTGCATGAAGCCGCGGACGAACTGATGCCACCGGGCATCGCTGTGAATCTTGCGCAATACCGGGAAGAATTTGCCGAGCAGGCTGAAGAGATTGTTGAAGAACAGCTTGCGGTAGACGGCCATCCGCCGTGCTTCTATGCCGTCCGGCGCTGCAACGTGATCCGGGTCGCGAATGTGGGCCGCAAATGCGTATTGCTTCTCCTTGAAATTCGACGACTCAGACATTCGCTGCCTGCCTGTAGCTTAATTCGAGCTGCAGTTTCCTGATCGTGCGGACCTCGTCCAGTAATTCCTCGAGCGGCGGAAAATTGAAGTCCCGCTCCAGCAGCGTCGGGACCGGGCCGAACAGTTTGTAGGCTTCGCCGAGCAGGTGCCAGGCCTGCTCGTCTACCGGCGTGCCATGGGTATCGATGCGCAGGTCTTCATCTTCCACGTAATGACCCGCCAGGTGAAAATACCGGATTCTCTCGGCCGGCATGGCTCGCAGGAATTCATCGGCGTCGTAGCGGTGATTGATGCTGTTGACCACGATGTTGTTGATGTCGAGCATCAGGTCGCAGTCGGCTTCATCCAGCACCGCGAGCAGGAACTCGCGCTCGCTCATCGACGAGTCGAGCGGTGCGTAGTAACTCACATTTTCGAGCGCCATACGTTGTCCCAGGATGTCCTGCACCCGCCTGACGCGCTCGGCGACATAGCGAACCGCTTCCTCGGTAAACGGGATCGGCATCAGGTCGTAAAGCTGGCCGTCATCGCCGCAGTAGCTGAGGTGCTCCGAGTACAGGCGGATGTCGTGAATCGCCATGAAATCCCTGATGTCTCGCACCAGCTGTTCATTGAGCGGGGACGGGGCGCCGATCGACAGGGACAGGCCGTGGATGACGAACGGGTAGCGCTCGGTGAACCAGCGGAATTTCTTGCCGAGTTTGCCGCCGACGTGGATCCAGTTCTCGGGAGCGACCTCCATGAAGTCGATGACATCGGGCGGATTTGCCATCAACTGGTCCAGCAGCGGCCGGCGCAGTCCCAGGCCGGCGCCCTGTACGGGATACCGGGATTGATTGTCGGTTCCACTGTCCGTCATAGCGTCCCCACGTTGCGATACAGGATCAGACCGGCACCGGCCTGCGATTATTACAGCCTCTGACCGGCGAGACGCCGCAATCGCTCAATGTATTTTTGTTCATCCGGCGCGCGACTTGCGCTCTGGGCTTCCCAGAGCGTCTCGGCAAGGCACTCAATCATGGCATGTTCGGTCGCATGCACGTCACCGCCGCTTTTTTCTGCCAGCGACTGATAGACACTGGCAATTCCCGCGGGCCGGTCGGTCGATACCTGCTCGCGGATCCCGAGATGCAGTCCCATGTGAAGGAACGGGTTGGACTGCCCGCCATCCGGCGTGTAGTCCCTGTCGATCCTGCCACCCGAGATTTCCGCGTGATACTCGGGGTGCATCTCGATGACGTCCGCGATCTGGGATTCGAGCGGCGACAGCGGCTGCTTGTTGCAGCGCTTTAGCCAGGCGTCAATGTACATCCGGCGCAGTTCGTCGCGATCCTGGCCGAAGATCATGGGAGTTCCTTCTTCCTGTATTCACACCATTCGATGATCGGGCATTCACCACACAGGGGTTTGCGCGCCTTGCAGACATAGCGGCCATGAAGAATGAGCCAGTGATGTGCGTCCTTCTTGAATTCGTCGGGCGTCAGTCGTTCCAGTCGCTTCTCGACCTCCAGCGGTGTCTTGCCTTTGGCAATGCCGGTCCGGTTCGCGACGCGAAATATGTGCGTGTCGACGGCAATGGTCGGCTCGCCGAACGCCGTGTTCAAGATCACGTTTGCCGTCTTGCGGCCGACGCCTGGCAGTGCCTCGAGTTCCTGGCGGGTTCTCGGCACTTCACTGCCGTGCTCTTCGATCAGGATCCGGCAGGTCTTGATGATGTTCTCGGCCTTGCTGTTGAAAAGTCCAATTGTCCTGATATATGGCTTTAGCCCGTCGACGCCGAGTGCGAGTATCGCCTCCGGCGTGTTTGCGACCCGGTATAGCTTTGTCGTCGCCTTGTTGACACTGACATCCGTCGCCTGGGCTGACAGGATGACGGCAATCAACAATTCGAACGGACTCTCGTACTCGAGCTCGGTTGTCGGTGCGGGCATTCGTTCCCGCAGCGTGCTGAAAATGGCTGTGCGCTTTTCCCTGTTCATCCGGTCACCGCTCGAGCTGTCCAGCTGGTTCTGTCACGGAGTCGGTTTCTCGATTCGCGCGCCGGCTGTCGATGGCGTTCTTTGCGGCGACCGCGAGCGCAAGGCTGAAAAATGCTCCCGGCGGCAATGCTGCGAGCAGCCAGGCTGTCGATACGAGTTCACGAAACGCCCCGATCGCGATCAGCAGCAACGCGAAACCGGTCCCCATGACGAAACCGTCGATGATACTCGCAACCACCGCATTGCGTGATGCGAAAACCTCGGCCCGTGCGACGATGGCGCAATTGGTGACGATCAGCGGGATAAAGATACCGAGCGAGCGGTCGAGGACAGGAATCCAGGCTTTGAAGACGAGCTCGGTGCAGGTAACCAGGCTGGCGATAATCAGCACATACATCGGGATCCGGATTTCCGGTTGTATCCAGCGGCGCACAGCCGATACCAGTGTATTCGACAGCACCATGACAGACAGAGTCGCGATGCCGAGGCCGAGGCCGTTCGCGACCGTGGTCGTGACGGCCAGCAGCGGACACAGGCCGAGCAGCTGCACGAGCCCGGGGTTCTCGTACCAGAGACCTGCCTTGAAACGTTCGCCGAGGCTGGTCATTCCGCGAGTACCTCCGCCTGGTCGGCCGGACGGGCGAAGACGCCCTGTTTATTCGACTCGAAGTACAGCAACGTCTCGCTGACGGCGCCGACCACGGCGCGAGAGGTTACCGACGCGCCCGTCATCTGGTCGAAATCGCCGCCGTCCCTCGTTATGCGCCAGCCCGTGGTCGCAGGGTCGGCGAGAGAACGGCCCGCAAACTGCTCGATCCAGTCCGACTTCGAGCGGTCGATGCGGTCACCCAGCCCGGGTGTTTCCCGGTGAGACAAGGCGTGCACGCCGGAAATCCTGCCGTCTGCGCGCACGCCGATCAGCAGCCGGATCGGGCCGGAATAGCCGTTCCGCGCCGTGACGGCGAACAAGGCCGCAACCGGCGTGGTGTCCTGAAAAGCGCGATAGACGATGGCAGCGTCGGCTCCCGGTAATCCATGCGGCGCGGGTATCGTGGTCCTCGAGGCCGTGAGGTCGCTGTCGAACTCGACACCCTCGAGAACGGGCTGCAGGCTCTGTTCCAGCCACGCGCGTTCATTATCGGCGATGCGCTCGTCGGTCAATTCATGAGTAAAAGCGACCAGCGCCGTGCACAGCGCCGCCATGGCTGTCAGCGTGATGCCGCTCCTTGTAACCGTTGCATCACGCATCGTCGCGAACTCCCCCGGTATGGCCGATGATTCGCGGACGGGTGATACGGTCGATCGCCGGAACGGCCATGTTCATGATCAGGACCGCAAAAGCGACGCCGTCGGCATAACTGCCCCAGCGGCGGATGCAGAAGATCAGGGCGCCGATACCGAGACCGTAGATAAATCGGCCTTTCGGGCTCGTTGCGGCGGACACCGGGTCGGTGGCGATGAAAAAGGCGCAGAGAATTGTCGCACCGGAAAACAGGTGGAAACCCGGCCCCGGGTTCGCGCCAGGGTCCATGACATACATCAGCGAAGCAGGCAGTAGCAGCCCCAGCAGGACACCCACCGGGATGTGCCAGCGGATGATCCTGCGCAACAGCAGCCAGAATCCGCCGAGCGCAAGGAAATTGGCGATCCACTCCCAGCCGCGGCCGCCAAAGTCGCCCATGATCGCATCCGCACGGACCTCGGCCGCCGTCGCCATATTGTTCAGGCCGGTTTTCATGGCATCGAGCGGTGTGGCGCGGCTGATGGCGTCGAAATCGAGTGCGGCTGGAAGTTTGGCGGTCAGCGTGAATGCGAGCGTCTGGATGACCGACAGGTGCTGGTAGTCGATGTCCCCCATGCGCGGCGCTACCCAGAGGTTCAGGTGCATCGGGAAAGCGACGAGGATCACGACGTAGCCTGCCATTGCCGGGTTGAAAATGTTGTAACCCAGGCCGCCATAAAGGTGCTTGGCGACGACGACCGCAAACAGTGCGCCTGTGGCCGTGACCCACCACGGCGTCAGCGATGGCAAGGCAAATGCCAGCAACGCGGCGGTCACGATCGCGCTGTAGTCGCTGAGAGCCGGTTCCGGGGGGCGCCCTCGTGCCCACATCATCGCGGCCTCGCCGGCGACCGCGAAGACGCTCGCCACGAACAGGTTGAATACCAGGCCCGGCCCGAAGAACCAGACATGCGCGACAGCCGCGGGGACGAGGGCGAACAGCACCTGGCGCATCTGCGCCGCCACGTCGGCCTGCGGTCCCCGGAACGGCGCGTCGCGGCGTTCGAACTTCATTCCGCGCCGTCCTTTCGCTGACCGCGCTTGCGCGCCAGGATGTCGGCGATTGCGTCGGGGCCGGCGGCCCTGGCCGAGGCTTTTTGTCGCGCCAGCTCGGTTTCGCGCTCGCTCTGCTCTCTTGCCAGGCGTTCGTTGCGCGCCTCGTAGCGGCGTTTCGCGCGTTCGGCACGGGCTTTCTCGTCCGCCAGTTCCCGCATGCGGTGCTTGGCTCGGCGAAACTCGGCGGTAAGCGGAATATGGCTCGGGCAGACGAGGTCGCAACAGCCACATTCGATGCAGTCGACCAGGCCGAATTCACGCAGCTTTGCTTCGTCGTCGGCCCGTGCATACCAGGTTAGCTGCTGGGGCAGGAGTTGCACCGGGCAAACCGCGGCGCAGTCGCCACAGCGGATGCAGGGCAGCGTCGGCCCTGACGACGGCAAATCAGCCAGGGCGAGAATGCAGTTGGCGGACTTGTCGAGCGGAACGTCGTCCGTCGTTACCGCCTTGCCCGTCATGGGACCGCCGAAGACGAGGTAGCGCGGCTGCTCACGGTAGCCGCCGGTCGCCTTGATGATCTGTGCGGCGGTGGTGCCGAAACGGGCCCGGACGTTGACGGGCGACGCGATGCCATCGCCCGTGACAGTCGTCACGCGCGAAATCAGCGGGTTGCCTTCGACGACCCAGTCGTGAACGGCCGCCGCGGTGCCGACATTTTGCACGAGGCAGCCCACATCGGTTGGCAGGCCACCGCTCGGTACCTCGCGCCGGACGAGCATTTGCACGAGCTGGTCCTCGGCGCCCGATGGGTAAATCGTGGGCACCTGTTTCAGGACGATGCGCTTGTCGTCGATATCGTCGAGCGCTTCCGCCATGCGACTGATGGCCTCGGGCTTGTCGCTTTCCACGGCGATGTAGCAGGTCTCGACCTGCAACGCGTGCATCAGGATCCGGGCGCCACCCACAACCTGCGCGGGGTTCTCCCGCATCAGCATATCGTCACAACTGATGCAGGGTTCGCACTCGACGCCGTTGAGGATCAGGCATTCAACCTCGGAAGTCTTCGCCTGCATGAGCTTCTGGGCTGTCGGGAACACGGCGCCACCAAGCCCGACGATGCCCCCCTCGAGAATGTGCGACAGCAAGTCCGAAGGCGGCATGGCGAGATAATCATCGTGCCGCGTTGTCGTGCAGGCCCGGTCTTTGCCGTCACATTCGATCACGATGCACGGCGCCGCGTCGCCGTGGCGTCGCGCGACCGGTCGGTCTTCGATGCCGACGACACGGCCCGAGGACGGCGCGTGAACCGGGACGCCCACCGCAGTATTCGCCGCCGCGATTACCTGCCCCCTGAGCACGGTATCGCCGATGGCCACTATCGGTCGTGATGGCGCGCCGACGTGCTGCTCCAGCGGTACGACGAGCACGCCCGGCACCGGAATCTCGAGAATCGGCGCCGCTGTTGACGCTTGCTTCTCCGCTGGCAGGCGGAGACCGCCGTGCATCATGCCAAGGTCGACGGTCGGCGCGCTCATGACAGGGGACTCATCGTGATGCAGTCCACCGGGCAGGGCGCAACGCACAATTCACAGCCCGTGCATTCATCCGCAATGACGGTGTGCATGAACTGGGGCGCGCCGACGATGGCGTCGACCGGGCAGGCATTGCGGCAATGAAAGCAGCCGATGCAGTCGGCTTCGTCAATGACGGCAACGGCCCTGGCCATGGTTGCGACGAGCGGCAGCGGATCCCTGCCGAGAAGGCGAGCGAGGCGACGAATCGTCTCGTCGCCGCCGGGCGGGCAAAGATTGATGGCTGCGGAACCGTCGATGACGGCCTGCGCGTATGGGCGGCAACCGGGGTAGCCACACTGCGCGCACTGCGTTTGCGGCAGGAGTTCATTGACCTGTTCGACGAGATCATCCTTGCCAGCTGGCAGGCGTTGCCGGGCGACTGCGAGAATGACTCCCGCAATCAGCGCCATAGCCGCTATGGTCGTTACTGCGGCGATCATCCGTCAGGGCCTCGCCATGCCGGCAAATCCCATGAAAGCCAGTGACATCAGCCCGGCGGTCATCAGTGCAATGGCGGTACCGCGAAACGGTGCCGGTATGTCCGCCGCCTCAAGTCGCTCGCGAACTGCCGAGAACAGCACGAGGACCAGCGCAAAGCCGGCCGCGGCACCGAAGCCGAAGAATACCGACTGCACGAAGCCCTTTGACTCCTGCACGTTGAGCAGTGCAACGCCGAGGACTGCGCAGTTCGTGGCGATCAGTGGAATGTAGATGCCGAGCACCTGGTGCAGCAGTGGGCTCATGCGGCGCACCATGAGCTCGGTGAATTGCACGCTCGCCGCGATGACCAGGATGAAGGCAATCGTGCGCAGGTATTCGAGGTCGAGCGGCACGAGCACGTACCGATGTAGCACGTAGGCAATAGCTGACGACAGCGTCAATACGAACGCGGTAGCCAGCGACATTCCTGCTGCGGCGTCGAGGCTTCTGGAGACGCCGAGAAAAGGGCACAGTCCGAGGAATCGCGCGAGGACGAAGTTGTTGACGAATACCGTGCCGACCAGGATGACGAAGAGCTCGGTCATCCAGCTATATTACTTGACTCGCATGCCCGGTTCGGCGCCGTCATCGGGAGACAGCAGGAAAATGTCGGCGCCGCCCGGTCCGGCGGCCAGTACCATGCCTTCGGACGTGCCGAAGCGCATCTTCCGCGGCTTGAGGTTGGCCACGACGATGACGTGACGCCCGACCAGGCTCTCCGGTTCATACGCAGCCTTGATGCCGGCGAACACCTGGCGCTGGCTGTCGCCGACGTCGAGCGTCAACGCGAGCAGCTTGTCTGCGCCCTCGACCGGTTCGGCCTTGACGACTTTTGCAATGCGCAGGTCCACCTTCATGAAATCGTCGATCGTGATCGTGTCGTCCGTTTCCGCGGGAGTCATCACAGGCGTGCTCTCTTTCGATTGTTCGACCATGCGCTCGACCTGCTTCGGGTCGACGCGCGTCAGCAGCGGTTCAAACTTGTTGATGGAGGTACCGAGCAACGGCGTCGCGGCGCCGTCCCAGGTCCAGGCGTCTTCGCCGAGGAACTCGCGAGCGGCATCGGCCGTCCGCGGGATTACGGGCGAGAGATAAATCATCAGCGTGCGGAACAGGTTGAGTCCCTGCGTGCAGACGAGTTGCACGTCCGGCCCTTGCGCCACGTCTTTGGCCATGACCCATGGTTTGTGATCGTCGATGTAGCGGTTGGCCTTGTCGGCCAGGGTCATCACGAGGCGCATCGCCTTCGAATACTCGCGCGCTTCATAATGTTCGGCAATCTGCCCGGACGCCGTGGCAAATTCAGCGAACAGTGTGTCGTCCGGTAGCTTCCCGGCCAGCTGGCCGTCGAATTGCTTGTTGATGAAGCCCGCGCAGCGACTGGCAATGTTCACGAGCTTGCCGACGAGGTCGGAATTCACCCGCGCAACGAAGTCGTCGAGATTCAGGTCGATGTCTTCGATCGTCGGCCCGAGCTTCGCCGCGTAATAGTAACGCAGGAATTCCGGGTCGAGATTGTCGAGATAGGTGCGCGCCTTGATAAATGTGCCACGCGACTTGGACATCTTCTGTCCGTCGATCGTCAGGAAGCCGTGGCAATAGACACTGGTCGGCTGCCGAAAGCCGGAGCCCTTGAGCACGGCCGGCCAGAACAGCGTGTGGAAATACATGATGTCCTTGCCGATGAAATGGTAAAGCTCGGCAGCGCTGTCCGGCGCGAAGTACTCGTCAAAATCGAGGTCGGCGCGGCGATCGCAGAGGTTCTTGAAGCTGGCCAGGTAGCCAACCGGCGCGTCGAGCCAGACATAGAAGTACTTGTCTTCGGTGCCGGGTATGCGAAAGCCGAAGTAGGGCGCGTCGCGGGAGATGTCCCAATCCTGGAGGCCGGCTTCGAACCACTCCTCGAGCTTGGCGACGACGTTCCTGTCCAGCGCCGACACCTTCATCCAGGTTCGCAGCCGCTCCTCGTAATCACTCAGCCTGAAAAAGAAATGCTCGGACTCGCGCTTGATCGGCGTCGTCCCGGACAACACGGACTTTGGATCGATCAGTGTTTCTGGCGATGTCGCCTTGTTGCAGTTCTCGCAAGCATCACCGTACTGGTCCTCGGCCTTACAGTTCGGGCAGGTGCCTTTGACGAAGCGGTCCGGCAGGAACATGCCTTCCTTTTCGTCGTACATCTGCTCGATCGTGCGCGTATAGATATCACCGGTTTCGCGCAGGCGTTCGAACATCGTCGCGACCAGTTGCTCGTTTTCCGGCGAGTGTGTCGTGTAGTAGTTGTCGAACGCGACGCCGAAGTCGGCGAAATCCTGGGCAAATTCCCTCGAATAGCCCGCGGTCAGTTCCTCGGGCGTGATGCCCTGCTCACGGGCCTTGAGCATGATCGGCGTCCCGTGTGCGTCCGACGCGCACACATAGATGCAGTCGTGCCCGCGCAATTTCTGGAAGCGAACCCAGATGTCGGTCTGGATGTACTCGACCAGGTGGCCCATGTGCGGGGAGCCGTTGACGTACGGCAGCGCGCTCGTAACAAGGATCTTTCTTGGTGTGTCCGACATGGGGCGCGATTATGCCAGTAATAGACCAAATGTAGGAGCGGCTTTGCCCGCAGGGGGTCACAGCGTGAGACGTGATCGGGCCGGAAGGCCCTCTTACGTGCCTGGTGCGCCTGCCTGGTCCATTTTCCGGACTTCTTCGAACCTGTGCTTGTTGTTCGCCTGCAGGTAGGCTTCCTGGCCCGAGACCCAGCCCTTTTCGACGAGGTCCATCAGCGCGGAGTCCATCGATTTCATACCGATGCTGCCACCCGACTGGATGGCCGTCTCGAGCTGGTCGAGTTTGCCCTGTCGAATCAGGTTCGATACGGCTGCCGTATTGATCATGATCTCCAGGGCCGCGGCGCGTCCCGGCTTGTGGATAGTCGGCAACAGCTGCTGCGACACGACGCCGCGCAGGGAGGTCGAGATCATCGTGCGAATATGGGCCTGCTTGTCAGCCGGAAACGAGTTGATGATGCGGTCCACGGTCTGGGCGGCGCCGTTGGTGTGCAGCGTGCCCATGACGAGAATACCCATCTCGGCCGCCGTCACGGCAATGCTGATCGTTTCGAGGTCGCGCATTTCGCCGACCAGGATCACGTCCGGATCCTCGCGCAGGGCGGAATGCAGGGCTTCCGCGAAATTGGGGCTGTGAACGCCGACTTCGCGCTGGCTGATCAGGCACCCCTTTGGCGAGTGCACGAATTCGATCGGGTCCTCGATCGTCAGGATGTGGCCCTTCATGCGACGGTTAATCGCATCGATCATGGCCGCGAGGGTCGTCGATTTGCCCGAGCCCGTCTTGCCGGTGACGAGGATCATGCCCTGCGTGTGTTTGCACAGTTCATGAACGACCTTGGGCATGTTGAGTTCTTCGAGCGTCATCGCCTTCGAGGGAATGGCACGAAGGATGGCGCCGACACCGTTGATGTGCCGGAAAGCGTTGACACGGAAACGCGATACGCCCTCGATTTCATACGCGAAATCGGCTGCGTCGACCTCCTCGAACATGCGCTTGGCGGCGCCGTCCATGATCTCGAAGACAGCCTCGTGGACGAATTCCGTGGTCAGGGTCTCATCGCGCAGCGTCAGCAGGTTGCCATGAATGCGGGCGCGCGCAGGGTCGCCGGACACGAAATGAAGGTCGGATGCGTTCTGGGACAGTGCCTGCTTCAGGAATTCGTCGATCTTTGGCATGGCATCAAACCTTCGACTGGTCGCCGATGTCGAGAATCGGGACGAGGTCGGTATCTGTCACGTATCGCTGGAATTTCTTCTTGTCGTTCGCGTAACGGATGGCATCGTCCGGGTCGATTTCCTTGTCATTGATGGCTTGCAGCAACGCGGAATCCATGAGCTGCATGCCGACGTCCCGTCCCATTTGCAGCTGTGACGCGATCTGGTGCGTCTGGTCAGTCGTTATGAGCTTGGCGATCGCCCTGCTATTGACGAGGATTTCCATGACGGCACGACGGCCGCGTCCGTCAGGTGTCTTGACCAGGACCTGGGTCACGACTGCTTTCAGGCTCATCGAAAGGAAGCCCTTGGTCTGCTCGCGCAGTTCGCCAGGCAGGGCATCGATGATGCGGTCAATGGTCTTGACGGCGCCCGTGGTGTGCAGGGTGCCGAATACGAGGTGCCCGGTTTCGGCCGCGGTCATCGCCATCGAGATGGTCTCTGCGTCGCGGAGCTCGCCGACCAGGATAACGTCCGGGTCCTCGCGCATGGCCGAGCGCACACCGTCGGCAAAGCTGGTAACGTGCGTCCCGACTTCCCGCTGGATCACCTGGCACTGCTTCGACGGATGCACGAACTCGATCGGGTCCTCGAGACTGATGATATTCAGGTTCCGGTTTTCGTTGAGGTAATCGATCATCGCCGCTAGCGTCGTCGATTTGCCGGTACCGGTACTGCCGGTGACCAGCACCATGCCCTGGTGGTAGTCGCAGAATTTCTTCAGGATCGGCGGTACATTGAGCTGGTCGAGCGTCGGCACGTTGCCGGGAATGAAGCGAAAGACGGCGCCGATGCCCGTGGCTTTGCGAAAGACGTTGACGCGAAAGCGTCCGCCTTCCTCGGCAACGTAGGAGAAATCGAGGTCGTGGCCCTCGTCGAGCCGTTCGATCTGCTGCTGAGTGAGGATCTCCCGCACATAACCGTCGAGTTCGGTATCGGACAGCTGCCGGAACTTGATCGGCAACAGGTCGCCGTTCATGCGCAGCATCGGCGGCACCCCGACCGCGAGGTGCACGTCCGAGCAGCCTTGA
>Ga0209536_100008896_pt1 | contig 14981 bp, 8 predicted proteins | sample DeeMarSeWOR28_12_FD_187461 | JGI IMG/M metagenome (GOLD analysis project Ga0209536, IMG submission 187461) | Marine sediment microbial communities from White Oak River estuary, North Carolina - WOR-2-8_12 (SPAdes) (version 2) | ecosystem: Environmental > Aquatic > Marine > Intertidal zone >...
CCTGGTGATTGGGCTTGCGCAATGCGTTGCGATGTGGCCTGGTGTGAGTCGCAGCCTAGTGACGATCGTTGGGGGGGTAATGGTCGGCCTAACGCTTTTGGCGGCTGTTGAGTTCAGCTTTCTGCTGGGTGTGGTAACGCTCACCGCTGCTGCAGCTTATGATGCTATCAGGTTCGGCTCGATCATACTAGAACGCTTCGACGCGCTACCGCTGGTCGTCGGACTTGTATTTGCATTTCTGTCTGCGGTCGTTGCGGTGAAGTGTATGGTCAACTACCTCAGCCGACACGGACTTGGAGTTTTCGGGTACTACCGGGTGGCCGTGGCGTTTTTGGTGGCGGTTTGTTATGCCGCCAACCTCATTTGAATTGAAATGCACCAGGCGCTGACGCAGTTTGAGGGCAGAGAACATTAAGAGGTGAAACAGGAAGATCTTAACCGACTTTGCCATGGGGGAATACTCTCTCCCCTGGATGTCCATTTTGCTGGCTTTATGGAGAGACTCGCTGGCACCCGCGACCCGCAACTTTGGCTTGCGGCGGCCATGGTAAGTGGTCACACGGGCCAGGGCCACATCTGCCTTGATCTGTCGACCTTGGACCAAAAGCGGTTATTGGATGCAGAGGATGGAAAGGACCCCGTTGTTTGCCCCAACTGGAATGACTGGTGTAAAAAGCTTAGAAAAACTGGTGTGGTGGGAACTCCGGGCGAATACACCCCACTCATTCTTGATGACAGATCCAGGCTTTACCTTCACCGTTACTGGGATTACCAGGAGAAACTGGCCCGTTGGATCAGGAAACGTGTGCATGACGATGAAGAAGAGATGGACATGGCGCCCCTGAGGGAAGGTTTGGATCGGGTTTTTAGCGCAAGCTTCACGGCGCGGCCCCCAGGCCAAGGTGAAGACATAGACTGGCAGAAAGTGGCGGCGTTTATCTCGCTGATGAAGAGATTCTGCGTTATTTCCGGAGGCCCGGGAACAGGCAAGACCACTGCGATTGTCAGAATTTTAGCCTTGATTTTAGAACAGACCAGGTCAAGCAACCTTCGGATAGCCCTTTCCGCTCCCACGGGAAAAGCTGCGGCCAAGCTACAGGAAGCGGTCAAGCGTGGCAAAGAAAAGCTGAATTGTCCGGACATGATCAAGGAGGCTATACCCGAGGAGGCGTCAACTCTGCACCGGCTGTTGGAAAGTATCCCAGGATCACCCTATTTTCGTCATCACGCCAAGAACCTCCTGCCCGTTGATGTCGTTGTCGTAGACGAGGCCTCCATGGTCGACCTGGCCTTGATGTCCAAGCTGACCCAGGCTCTTCCCCCGCAAGCACGGCTGATACTCTTGGGAGACAAGGATCAGCTCGCTTCAGTAGAGGCAGGGGCTGTTCTCGGCGATATTTGTGATAGGGGTTATGTCCATAGCTTTTCCAGGTCCTTCCGAAACCATCTCAAAAGGGTCATGGGATATGAGATCCCCTCACAGCCCAATGGCAGAGAGGGCTCTGGGATGGAGGACTGTATTGTCCAACTCCAGAAGAGCTTTCGCTTTGGCGGCGAAAGCGGTATCCGCGTGGTCAGCCAAGCCGTTAATTCAGGGGATGCTCATCGCGCGGTTACACTTCTGATGGGCGGCCAATATAAAGATATCAAGTGGAGGGACGTGCCCAGACCAGATGGGTTGCCACACATGCTGAAGGACACGATAATAAGAGGTTTTAGAGATTACCTGGAAGGTCATGACACCCCGGAGATTTTTCAGCGATTTGATGGCTTTCGGATTCTATGTGCCATCAGAGAAGGGCCTTACGGCGTGATGGCCTTGAACACGTTGGTGGAGCAAATCCTTAAGAAGGAAAAGCTCATAGAAACAAACAGAAGATGGTATGCTGGCCGCCCTTTGTTGATTACCCGCAATGACTATCATCTGCGCCTATTCAATGGAGATGTGGGAATCATTCTGCCCGATCCCCAAGCCGGCAATGAGCTTCGAGCCTTTTTCTTGGCCCCAGATGGTGGGGTGAGAAAGTTCCATCCCCTGAGGCTGCCTGAATACGAAACTGTCTATGCCATGACCGTTCACAAGAGTCAGGGATCCGAGTTTGGCCGGGTGTGCCTTATCTTGCCTGACAGGGATGTTCCTATACTAACGCGGGAACTGATCTATACAGGCATCACCCGCGCTAAGGAACGTGTAGAGATATGGGGCAGGGGGGCGGTGTTTCGCGCCGCCGTGTCCCGGCGGATTGAGCGGAGGTCTGGCCTAGGTGATGCGCTTTGGGTGGCTTGATGCTTGGGCCATCGGTGGAGGCCATTCTCAAGATTATTCCACCACTTTCCCATCAACAGCTCTAGTGATTTCAGTGACCTGGCCGTTGAGAAAACGGATGTAATACCTTTCCGCTTTCTTATCCTCTGGCGTGGCAGCCTCCTCATCCGTTGATATTGATATACCAACTTTCTTGTATTCCCACAGTGCAAGCTTGCCACTATCGGTCACTTCCTGAACCGACTGTCTGTAAGGTTCGCCAAGGATTTCTAAGATGTCTTCCTGGGACATCCCCAATTCAACGCGATCGAGTTGGCGTTTCAATACAATCCCACCACACCCCACCAAAAAAAACATGATCATGATCAACAGTATACGTTTCATCATTGATTCCCATATGGGGAATTAACTTCCTTGTCAATAACGGACGACATCCAAACCGTGGCCAGCGGGAGAAGCCCTCGCCGAACCTGTTGGCCACGTGGCAGAAGAAAACCTCGGCGCCATACGCCATGCTTGCTTTCAGGAGGCCTCTGCAGATAGCGAGCTGTGACATCGTCTTCTTTGAACTTCTACCAGACACCTGGTGGTTGCCTTGTCGAAGCGACGACGTGTTCCAAAGGCCCAACAACGACCGAGTTCGGCTTTTTTCATTTAATCTCCTTTGAAAAGAGATGTTTTTTGCTCCATGACGTCTATGCGTGTTCACATGGGCATATCGATAAAGAGCCTGAAATCCCATGGGAGCACAAATCTTGGAAGACGAACAGCGTTAAGAACAGGTGCAGGCATCCCCCCCGGGAGGAAGAAAAGCCCCTGGCGTGTTCCCTAACACCAGGGGCCTTAAAAAGGAGGTTTCACACGAAGGAGAAAACCTCACCTCGTGCCGTGCGTAAAGCCCCTGAAACCAAGCAAACCAAATCTTGGCCGGTGGCGACAGGCGCTGGCTTCAAGGGCTTAGGATAAAGGCGGAGCCAGGTTGAAGCCCCGCCATCCCTAGGTCATATCATTTTGTCAAGGGTGCGAAGTAAGAACAGGCATCCTCCAGAAATGAAGCCGCAGACGGAAGATACAATAAATATGAATACCGTCACATCCACAAAGAAGGTCGCATTCAACGTCATGCCCCTATGAAACGGTACACCTCCCTCCATTGGCAAGTGACTATGCTTCAGATCCTATGAAAGCATCGTGCCAAGCCACGACAGAAAATATTTTGTCTATAAGATTCAAACCCTTAGACCACAAACAGCCTTGGCTTATATTAATCGTATTGTGTAAATATGGTCACAGATTGAGAAAAGAGATGCCAGTTGTGGGAATCTGGAAGGACAGGGCAAGGGGTTTGAACAACACATTTGGACGACCATCATGAACTGTGTGGGGCATCCATCTGGGTCCCCATGCCGTCTAATCTGGCTTCTTCTCTGGCGCCCGGGGCTCTATCATTTTAAGAGGAAGCTGAACAGTTCTCTTCATAATTCCTAAGAGTCCAGATCCAACCGCTGAAGGGGAAAGCGCTGTAATCTTTGGATCTGCCCAGGGGCCTGTCACCTTCACAGGGATGGAAACCAGGGTTCCGCTGAGTACATCGCTCACCAGTGGAATCTTCTTGACAACAAGATCTACGGTTTTCAGGGGGGCCAGAAGATACTGAAGATCCAGCTCCTTGTTGAGGAGATCAATATCTCCTTGACAAGCGATCTCCATAGATGGACTGTCGATGTGCCCCTCCTTTAGCGCGAGTTTACCATTTTGAAGACTCCCTTTGGCCTTCATGGAATGGTAGGGGAACCCTTCCTGTGTGAGGTCAGGGAACTGTCCACTGACGATCCCCGCAACATTGAGAAAAGCAAAGATCTTTGCCAGCAGACCGTGGCGGTGAATGCGCCCATTATTGGCGAAGAACTCCAAATCTCCGTGAAGTGATGTGAGCCACCCTTCGCCCTTTCCTTGTGTCCTGACCTCTCCTCTAAGGTCAAATTTGCCCGTCACCACCCCTTTCTCATCCCCCAGGCAGGCAAGCGTCGGAGCCAAGTCCTGGTCTTTGGATACTGGTTTGAAATCTAGTCGTAGCCCCTGAGGCGATATTCTTAGGATTCCTGGGGTAGAGATGCCGCACAAGTTTGCCTCGGTGACTGCAACATCGACGCCGTTATCAGCAAAAGAGATATCGGCGTAAAAAGGGCTCCAAGTCAACGGATCATATTTAAAATGTTCTGTTTTGAGTCTGAGGATTCCTCGCACAGGCAGGTCCCATTGATTCTCTTCGGCAGCTAGATCGTCTTCTCTCTTATCTCGCTCCATGATTTCTTCCACTTTGTTCCACTCGACATGGTCAGCAGAAAGATCCATATCCAGTACCACACCGTCAGCCGAAAGCTTCATGCTTCCCCCAAGGGCCATGCGGTCGTCCCCCCATGTTAAGATAGCTGATTCAACTTCCAGCTGGTCTTTCATGGCATTCAATGAAAAGCTGTCCACGCTTACCGGCACTTTCAGATTTAACGGAAGGATAAGATCTTCGCCTTTGAGTTCTCCCTGAGCGTTGGCTATCGTGGGACGATCCAGCAGAATTTGTACGCTGAGCTCTCCTTTGATCCATCCAAGACAAAATCGATTCTTCACAAGAAGCTTGTCCATAGTTGCTTTAGTCAAGGGACCGGCGAATTCCAGGCTCAGGTCCTTGTGTTTGAGATCAAGCTTCAATGAAGCGTGGGAATCTCCATCTTGAACGAGCAGTTTCTTGATCATTAGCTCTTCAGGATTTCGCAAAATATCTAAGGACAGTCTTGGGCCATTTTGTACGATCAGATCCCCTACAAAGGATGTCCTAGTACCCCTATTCCACACCAGGTGCCCCCGCGAAATAGAGACAGGCGGCCGGATGTGGAATTCCGGTGGCAAGCCGATAGTGTCTGAAACCCATTGGCTGGCCTCGCGCCCCATCTTCCCCTGCAGCGTTATTTCTGTTTCATTGAAGCCCTTCAGGAAGTCGCCTAAAACGCCCGACACGCTGAGCGAGGCATCTAGCAACGTGATATGAGCATCTCTGAAAGAAAACTGTTGTTCAGTGGCGTCCTCTATGACCTCAAAGTCTCCTCCGGTTACTTTTATGGGTTCCGGCAAAAGGCTCGTGTCCGCGGCGAGGTGTCTGATTTCCCCTCTCGTTTCCCATTGCCAGTCTTCAGGCTGAAACAATGCTCCCTTGAGCTGCAGTTCAGAGAAGGAGACGACACCGTCTACACGCTTGAAGTCTTTTAGATAGACCTTCGAACGGTCCAACGAGGCAAGCCATGAATAGACCTCTCCCAAAAACATTTGGAACCTTAGGGACTTGATCTCAACGTAGGGATTTTTTTCCCAATCTAACGTGAAAGAAAGCTCAGAAAAAGAGGATTTCCCCAACTTGCCACTCAACTGCCTTGCATGGACTGCTCTCTCATCATAGGAGAAATCTTGGCCACTGATTTCCAGAGGATAAGGGATGCGTTCGTAATGGCCCGACAGATTGAATTCCGAGAGATCCAAGCGTGTTTTGATCGATGCTGTGCTTTCACCAAGGACCAACCTTCCCGTTCCATGGCCCTCAAGATTGTCTATGAGGTCCATCTCGTGTCCAAAAGGCTTGTTTGCAACCAACCGTTTCAAAACGGGATGAAGCTGAGCCAAGTCCGCCTGCATCAGGATATCCAGGTGAAAGGGTGCATTTTTCCCTTTGAGGCCTAGTTTTAAGGTCCCCTGACGTCCCTTGACGCTGCCCATCCGTGCTTCAAGATTTTTTCCCTCAAGGATGCCTTTAGAAATGATCACGTCCCCCTTAACGCCCTCCAAATCCAAGTCAGCTCCTGGGACGAAGATCTGGCCCTTGAGCATGCTGCCTTTGATCAGAATATTTTCCGCCTTCCCCCAATCATGCCACGAATTTCCATGGGTACTGAGATGGATCCGCGGGACATTTCCTCCTTTGACGATGTCAAAAATCTTCCGGGTGACGGCGATATCTCCCGCCAGAGCGAGAGCAGCGTCACGGGTTGAATCAACGTCTACCTCTGTGCCGTCCAGTTCCAAGATCACCTGTGGAGACGTTTGATTAAAAACCAATTCTCCGGTGATGTTGACCTGAGGCTCGTTGAAATTGAGTTCAATAAGAGACACTATCGTCTTATCCCTATCCATATGAAAAGCAGCCCTCAGGCTCTTGCCTTTGATGACCCATGTGTCATCTGCCTGACGACGGGTCTCATTAGGGGGGGAACCTGCCAGCGATGCCTGCAAATCCCTTAGCCCATCGGTCCCAAAAGCAAAGCCGGTGACATTAACCTTGACTTGATTGGCTGGGAAATCCATGGATGCCTGAATGTGCTGACACTCAAAAACAGGCTGCGTGTCTTCACCAAGACGCAGCCTGCCGTTTTCCACCTCAACAACTAGACCCGGAGCCTTCGATGCCAGCGCAGCGAACGCAGGCGCCACCTGGTCCTGAATCACTACCTCAGAAAACGGCTTCGATTTTTCCTTGGTTTTGTCCGGCCCTTTTTCTTGGACCTCCATGGCGAAATCAGGGGCCTCAACCTTCACGCTGGCAAGGCGCACTTTACCCAAAAGCAAGGGCGGAATCCTGGGATACATTGTCAAAGATGCCAGATTGCCAGAGACTTTTCCTGGGATGGATAGACTTGCCTGTTGAATCGTCACATGAGGACGGGGCAAAAAAGAGAGGCCAAACCTTTCACATACCACTTGGCCCCCCACGGTCTGGGAAATGTCGGCCAGGATTTTTTCTCTGATCGGCCCAAGGTTGATGAGCGTCGGCAGAAGAGCAATGAGGCCAACGAGGAAGATGCAAAGGACACCAAGGCCTCCGATGACCCAGGGGGATATTTTCTTATGGCGGCTCACTGAGAATACACACCCCGCTCTCAAGGGGTTCGCAGCAGTTCCGGACTTGATGGCCTTCTGAATTCACTCAACCCTGTTCGTCATGTTTGATCCTTCAAGCATGGTGAGCTCAAAAATTCAGGCCCATATTCATAAACAGTGTGACGTCCGCCGACGCATCTGCAGAATCAAAGATATCCTCCACCCCACCCGCCTGAATGAATGTGTTCTCCCCTGCTTGATAGTGCAAACCCACCAGGATCTCAAAGATGCGCCTGTTCAACAGGTCGGTGTTGGTATGCTCAAAGGGTCGCGTCAGATAATTCAGCTGGGACAAGATGGACCATCGAGGCCTCAGACGGTATTCGACCCCGAACATGAGGGTATAAAACTCCCTAAGAGTGACCCCGGCATTATCAAAGGCCTCTCCAGGAAAGGTCACATCCGCGTTCAAGTAGAGGCTCAGGGCCTTTACATCCTTCTCGAACAACAGGCCGAACCCCCAGTCCGTTTCCCCGCTCGCAAAGGCCAGATCCTGATCCCCTGTTGGGAGCTTAAGGCAGACTCTTGTGCTCAATGTTGGCAAGACCTGCCCTTGGTCCCATATCTTTGTCTTCGCCCTCAATGTCAGGTCACCGATTCCAGTGGTGTTCTTCGAGCCGGATATGAAAGTCTCTTCGTCCTTCTTGACAAAGTAGGTGAATTCATCTGCCCGCTGTTCGCTTCTGATTCCACGAGGGTCTCCAAAAGCCTGTTCAACATCCAGGATGAAACGATCCATGAAACCAGAATAATGGTGGATTACAGGAAGGGAAAGAGCGATTTCCAGTCTTGGCAAGACCGCGTAGCGCACCGCGAAGGCAGTCCTGACCGCTTCCATGTCAAGCGTCGCTGAATCGTATTGTAACTCCTCGGAGAGAAGCGTATTGGTCAAGGTTGTGTTAAGTCGGATGGCACCATGTCCGGTAGGGAGCGTCTCTGCCCTGTCTGGCTCTGGTTGGAGAAAAAGGAGTTGGATGGGGCTCTGATTGACTAAGGGGATAGGGCCAGATTGCTCTTTCCACCTTGTCCACGAATCTCCCGCAAAGGCAACACCCACGTATAGCCAAAACCATAGGCTGATCATCACGTTTATCTTACAGGAAAGTCTCACAGCGTCTGTCGTGTGCGCCCCCTTCTACGCACGATTCAGCAATCAATGAAGTACCTTAGCTGCTCGTCGTGGATATCGGGAGCGCCAGGATTTGAACCCCGCTCCTCAAGGAACTCGAGTCAGTCAAACTCCCTGCCAATACGTCTTCCAACCTATTAACATCCTTACGCACGAAAGACACTAATCTTCTGATATTCTGGCACTGCAACAAGAATGACACGCTTTTCTCCTTCTACGACAATACATCATCTACGCTGGAAGGTCACAGTGACACAGGGCCAGACAAGAAAGGTTTGACACGCAAGTGTGTACCGTCGGTGGTGATGGTGATGGCGCCCCCTTGATCCGTCCGAAATATATGACAGCCGCGGCGCTCATAACGCTTAAGAATCTTCTGATGAGGAAATCCAAACATGTTTTTCCAGCCTGCCGATATGACCGCTATGGTTGGATCCACATAGTCCAAAAACTTTGGTGTGCTGGAGCTTTTGCTGCCGTGGTGAGGAACCAAGAGCACCGTGCTTTCAAGGGCACTGGCTGCAAGGTGCAAGAGCTCCTGTTCTGCCTCAGCTTCAATGTCTCCTGGCAGCAGGAAAGAAACCTTGTCAAAGGTGACCTTCAAGACAAGGGAGTTGTTATTTGGCGTGCGCCAAGGGTCTAGAGCTTTCCGTTGTCGGAAGTCTTCGAGAGGATAAAGGACCTGGAATCGAACGCCGTTGATTCTTTGCGGTCTCCGCAGTTCTTCTAATGCCGCAATGCGGATATTTTTTTCTGAGATGGTCTTCAAGAAATCCTGGTATGGCTGGCTCGGGACCTCCTCCTGGTTCATCCACGCGGTTTCCACGTTGAAATGTCTGGCCACAAACAAGAGTCCATTCAGATGGTCTGAGTTTGGATGAGAGAGCACAAGGGTTTCCACTGTAGCAATCTTCTTATGCCACAGCAATGGTGCTACGATCCTTGCCCCCACGTCAAAACGATTGTCGTAAAATCCCCCGCCGTCTACCAGCATGCACGTCCCCCCGGGGAGTTCCAGAAGCACTGCGCTTCCCTGTGCAACATCGATAAAGGTTACCCTGAGGTCCTCCTTGCCAAATCGTTGTTTGGCCCAATACGCCCCATCTGCTAGAGTGACAACTACGATGCCCAGGAGCATGGCCTTGGCCAAGCGGGACTGCCTCAAATTGAAAAGCGCCCACGCGAGGGCATAGTAAAGCCCAATCTCAAGCAAGGTGGGGGTGACGGTCTTTACCGCGGCAAAAGGACATTTTGAAAACAGGCCGGCCAGGCTCAAGACGCCTTGCATCAAGGCGACTGCGGTTTTCATGATCCAGAGGGACCCGGTTGGGGCAAAGGGCAAAAGGAAAAGCGCCAGAAGTCCCAGGGGCACGACCAGAAATCCCACCAGAGGTACAAAGAGACAATTGGTGACAACCCCAATGAGGGATGTCTGGTTAAAGTAATAGAGGGTTATGGGTAGAGTCCCCAAGATGGCGGCTGCAGACACGAGCACAAAGAGGGTCAATCGCTTCCATACAGTCAACGGGCTGCTTCTGAGCTTCAAGACAATGGGAAGCTTTCTCAGCACATACAAAATGGCAAACACGGCGGCAAAAGAGAGCTGAAAAGATATTTCAAAAAGGGCGGTAGGGTTGATGATCAGAATGACAAGGGCTGCAACAGCCAAGGTGTTGATCGTGTCATGCTCCCGTTCCATGAGCAGGGCGATGAGAAAGGCCATCACCATGATCACAGCGCGTTGCGTTGGCGGGGACATGCCGGCCAAGAGACCGTAACAGACCACTGGCAAGGCACTCATCAAGGCGGCCCCCCGGAGGACCCAGGCAGCCAAAAGAATTTTTTGGGATCGCGCCAGCAGATAGCGAAAGGCAAAGAAGGCGAGGGTGGCCACCATGCCGATGTGAAGTCCTGAAATAGCCAGGAGGTGGGAAATCCCGGCCCGATTGAAAATCTCCCGGGTTTCCGGAGAAATTTCACTTCGATCTCCAATAATAAGCGCTTTCAGCAGACCCCTGGCATCTTGGGGAGGGACCCTTTCAATCAAGCTGGACACGGCCCTCCTGGCGCGCTTGAGCCCCTCAGGAAACCACCCGGTTGTTGCGGCATGGAGTCTGACCAAGAACTCTTTCTTGGACACGTATGCCGAGGCCCTGATGCCTCGAAAAGCCATATATCGTTCGTAGTTGAAGCCTCCGGGATTATTGAAATTTCTGATTTTTTTAAGCCTTGCCAGACAGGCGACCCTATCGCCCGAATGAAGATGGTCCACCTTTCCAAATACCGTGACCCTTATGGCCCCAGTGACCGGATAACACACCTGTTTTCTCGTAACGGATTCCGCCATCAGGGTGAAACGCGTCCGGTCTAGCGTGCACTCGGCATCGCCGTCTAACCGACCAATGATGTGCCAAGGATGGTCGTCAATGAACCGGGTTACATGGTTGGGCGGGAAATAGGGTGCTATCCAACCTTGGAGGCTCCAGTAGCCTAGAAGAAAGAAGAGAAAAAGGGGGAGTAGACGAACCTTTCGACCCTTCCAGACGAAAAAAATGCACAAAACGAAGGCAGAACAGACAGCCAAAAACACGCCTGGGAGTCCGGGCCCATAGAGGCCCATGGTGATCCCAGCCATGAGGGTCAGCAGGACGGGGATCAGAGGCCTGGCATAGACCTGTGGAGACCTTTGCATAACCTCGTCTCGCTCTTTGATATGAGGTTTTTGACCCATCTACGTGCTCACTTACTAACTCGCAAAGACTCGGCCTAACAGCCTCAAACAGTTCGCGATTTGCCCAGTGAGGTGGGCCCTTCGTTTCGCCCGGATGGGTGCCCCAAGAACCTCATAATTTTCGCTTTCCGAGGTTTTGCAAAGCTCTCCTGTGGAGGATCGCCAGCATGCATGAGGTGCGTTCTATTACGTCAAGGTCTCTGTGGGATGCAAACAACGGGGCACCATGCCGCTTCTTCGGCTACTCGCGTGCCCGCCGTAGCTTGGCTCCTAATTGAGCCAGCTTCTGTTCAATGGCTTCATACCCCCGGTCTATGTGATAGACTCGGGAAATCTCGGTCGTGCCTTCGGCTGCCAGGGCCGCCAGGATCAATGAGGCGCTGGCCCGCAAGTCCGTGGCCATGACTGGGGCGCCAGTCAAAGGTTTGCCACCCTGGACCACGGCCGTGCTGCCCGCCACCTTAATATCTGCGCCCATTCGCTGGAGTTCACTGACATGAATAAACCGGTTTTCGAAGATGGTCTCAGAAATGACGCTCAAACCCGAGGCCAAGCACATGAGCACCATAAATTGGGCCTGCATATCGGTCGGAAATCCCGGATAAGGCAGGGTCTTGACATCAACGCTCGAAAGAGGTCGCTCACAGGCGACACGGAGACCACCAGGCTCCTCTTCAACCGAGAGACCCGCTTGTCGCACTTTATGAATCACCGCTGCCAGGTGATCGGGTTCGCACCCGACAATCTTGATATCACCCCGGGTCACACCCGCAGCCATCATAAAGGTGCCGGTTTCGATCCGGTCCGGTATGATGGTGACGGAAGTGGGTTTCAGAGTGTCAACCCCGGTAATGGTGACCACCGGGGTTCCGGCCCCGGTTATCTGTGCACCCATCTGATTTAAGGCGCTAGCCAGCGCCACCACTTCGGGCTCACGGGCTGCATTTCTCAGGGTGGTGACGCCGTGGGACAAGACAGCCGCCATCATGAGGTTTTCCGTGCCTGTCACGGTAACCATGTCAAAATAGATGTCTGCCCCTTTGAGGGATGGCGCCTTGGCATCGACATAGCCATGCTCAAGGGAAATATCAGCCCCCATTTGCTCCAAGCCTTTGAGGTGCAAGTTGATGGGGCGCGCACCGATGGCACATCCTCCAGGGAGCGAGACCCGTGCCCGACCCAGACGAGCAAGTAAAGGCCCCAGAACCAGGACCGAGGCGCGCATGGTTTTGACCAGGTCATAAGGTGCTTCATGGCTGTGGAGGGCACTGGCATTGACTTGGACCTGATGGCCTTCGGTTTTCACTACAGCACCGAGCTCAGTCAGTAAGGACTTAATGGTCCTCACATCTCTCAGCTCGGGTACATGATGATAGACATTCCATCCCTCAGTCAGCAGGGCCGAGACCAATATGGGCAAGGCTGCATTCTTTGCCCCGCTTATGGTCACGGTCCCTTGCAAGCGGTGGCCCCCTTCAACAATGATTTTTTCCATTCGAGGTCCTCTTTCGGGGTCAATCGGATATGCAAAGGTGATGAGCCGGGTTCAAGCCCATCTTGTATTTGATATCGGTCTATGGCAAAATGGTCAAGGACGTTTGTCAAACTTGACGGCTTCGTAAATCCCGCTATGGGGGACTGGGTTGCGCTGCATCCTTCGTCACCGCGACGTGCCATCAGTATGGCTCATGCCTCAGGTTTTGCGCGCCTCGAGTTTGGGACTTTTTACTGTACTGTGTAATGCGGACTTTGTAAGAATGCATCAAACGTGTCCTTCCAAAACGGGAGAAACCCTATGGCCGTGCGCAATCCCCTTGTTCACAAAAACGTTGACAGGCCGGAATCGACAGATCAGAGTCGGGACACGAGCTGTTCCTTCTGTTTACACCCTATCCATTTCTAAGGAAGTCCCTTTGCATGAAAGGTGAAACAAGCTGTTTCAACACCCGCGCTCTCATTCACTACGTGAGAGCCAAACGCCCTGAAAAGCTGCATCTCCTCTGGGAACCCCTGAAGGGGAAGATGGCAGAAGGGGAAGATCCCGAGCGGTTTTTGAGTGATCCGAAGAATCGTGTCAGTATCGAGGTTTGCCGGGACATCATGGAGCAAGCTAAGAAGGCCACCTCCGACGACATGGCTGTGTATAAAGCAGCCTTTGGACACGGAAGGCCAAGGCAAGGCAGTGGCGCCCGTCAAAGATCGATCTCTGCCTTTTCTGGCCCGAGGCATGCCATTCGGAAAGCCCAAGAAATGAATGGCAGGCTTCTCGGAGGCAAAAGAATCGAAATCGTCTCAGTCTCCGATGCCCATGCCCTAGTCCGCTTCCACTGGTCGAAGGAACTCCCCCTGACCCGAGATTTTTGTCTGTTCGCCAAGGGGACCTACCAGGCGATACCTACCATGTTTGATCTTTCCCCGGCGAGACTGTGGGAAAGGGTGTGTTTTTTTCAGGGCGGTCCTTACTGTGAATATGAGATGTGGTGGGATAAGAAGCCCCTGTCCAAGATCTCTCGCCTGATGCCTGCATTACGAAAAAGCGTGTTTTGGTCGCCAGCGCGTCGAATAACAAAAGGCGAGACTGAAACCAGTATTCAGGATCAAGGGACGGCAACGCTTCATGAAAGGGCCTCAGACCAGGTCGTTGACCAGAATCAGATGGCGCGTCCTCCTGCTGGCGTTGACTCTCAAGAAAAAGGCACCCGGATTGCTGGGACCGTGCAACCCGCGGCCAAGGAAGGGGCATCCCAAGCCCCCAGAACGGTCCAAAGCCAGCCAGGCAGCGTCCCTCACGAATTGAATAACATTTTTACTGGTATGCAAGGACGCGTCTCCTTGATGCTTATGGATATGGACGCTCGCCATCCTCATTTTGAACACCTCAAGGGCATAGAGGGGATGATTCAACAGGGGGCGAAGCTGACGAAACCATTCTTGGACTCTGCCAGTGACAGCCAAGACGAGGTTGAGGTGCCCCAACTGAATCAGGAGAAAGCTAAGAGACAACCGGGGTGGAACAGAGAGTTGATGCGGGGAACAGAGACGGTCCTGTTGGTAGATGATGAAGATATGCTCGTTGATATTGGCCGGCAGATGCTCAAAGCCCTGGGCTATCAGGTCATGGTGGCGACAACAGGTAGAGAGGCTGTGGAGATCTACCAGAAAAACCAGGACAGCATAGACATGGTCATTCTTGATATGATCATGCCGGACATGGGTGGGGCTCAGGCCTGCGATCAAATGAAGGAGATCAACCCCGACATTAAGATTCTGGTTTCAAGCGGATACAGCATAGAGGCTGAGGCAAGACAGGCCTTGGCCAGGGGTTGCAACGGCTTTATCCAGAAGCCCTTTTCTCTAAAACAGCTCTCAGAAAAGGTCCGGGGCATACTGGATCGTTAGCCATGGATTGAAGGATCGGGGCATTGAGAGATGGTGCATCACAGATCATTTGAAGAATTGCCAGGGCGCCCCTGTTCATCCCATCCCCTAAGGCAGTAGTAATCCGCAAGCATCTTGTCGAGTTCAGCCTCGCCTATACGGTGCCCCGTCTTTAGAGCCTCCTTGTAGAGACGTTCGGGCAGCCTGTCATGTTCCCGTCTTAACCCTTCTTGAATGTTGAATCGGCGCACCGTATCCGAGACCCGGGCGCTTATGGCCGCTAGGGTGGCCTGGTCGGCCTTTAAGCCCGTGGTTCCCTCCACAATCTCACATAAGGTCTCCCACGGGTAAAGGTCCCGATAGAAACGGCACAGGATCAAGGTGTCAAAAAGGGTGAGGCGGTCCTCAAAATCCACAAACATGGCAGCCTTGCCTTTGATGGTATCTGGGTCAATCATACCCGAGAGTTCAGGCTTGTAAAACGTCGCCCTGAGATGGCAGGCCCCTCTGTCTGAAGTAGCATACCCCAAGCCCTCCCCTTTGAGGACCCTGGG
>Ga0209536_100008897_pt1 | contig 14980 bp, 11 predicted proteins | sample DeeMarSeWOR28_12_FD_187461 | JGI IMG/M metagenome (GOLD analysis project Ga0209536, IMG submission 187461) | Marine sediment microbial communities from White Oak River estuary, North Carolina - WOR-2-8_12 (SPAdes) (version 2) | ecosystem: Environmental > Aquatic > Marine > Intertidal zone >...
GAAATTATCAGTTCCGCCGAAATAATTGAGGAGGAAAAAAGCCAGGCGCTGGATCCGATCCATATGCAGATATGGTCCAAGCTTTACGACAGACTTAACACCGAAGAAAAAAACGAGCTTTATTTTTCGCTCCAGGATGCGGTCCTGGGGATCAACAAGGCGGTTTTTGAGCAGGGAAAATTGGATACCAATCTGTATTTCATCAACCAGGGCCAATTGAAAATGATTTACCAGGACAGAGACGGCGATGGCCTGCTCTATACGCTGGGCCCCGGACAGCTGGCCGGTCAGGAAAACTTTTTTTCCAATACGGTGTGCACCACCTCGCTGATCACCTTAAGCAACGTCAATTTGAAATACCTGGCCAAAGATGCCTTGATGAAATGGAAAAAGCAGTTCCCAACCCTTGAAAAAAAATTATCCGATTTTTGTGCCGGTTTTCAAAGTGCGACCGCGATGCTGAAATCAAAAAAAATGGATCGTCGCGCATTAAGACGGGTGAAAATTTCCGGCAAAGGGCTGTTTAAGCTGCTCAACAGGACGGGCGAACCGATCGGCAAAACCTTTAAAGGCGAGCTTTCCGATATTTCAGTTGGCGGCCTGTCATTCGAGATCAGAATTTCAAAAGAGGACACCGCACGCCTGTTACTGGGCCGCCGAATATCCATTGCCCTTAGCAACCGCAAGCGGATACCCCCGGTATCCATTGAACAAAACGGGATTGTTGTGGGGGTTTACCCGTTTCCCTTTGAAGACTATTCCATCCACGTAAAATTCGACAAGATGCTGGACGAATCCACCATCAATGCCATCCGGCACGCTTAGCGTCAACTCAAGATCCGACTTCAGCATAGCCCGATGACAGATCGATTTTAATTTACAAGGGGGTGCTTTCTTCAGATCGTATCCCTGTGCCCGGTAAAACAATTCAGGAAACGACGGTCTCTGTGGACGGCGTTGGTAGAACCCTGCCCAGGTCAGCGTTTAAATCAATCCCATATTTTTTGATTCGCTTCCAGATCGTTACCCGGCTGACACCGAGCAGGCGTGCGGCTTCAGACTGATTGCCGCCGACACGGCGCAGGGTCTGGAGCAGTTGGTTGCGTTCATCCTCCCAGGATTTTGAGCCCGCGGCAGCGGCATAATTGGCCGTCGCGCGTTTACCGCCTGCGGCTATTTTAGGGGGTAGATGCTCTTTTCCGATCCAATCACCGGAGCACAGCACGAAGGCATATTCAACGGCATTGCGCAGCTCGCGGACGTTGCCCGGCCAGGAATACGTCAGCAAGGCTTCCATCGCCTCGGGGGTGAGCCCCAGAATTTCTTTGCCGCCTCTGTTGCGGTTATGGTCGATAAAATTTTGAACGATCAGCGGAATATCCTCAGGACGCTCCGCCAGGGGCGGACAGCTGAGCGGGAAGACATTGATGCGGAAAAAAAGATCTTCCCGGAAAAGACCCTCGCCGATCATGGCCTCCAGATTTTTATTGCTAGCGGAGATGATGCGGACGTCGACCGGTATCGATTTGTGATCACCCACCCGCTCGATTTCCTTTTCTTCCAGCACCCGCAGCAATTTGACCTGGGTCGACAGGGGAATGTCACCGATTTCATCCAAAAAGATCGTGCCTTCATGGGCGGCTTCAAAACGGCCGATACGGGTACGGTCGGCACCGGTGTAGGCGCCTTTTTCGTGGCCGAACAGCTCACTTTCCAGCAGGTTTTCATTCAAGGCCGCACAGTTGACCTTGATAAACGGTTTTTTTTGGCGGGGGCTTTCTTCGTGAATGGCCCGGGCGACCAGTTCCTTACCGGTGCCGCTTTGTCCGTGAATCAACACGGGGGCATCTGTTTGGGATACATTCTCGATGAGCTCAAACAGGTATTGCATGGGCTGCGACTCTCCCAACAGTCCGTGATGACCCTCCTCCAGGTGACAGCTTCTGCGCAGGGCGGCGATCTCCTGTTGTTGGCGCACGATTTCAGATATATCCGTAAATGTTTCCACAGCTCCCAGAATTTTGCCTGCGGAATCTTTTAATACGGATGCGTTTTTGACGACATGGACGGCCCGTCTGGCTTTGTCGGAGATCAAACATTTCTTGGCTTTGACCTCACCGGTTACAAACAGCTTGCACCAGTCCCTTCCCGTGCCCCGGCCGTACACATCACAGCCGGTGCAATTCAGGGTGCGGCAGTTGGTGCCGATCAGTTCATCGGCCGCGTAGCCGGTCAGCTTTTCAGCCGCCGGATTGACGGCCAGGATATTGCCCGCGGGATCGAGGACCATCAGACCATCCTGCAGGGTATCGACAATGGTTTTCCAGTATTTTGCAATCTCCATCAGCATGCACTCCCTGTGTGCAAAATTCATGCAATGTTACGATCGATGATGCGTTAGCGCGCCAATCGACCGCCGGAACCGGTCGGTGAACCGGCGATTAATTTCCCGGAGCCTTAATTTCAGCGGCCTGCGGACATCATTCCGATCATTGGGTGTTGATTGTTGGAACGAAATGACCCGAACCGTTAACCGTTAACAGTGTTAAGCATATAGACGTTAACTTAACATTAACCCTTAACAATTTCAAGGGCCAATTTAGCCGATCTTCAACCCTGCCCGGGTCTTCTCTCTGTCAATCCTGCCTTCGCTTAAATCGCTATATATTGATATGTGTTTAATTTAACGAACAATATATTGTAGGCCGACCGCCGGTGATGGTCGGGCGCATTATTCGGCACCCACCATCATTTCTTGGTCGTTCCATTGGTATACTTATTGCTGGTAGAGGGCCTAAGGATTTGGGTGTCTGCTTGCTGAGAAGGGACAAATCAAGGCGACCCGCACATCGTCGGAAATTGACAGGGAGGATTCGATGAAGATGTTGAAAACAAGGAAACTTATGAATGCTGGCCTGGCACTGGGCCTGTTGTTGGCCTGGTCCCTGGTGGCCCACGCCGCCACGAGCACGGCGGAACAGGCGCCGGGTCGCACGATGGCCCAGCAGGCGACCAGGGACAAGCAGCTCTGGATTACGGCGGACCATTCCAAGCATGAGGTCCTTCAGCAGACGTTCACCTCCGGTCCGGAGGTGACCAGGGCCTGCTTGAGCTGTCATTCGGAAGCGGCCAAACAGTTTCACAAAACCATCCACTGGACATGGCTGGATCCCAATGTCGCGCCCGAAGAAAGGGTCGGCAAGGCCGGTTTGTCCATCAATAATTTTTGTATTGCCCTTCACGGCAGTTATCCCCGGTGCACGTCCTGTCATGCCGGCTATGGCTGGAAGGATATGTCCTTTGACTTCAGCGACCAGACCAAGGTTGACTGCCTGGTCTGCCATGAGCAAACCGGCACCTACAAAAAATTCCCGGCCGGCGCCGGTAACCCGGCCCCCAAAACCATGGTCTTCAAGGGCAACAACAAAACCTACCATCCGCCGGAGTGGAATAAGGTCGCCCAGAGCGTGGGGCGTCCGACCCGCAAAAATTGCGGGACCTGCCACTTTTTCGGCGGTGGCGGTGACGGCGTCAAACACGGTGATATGGACTCCTCGCTGATGAAACCCAGCAAGGAACTGGATGTCCACATGGGCATCGACGGAAAGAATTTTGACTGTGTGCGCTGCCATACCACCGACCTGCACCGGATTGCCGGCCGGACCTATGCCACCCCGGCGGCCACGGAGCGTAAAAGCCTGGTTGAGGATGACACCATCGCCAAAATTACCTGCGAATCCTGTCACACCGATACCCCGCACAAACCCGGTTCCAAGCCCAATGACCACACCGATAAAGTGGCGTGTCAGAGCTGCCACATCCCGGAGTTTGCAAGGGTCAATCCCACCAAAATGTGGTGGGACTGGTCCAGGGCGGGACAGAAAAAGGACGGCAAACCGTTCAAGAAAAAAGGCGAACTGGGCAAACCGGTTTACTTCACGCTGAAAGGCGATATGGCCTGGGCCAAAAATGTCAAACCGCAATACTACTGGTACAATGGCTCCATCACGGCCATCACCGCCAACGATATGGTCGATCCGGGCCAGCCCGTTCAGATCAATATGCCGGTCGGCAGTCAGGATGACCCCAGCTCCCGCATTTCACCTTTCAAGGTGCATCGCGGCAAGCAGCCTTATGACAAAGTCAACAAGACGCTTTTGATCCCCCATCTTTTCGGGAAAAAGGGCAGCGGCGCCTACTGGGCTGATTGGGATTGGAAACAAGCGCTTGAAAGCGGTTCCAGCAAAGCCGGAACCAAGTTCAGCGGTGAATTCGATTTTGTGGAAACCGCCTATGTGTTCCCGATCACGCACATGGTCGCACCCAAAGAAAAAACGCTCGGCTGCACCGAATGTCATTCGGGGACCGACAGCCGCCTGGCACACCTGAAGGGCTTTTACATGCCCGCTCGCGATACCTTCAAGGTGATTGATTTTGCCGGTTGGGGGGTGGTGTTAGCCTGCCTGGCAGGTGTCCTCATCCACGCCCTGGGCCGGATATTTACCAAAGGAAACGGAAGAAAGGAGAATTAATTCCATGGCAGGTCAAAATAACAATTTAAAGAATATATATCTTTACGCCCGTTACGAGCGCTTCTGGCACTGGCTGCAAACCGTCCTGATCGTTTTGCTTCTCATCACCGGTTTTGAAGTCAAAGGCCTTTACAGCCTTTTTGGCTTCCAAACGGCGGTCAAAGTACACAACTTTGTCGGCAATACCTGGTTGATCGCCTTTCTGTTTTTCGTATTCTGGGTCTTTACCACGGGGGAATGGCGGCAGTATGTGCCCACCACCAAAAAGATGTTTGCGGTGGGCCGCTACTACCTGTACGGGATTTTTCGCGGCGAAACCCATCCGGTGCCCAAACGCAAAGATGCCAAGCACAATCCCTTGCAAAGAATCACTTATCTGATGCTGGCCGCCATCCTGCTGCCGGTCCAGATGGTGACCGGCCTGTTTTACTGGGGCTATAACTCCTGGCCGGCCTGGGGCCTTTCCGGCCTGTCTCTGCAGGTGGTGGCGATGATTCATCTGGCCGGCGCCTTTGCCATCCTTTCCTTTGTGATCGTTCACCTCTACATGATCACCACCGGCCACACCATCCTGGCCCATACCCGTGCCATGATCACCGGCTGGGAAGAGGTCGAGGATCTCGATACGGTTGAGGACTGGGAGGTTAAAACTAAAGCAGCTTAGGATCGTCCGGGGTCACCGTTGCACGTCTTTCGAACAAAATAAGGTCATTGACGCGCGGAATGATGCCAATGGATTGGCCGGCTTCGTGCTGACAGGTACTCGGCACCAGCGCCTTCACAATGTCCCGTGATGGTAATTGAAGCGTGTACTGGATATTGGCCCCTTTAAACTGCTTTTTGATAATCCTGGCTTTGAAGCTGCTGGCGTCGTCATGAATGATGTCTTCGGGCCGAATAAGAACGTCTGCCGGACAGCCGTTATGGCAGGGATATTTGAACTCGCCCTCAAGGATACCCAGTCCGGTTTCCACGCTTCTGTCATCCAGCACCAGGCCGGGCAAGAGTACGCCCTCGCCGACAAAATCAGCCACATACTTGTCGGCAGGGCGGTGGTATAAATTATAGGCGGTATCCCATTGCAGCAGCGTACCTTGCCGGATAACCCCGATTTCATCCGCCATTGCAAACGCTTCATGCTGGTTGTGGGTCACCATCAGGGCAGTTGCGGCCTGCTTTTTTAGAATTTCCCGCACTTCGGTTGAAAGCCGTTCCCTTAAGATAACGTCCAGATTTGAAAAGGGCTCGTCCAGCAGCAACAGTTCCGGCTCCGGGGCGAGCGCTCTCGCCAGAGCAACCCGCTGCTGCTGACCACCGGAGATTTCGTGCGGGAATTTTAAGGCGACATCATCCAGCCCGACCAGATGCAGCAGTTCCCTGACCCGGCTTTCCCTGGCCGCTCTTTCCATGTGTTGCAGCCCGAATGCGATATTGGCTGTAAGATTCAAATGGGGAAAAAGCGCATAATCCTGAAATACCATTCCAATCCGTCGCTTATCCGGTGCAGCCAGGATCTGTCTTCCGGAAACGATCCGATCGTTGATGCGTATCTCACCGGTATCGATATCCTCAAATCCGGCGATGGCTCGCAATATGGTTGTCTTGCCACATCCGCTCGGTCCCAACAGGCAGCCGATCGTCCCTTTGTTCAGAGCCAGGGACAGGTTTTTTACAACTTCAATGTCGCCAAATGATTTTGAAACGTTCTTTAAGTCAAGTACGGTTGTCATTTTGTATTCCTGGTTGAACGGCGGAACGAGGAGTTTCCCCTCGTTGCCCACTTAATTGAGCGGGCAGGGAGTTTTTGCATTGCCCCCTGTCATTCCCGCATAGAAGACTGTATCAGAATGTCAGCGCGCACCTAATTTCTGATCGTCATGCCGGACTCGATCCGGCATCCAGTATTGTATAGGCTCCAAAATATCTGGATTCCGGGTCAAGCCCGGAATGACGATACGGAGGTATTTGTAGTTTTTGGCTAATTTTCCGTCTGCCGCGCCAGAAGCATGACCGGGATCAGCCCGCCCAGGACCAAAGCGACGGCCGGCAACGCAGCCCGTTCCCATTCTCCTTCCGAAGTAAGTTCAAAGATCTTAACGGCCAATGTGTCCCAACCGAAGGGCCTGGTCATCAACGTAATGGGCATTTCTTTCATGACGTCGACGAAAACCAGCGCGGCCGCCGTCAGGATACCGGTTTTTAAAATGGGGACATGCACTTTGCGCAGCAGGGCCAGCCCTTTGACACCCAGACTGATGGCGGCTTCATCGATGCTGTCAGAGATTCGGTGCATGGCACTGTTAATCGAGTTATAGCCGGCAGCCATGAACCGAATCACATAAGCGGCAATGACGGTGAACATGGTTCCCTGGATCAATGTGTTCTTATCGTAACCGCAAAAAGTTTTCAGCAGGTCGACAAGCGGCCGATCCACAGCGGTGATGACGATTACCATTCCCACGGCCAGCACCGTTCCGGGAAGCGCATATCCAAGGGTCGCTATCCTGGTGCAAAACAAACTGAGGGTGTCCCTGTGCCGCCGGTCGGCATAGGCCAACAGAACAGAGCAGACAACAACCCCGCCGGAAGCCAGCATGGCGAAAACCAGCGAGTGGCTTAAAAAGCTCAGATATCGGATATTAAACTCCTCACCGTATATTTCCGCCGACCAGGTGAGCAACTGCACGAATGGGATCACAAATGCAACCAGCAGCACGGCGGACGCAAAAAGTGTGGCCGACCATTTTTTCCAGCCGCCAAGTTTTATGCGAGCTAAGTTCCCCTCGGCTCGGCCACTGCCTGCAAAGCGCATTTTTTGGCGTGTCTTCTGCTCGATGATAATCAGAACAAAAACAATGATGACCAGAAATGATGAGAGCTGGGCGGCGGCCGGAAGAGAGAAAAATCCGAACCAGGCCTTATAGATGGCAGTGGTAAACGTATCAAAATTGAAAATCGAAACCGCGCCGAAATCGGCCAGGGTTTCCATCAAAACCAGCAGAAGACCGCCGCCAATCCAGGGCCTGGCCATGGGCAGCGCCACTTTGAAAAAAGACGACGTCCGGCTCTTCCCCAGGGACTGAGCTGCTTCCAGTGCCCGTTTGCCCTGGGTTCTGAAAGCAGCGCGGGCGAGAAGATAGACATAGGGGTAAAGCGCCAGTGACATGACCACAATAATGCCGCCTGCTGACCGCACATTCGGAAACCAGGCCCGGCTGCCAGGGAGCCAGGATCTGAGCATGGTTTGCACCGGTCCGGAAAACTCCAGCAGCCCCAAAAAAACAAAGGCCAGGACATAGGTCGGAACTGCCAGCGGCAGCAGCAACGCCCAGGTGAACATTTTGCGCCCGGGGAATTCACATGCCCCCGTGAGCCAGGCCAGGCTGACACCGAGAACAAACGTGCCGCCGACAACCCCGCCCGCCAGAATGGCTGTATTCAACAGCAGATCGACCAGAAGATGACGGGACAGGTGACGCCAGATTGCCCCTGTCGAATGGTGAAAGGACCCTAAAATCACCGTTAACGGCAGCGCCACACTTAAAGCCGCGCCCAAGGCGGCCAGTCGCCATAAATCCAGATAACCGGCCCACTTTCGTAAAATGGGGAAGCGCAGCGGACCACAACCATATCCGCCGTTTATACAGATTGCCTTTCGCATGCTAACATCACCGGTATCCGGCACGGTCCATCAGTTGGATGGCTTCGGCCTGATACTTGCCGGCATTATCAAGGTTAATGGGATTTTGCTTAAATTTGCCCCAGGAAGCGATCATTGAATGCGGACTTACCTGCGGATTCACCGGATATTCCAGATTGACATCGGCATAAAGATTCTGAGCCTGTGGGGAGGAGAGCCACTCCAGCAGCATCTTGGCAGCCTTGTGATGCTTGCTGTGAGTGGTGATGCCAGCCCCGGAAATGTTAACATGGACGCCGTTGGCAGCCTGGTTTGGCCAGAAAATTGCCAGGGGCAAATCGGGTTTCTTGGCCAGCAGACGGCCGACATAATAGGTGTTGACAATACCCACATCACCCTGACCGGCAGCGATGGCTTCAAGCACTTTCGTGTCGCTTGAAAAAGGGGGAGCGGCCAGGTTGCTCACCCAACCTTTGATGATTTTTTCAGTTTGGGCATCACCATGCTCGGTGATTAACATCGCCACCAGGGACTGATTGTAAACTTTCTTCGAGGTCCTCAGCACCAGTCTGTCTTTCCAGGCCGGTCCGGCCAGATCCTCGTATGTGCTCAGCTCTTCCGGTGCCACCTTGCGGGGGTTATAAACAATCGTTCTGGCCCGGATTGAAAGCCCAAACCAGCGGTTTTGAGGGTCGCGCAGATGCGAAGGGATGTTTTTAACCAGGATGTCTGAGGCGACGGGCTGCAATATCCCTTCCTGGGCAGCATGCCATAAATTTCCGGCGTCTACTGTAATCAGGAGATCGGCGGGTGTTGCCTGGCCTTCGGCTTTCAACCGTTGCAGTAACACGGCTGCTTTATCGGTAATGTAATCGATCTTAACGCCGGTCTCTTTGGTGTAGGCTTCAAAGAGGGGGCGAATAAGATGCTCGTTGCGTGCTGAATAAACCACCAGTTCCTGGCAAAATGCGGTGGCAGAGACGGCAACCCAAAAATAGATGATCATCATCAAGGATAAAATTTTTTTCAACTCATTCCCTCCTAATTTTCGTGTGGACAAAATACCCGACAGAAATAGTATGAATTATAACCGGAAAAGTTAGGTACACCAAACTTCTGTGGATGTCAAGGAAAAATTCGATATATCTAATATTTTTATTGACACCGTATTAAGTTTGTTGTAACTAACTTTCTTCAATTTTCCATGGTTGACCCCATCGCATAGGGAGGTTAAGGCGAAATGCGAATCAACTTGCGTCAGATGAGTGATAATCAAGCCGGGACCATTGCGGCGATCAAGGTGGCCGGCGATCTGGGCCGGCGTATCCGTGACATGGGCATGGTCCCGGGTACCGCAATCAAAATCCAGGGTCGGGCACCTTTGTATGATCCGGTGGCGTTGAGGATTCGAGGCGCCACCCTGACCCTGAGGAATAACGAAGCCGATTATATCGAAGTGGAGGTTGATGACTAATGCAGGCAACGGTTGCGCTGGCCGGTAATCCAAACTCCGGCAAAACCACCCTCTTTAACGAATTAACCGGTGCACGCCAGCATGTGGGCAATTATCCGGGGGTAACGGTGGAGAAAAAAGAGGGGACCTATACCCACAGGGATTTCCTGTTGCATGTCGTTGATTTGCCGGGAACCTATTCACTGACCGCCTATTCGCTGGAGGAGGTGGTTGCCAGGGACTATTTGGTCAACGAAAAACCGGAAGTGGTCATCAACATCGTGGACTCGTCCAATCTGGAGCGCAACCTGTATCTCGCGGTCCAGTTTCTCGAAATGGGCATTCCCGTCTGTATTGCCCTGAACATGATAGACGTAGCCAAGAAACGCGGCATCGAAATTAATGCCGACAAATTATCGAAGCTTTTAGGCGTTCCGGTGATACCGACCATCGCCCGGACCGGCCAGGGTAAGACGGAGCTGATGGAAAGTGCCGCCCATATCGTGCAGGCCAGAAAAAGATACCCCGCCCTTAAAATATCCTATGGCGACGATGTCGATCGTGCCATGCTCACCATGGAAGAAGAGATCGCTACGAACGGCTTTTTGACCGATACCTATCCGGTGCGCTGGATCGCTTTAAAATACATGGAAAAGGATGAACAGATTCTGAACCTCGGGCGGAAGCTGAACCCCGAGCTTTCGACCAGGCTGGAAGCAATGGTCCAAAAAGTATCGAATCATCTGCTGAATACGCTGGACACATACCCCGAAGCGATGATTGCCGATCAGCGCTATGGGTACATCAATTCCATCCTTAAACAGGGGGTTATTTATCAAAAATATGATCCAAACCGGCTCTACAGTTCCGACAAAATTGACAAGGTCTTAACCAACCGGTTCCTGGGTCCCATCATCATGCTGGTCGTCATTGCGGGATTGTTTCATCTGGTTTTCACTTACAGCGCGGCGCCGGTGGGCTGGCTCGAAAGTTTTTTCGACTGGCTCGGACACAGCCTCTACACCATTTTGCCCGATGGCCTGCTGCGATCGCTGATCGTCTCCGGCATTATTGACGGGGTCGGCGGCGTGCTGGGTTTCGTGCCCCTGATTATGTTCATGTTTTTTGGCATCGCCTTTCTGGAAGACTCCGGCTACCTGGCCCGGGTGGCCTTCATGCTGGACAGGGTATTTCGCATTTTCGGTCTGCACGGCAGCTCGGTTATGGCTTTTATCGTGTCCGGCGGCATTGCCGGGGGATGCGCGGTTCCGGGGGTGATGGCCACCCGGACGCTAAAATCTCCCCGGGAGCGCATGGCCACCCTGCTGACCGTACCATTTATGAATTGCGGGGCGAAGCTGCCGGTATTTGCCCTTTTGATCGCGGCCTTTTTTGCCAGGTATGAGGCTGCCATCATGTTCGGTATCACCCTGGGCGCCTGGGCCGGCGCCCTGCTGGTTGCCAAACTGTTGCGGGTTACCGTCATCAAAGGGGCTTCCACCCCGTTTGTGATGGAACTGCCGCCTTATCGGATGCCCACCTTTAAAGGGCTGGCCATTCATACCTGGGAACGAACCTGGCAGTACGTAAAAAAAGCCGGGACGGTCATCCTGGGATTTTCGATTATTTTATGGGCCATGATGACCTTTCCCGTGCTGCCGGAATCAAATATGGCTGAATTCGAATCCAGGCGTCAATCATTGCTGGATTCGGTTCCCGGCTCGGTCAGGGCAGAACTGCAAAGGGCCGGTACAGGCCCAGGTCTTTCCGGGGCGGCCCTCAATTTCCAAAAACAGTTGCGGCAGATCGATTACGCAGAGGCTGAGGCGGGGCTGAGACATTCTGTTGCCGGGCGCATCGGAACCGCCCTGGAATCCGTCTCGCACTGGGCCGGATTCGATTGGCGCACCAATATCGCCCTGATCGGGGGGTTCGCTGCCAAAGAGGTGATGGTGTCCACCCTTGGCACCGCCTATTCCCTGGGCGAAGTTGATCCGGAAGAAAGCGGTTCGCTTTCCATGACCCTGGCCAGAGATCCCGGCTGGTCGCCGCTGATGGCCCTGGGTCTGATCGTGTTTACCATGTTTTATGCACCCTGTTTCGTGTCGGTGGTCTGCATTTCCAAAGAGTCCGGATCCTGGAAATGGGGCGCATTTGCGATCGTTTTTAACACCCTGCTGGCGTTCGGCCTGGCCGTTTTGATTTTTCAAACCGGCTCGGCCCTCGGGGTGCTGCTGAGCTGAAATCATTTTCAGAACCAAGCGCTAAGTTTCACCGCCCATTCGCTGCGCTCATTCGAGTCGCCAAGGGCGCTGAGAACATTGGTTTTATGTTTGCCGTTGAGAGGACGGCAAACATAAAGGGCCATGCTCTTAAAATTAATAAATACGTTATGCGGGACGTTGAAAGTAAAAATGTGATTTTTTTACCCGAAGGGTTGTTGTTTTTCACTTTCTGGCCTCTCACCAGAAAGTGAAAAGAAAAGTTTCCTCTGCGTCCTTTGCGGTGAAGATAATTTCAAATTAACCGGCATGCATTCATATACGCCCTTGCACAATCACTAATTTACTATCCAATCCTAATGGTGGGATGAAATGGAAAATATTCTCGTCGTCATCATCGTCGGGCTGGCGGCCTTCTTTCTCGGCCGCAGTTATTACAGAAAGTACAAAAAGAAAGATGCCTGCGGCTGCGGCTGCACGGCCTGTCCGACAGATGCGTCCGCCTGTGACTTGCCCCAGGCTAAAAAGGAACAATAGCAGTGGTTTCATAACCACTTCTAGGGAAGGTAACCATGGCACATCGAGCAGCACTCAGTTCGAATATGGAAGATTACCTGGAGGCCATATTTCATATTTCCGCTGAAAAGCAGGCCGCCAGGGCCAAGGACATTGCCGACCGGTTGAAGGTCAATAAATCTTCGGTAACCGGCGCTTTGCGCTCGCTTTCGGAAAAGGGTTACGTGAACTATGCGCCCTATGACCTGATTACCCTGACGGACAAAGGCAAAATCCTGGCCGAAGACGTTGTCCGCCGGCATGAGACCCTGAAGGATTTTTTCATCAAAATTCTGTTACTGGAAGAAGATGATGCCGAAAAGGCATCCTGCAAAATAGAGCACGCCATTTCCGACAAAATATTGGATCGGATTATCAATTTCGTGGAGTTTATGGAAATTTGCCCCCGCGGCGGTCAGGAATGGATCGAGGGATTCCGGCGGCATTGCGAGAATGGTGATACCTCTATCCAGTGTGCCAACTCCATTGCCATGTGTCTGAAGGATCTAAACAAGCGCAAAGACCTCATCCACAATTCCCCCCGGGAGACAGTTCTGCTGGAAGAAATGGAAGCCGGACAACGGGGGAAGATACTCACCATCGAGGAACACAGCGACATCGATCACCGGCTATCCGGCTTGGGAATATCTTCAGGAAACATCGTCGAAGTCGAGGGGCAGAACACGGTCGCAAACCGCATTGGCGTCAAGGTGCGGGGGTATCACCTGTCCCTGCGGAAGAATGATGCGGCCAAGATATCAATCGAGTTATACAAGTGATTGCTTTTAAGCTTTCTGAAATTGTTTTATCGTCTTCCAAGCTTTATCCCTGACTATTGGAATAGAGGAATGATGGGATACTGGAATGTCGGGTATAAGAAAGGATAATATCTTTTTCTAAACCCCAATCAGAACGAACAGAGCCGTTACCCCTCCTTACCCCATCTTCCAAGGTCTTTCCGGGTATTCAGTTGGTAAAAAATAGGGGATTGGGGTTTATTTAACTCAACCCTCGTCATTGCCACGAAGAAGCCGTGTCAGAAAGTCTTCAATCGCTCAATTACTGACAAAAGAGCAACATCTGCTCATATCTGCCCATTGAAAATCCTGAAGCCCCATCTTCCAGGAACCCATTCTTTCATTCTTCCAGTATTCCAACATTCCATTTGCGATTGGCTGCCAGCTTTTCTAACCTGCGCACGCTATTTTTCTGCCACTCTTTTCAACTCTGCCAGCGCTTCGGGATCAATGGTGCCGGTGGCGACTCTGGTGACACCTCCGGTCATGGATATGCCAAATTCGGGCGAAATCGCAATTTCAATCCTGCCGCCGGGCATGTGAACGGTGATTTCCCGGTCGCACAAAGACAGGCGGTGGGCGACGGCTGCCGCCGCACTGCTGCTGCTGCCCGAGGCCAGGGTGTATCCCGCACCGCGCTCCCAGATTTCAATGGCGATGTTGGACCGATCCAGGATTTGCATGAACTGGACGTTGGTACGGTTGGGAAAGCGCGGATCGGCCTCGATCAGCGGTCCCCATCGGCGGGCTTCATCGGCGGATACCTCAGGCCGCAAAATAACGCAGTGGGGGTTGCCGATGGTGGCGGCACAGTATTCAAGGGTCTGTCCCTTGACCTCGATAATTTCGTTGATAACCTCGCGGACAGGACCCGCAACCGGTATCTTGCGGCTGTCAAAGCTTACCTGTCCCATTGCCACGGTGACGATGCGGCCATCCTGCTCGATCCTGGCTTCGACCGCGCCGCCGGCGGTTGCTATGTTGACCGGGCGGCGATCGCCGATCAATCCCCGGTCATGCAGGTAGCGTGCGAAGATGCGCAGGCCATTGCCGCTTTTTTCAGCCTCACTGCCATCCGGGTTATAGATCCGTAATCCGAAATCACAGTGGGGGTCGTCAAACGGACCGTACAGTATGCCGTCGGAGCCGACGCCGTAATGGCGATGGCATACCAATCGAATGAGTTCGGCCGTCAATTTCTGACCGAATTTATCGGGCGTCAAAACAATATAGTCATTGCCGAGAGCGTGGTATTTGGAGAAGGTGATAGGTGATGTCATGATGTTATCAATGTTAGTGTATTAATCGATGAAGCAGGCCGTAAATGAAAATGAATAATGACTATTGAATAATGAATGTGTCGCTTCGCTCCGTCCATTAAAATTAAATTAGAGGTATTCATGCCTTATTCAATTTGCAATAGAAAATAGTCAATCATAAATATTTGCTGATAACTCCCGAAGATGTGCTTGATTGAGAGTATTACTAAAACAGGGTCTGGCTACCGGGGTGTGGTGGTTTTTGATAGATTTTTAATGAGTTCTTGCAGTTTTTTTGAGAAATTCTGGGGGATCGGTTGCTCTTTAACGTTCTTGCAGAGGGCCACGGTTTTCTTCAGGGTTTCCATGCAGGAGAAGCAGGCGACGCATTCTTTGGCGTGCTTTTCGATTTCCTCACAGGTTGCGTGATCCAGTTCACCATCGATATATTCGGACAGTTTCTCAAACATTTCCAAACAATGTTGATGATCATGATCGTCACTGGTCATTTTCAAAATATCC
>Ga0209536_100008899_pt1 | contig 14978 bp, 9 predicted proteins | sample DeeMarSeWOR28_12_FD_187461 | JGI IMG/M metagenome (GOLD analysis project Ga0209536, IMG submission 187461) | Marine sediment microbial communities from White Oak River estuary, North Carolina - WOR-2-8_12 (SPAdes) (version 2) | ecosystem: Environmental > Aquatic > Marine > Intertidal zone >...
GATAAATGTCGGCTCCCGGTTCTTGGAGAACTAAACCTGTAGTCTTCATTCCAGTATTCATCAACAAAACCCAGAACCTTATCCTGATAGTACCAAAAATCAGTCTTTAACATTAGTTGTGTCCGACCACCAGCGTTTATGTGTGGTCTGTATCGTACCCTTTTAAGCGGTTCACCATAACGGATAACAGTTTCACCACGATCAGAATCCCAGCCCATTATATCCAGTTCATCAACACTAAATTTTAAGTTAGAGTAGGCAACTCTTGAGAAATGTTCAAGTAAGCGTTCATTATAATCAGTAAGGAACAAGGGATCAGAAATTTGCCAGAAGTTATTTACTGTATTTTCAATCTCACTGTTGAATGATTCTGTAAGCTTTTCACCCAACTGATCTTTTATTAAGAATGATGCCGATTGGAACTTGAAATCATTTTTTTCTTTATCAGTCATAAGTTTAAGTGCTGTATTATAAGCTAATGAAGCAGAATCAATTTCAGATGTTTTATAGTACAGCAGACCGAGCAAAAGATTAGGGTCTTTATTTTCAGGTTCAAGCTCAATTAACTTTTTTAGATATGAAATGCCCTTTTGTGGTTGACCGATATCTTCGAACATACAGGCAAGATGCATGTATGCATCCAAAAATGAAGAATCAATATTAATAGTTTTCTTCAAGAATCTCTCAGCCATGATAAAATCTTCAAAAGCAAAGTTATCATAGCTAAGTGCAGGATCACTTTCAACCTGAAGTACTGAATTACTGTACTCATAATATTCTTCTTCTTTAATTCTGCCGAGGTTGAACCAGGCTTCTGAACAGTTCGGGTCTATTTTGATAATATCTTCATAAAATTGGTAAGCCAGATTACGACTGAATGATTCCATCAGTTCAGCTTGCAACAATCTGTATTCTACCGATTCCGGATTCTTCCAGATAGCTTTTTGTATTAACTCACGTGCTTTTGCTCTTGACTCTACAGTATTCTGCTGGAAATAAATTTTTGCAAGATCAAAATATGAGTCTGGATTTTCAAATTCTGATATTGAATATTTAAACAGCTTTATTGCTTCGTGAATATTTCCGTTAGCAGTTTCCTGAATTGCGAGATTGTAAGTTTCATCTGGGTTTTGATATTTAACTTGAGCAAAACCGTGGAAGGTTAGTAATAAAATGAGTAATAAATTCAGTGAAAAAGTTTTCTTAATCATGCCAAAGCTGTTTTTCTGTAGCTTGTTTAATTAAGAAAATAATACCTTAAAAAGGATTAGTCAATGATTATTTATCTTCCAAAAATATCAAATTTTATTAGGGAATTCTTTTATTTCTCCTTTTTAAGTATAAAAGAATCGAGGTAATATTTCTTTTCGTTTAATAGATCTCTGTTTTTCTTGAAAAACTCAATGATTGCTTCAACAGAAATTACTCTTGCTATGCCGTATCTTATTGACGAAAATCGCTTTACATATTCTTCACCCTCATAGGGAACAATCGGATTATATTTTTCATTATTACTTAATTTTTTAGGAACAAGCACGTTTTCTTCTTCTTCAGGTACCCATTGTATCATTCCGACAATTTCAAAATTTGGTACACCATCCTTAATTGCCAAAACAATTCCGCCACTCATTCCATTGTTTACAACTGCATCCACAAGGAATGATCCATAATCATCTCGATTCGGATTACTGACGATGGCTTTTGTAACCATCTGGTAGTTAATGGGGTAACCAAAAAGATAAACAAAGGACCCCCAGTCCAGCTCTTTAGCTTTTCCCACAGGATACGTTAAGACAGGAAATCTAAGATCGGATAGTATTTTGTAATCTTTACCAATGATGGCTAGATCGCTTCTCCGCTCAGAAGCAAGCAATTCAAATTCACCCCCTTCAGGAAATCCTGCTGCGTAAATAACCTGTCTTTCTTTAATAAAGATTACCTGGATAAATTCTGTAAAACTACCCTGGTTATCTGGTAAGTATGATATTACGGTATCAGGGAATTGTACGAGATGGGCACATGTAAGGATTCCAACCTTTCCTTCATTGAAATAAATTGCCGTTCCGGTTCCTGAAGTTGATTGATCTGCATAACCTTCAGAAATAGAAAGGCTTTTTAGATCAGCAGTTTTAAGATTTTCATTAGTCAGGTTTGCACTTCTGTCAAAAGTATAAGTTTTATAGAAAGTGCTGCTGTGAATCCGGTGTACAGTTTGGCTTATTTCTCTCAGTTCATCGGAAGCACCCTTGTAAGGAAATTCACTGTCGTATTTACCATCTTGCAGAATTGGGTAAACATCTTTATAGCTTACAGTTGAACAGGACGAAATCAGAACTAAAACTGCAAGAACAGAAATTCTTAATAAAAGAAGATTAAAGCTTTTCATCTCCTGCCTCCAAACGATATTTAAATTACTAAAACTCTCTACTTACCTGATTCGTGTTTGACTTTAAATCCTTTTTTCATCCAGCCTTTTGCAAGTAGTAAACCTATTGGCGAAATAATAGCAATGAATCCGTAAATTAACCACATTGTTTCAGTACTCATTTCAGAAGGTGGTACATCAGCAGGGCAATAATTCATCAGGAACCAACCTGAGTACAGACTAGTTATCACTTTTGTAAGGAACCATGGAAACTGACCAATCCCCATATAAATTCCCGTCATATTTTTAGGTGCAATTTCTGCAACCCATTGAAGGAATCTTGGCTGCCACATTGCTTCGCCCAACGTCATTATAATTAAATAAGCCATCAACGTATAAAAATTCGGACCTAATGCCAGAATAAAAGTTGGTGCCGCCATAACAAATGTCCCGAGTACCATCATGTTATAAGTATCTTTTTTTGATGTAAGAGCAGTTACCATTGGAGTCAATATGAAAATTAAAATCGGGTTAAGGTTTACAAAGAATTCAAAATTATCACTTACAAAACCTTCAAAAGCACGACTGGTATAGAGCGGTAATGTGAGCCAGTTATGTGCGAATAATGTTTGAACAAATATGAGGATGAAAATAAAATAGAGAAATCGTAAATCTCTTAGTGGAAAATTCTTTATGTAATAAGCTATTTTCTCTTTTGTTGATTTATCAGCCATTTCATCTTTTTCTTCTGGCTTTTGGTTGCCTTCATCATCCATATTTGCATCTTTGACTGCCTTTTCCATCGCCTTCTTTGTAATGATGAAATAGACAATTCCTATACCAACAACAGTGAGAGCAACATAAACCCAAAACACACCTGTTATCCCAAATGATCTTCTTACAGGTGGCGAAATTAATCCGGGGAGAAATCCGCCAAGATTCATTAATGCATACAGCATTGCATAACCCATTGCTGAGGTTTTTTCATTTGTTAATATTTTCACACCGGCATAACATGCTGGCTGGTAAATTCCGTAGCCTAGAATTATTCCCAATATTCCCAGCATGGCGAGGATATGAGCAGAGTTCCATAAACCCGGAACACCCATATCTGGTGAAATAGTTAATAGAATTCTTCCGACTAGCATTAATGAAAGTGCGATAAGCAAGGATTTTCTTAGACCGATCCAATCAACTGTAGCTCCCAGAAATAACATGGCAATTGTAATTCCGGCAGTGAGAATCCCGACCATTCTGCCAGCATCAATATCATCAAGACCTACAAAATCATTGAAGAAGATCGCTAACAATCCGACAACTCCGAAGTAAGTTAACCCTTCAAGCACATATGAAAGATTAACACCAAATAAAGCACGTGAAGTATGTGCAAGATCAACAAAAGGTTGTGTCAGGTCCATTATAATGTTTTCTGCAAAATCATAATGCTCTTCTGTTTTTGCCTGCTTTGGTTTTGAAATCAAAACAGAAAAGAATGCTACAGGAGGTAAGATCAACGAAAAAAGAAACCACGGGAGTCCGTTAAACCCTTTTTTGATAGAGGTTCTTGATGTTGCGAGGACGAAGAAAATATAAAGAATTAATGCCAGGCCGATAAAGACTATTAGGAGCTCGCTCATAAATTATTCCTCATTTTTAGGAGAAATGCAAAGTTAAGTATTGAAGAACCGTAATAATTCTACAATAGAAAATTACGTATTCTAAAGCAGATTTTTAACTGAAAATTGAATTGATTACTTATTGTCAAATAGAGGAAGGTCAAAATGGAATTTTGCACCATTACCTTCTTTACTTTCTACTGAAATTGTTCCACCGTTCTTTTCTACAAATTCTTTGCAGAGAATAAGTCCGAGTCCTGTTCCTTTTTCTTTTGCTGTACCATCGGTTTTAAATTGAGTATCAATTCTGAATAGTTTCTTTTGATTTGATTCACTTATTCCTGTACCGTTATCGGCTACAGTTACCCGCGCAAAGTCTCCTTTTTTTAAAGCAGAAACTGAAATTGCTCCTGCCCTAGCAGTGAATTTTATTGCATTCGTAAGCAGATTTCTTAAAACTGTTTCGATCATATATTTATCTGCGTATACATTAATCTCGGAAATTTCTTCGACACCTATTCTTATATCCTTTTCTTCAGCAAGATATTGATATAAACTGACTGTATCTGCTATTAGTTGATTAAGATTCAGCTTGATTTTCTCCAGCTCAAAGCGACCTGCCTGAAGACGGGACCACTCGAGTAAATTTAAAATTAAATTGTAAACCTTTTGAGTCGATTGATAAACATTAAAAATATTTTCTTTTATATCTTCCGGACTCAATTCATCAAATGACTGAGCAATATATTCAGTGATTCCCAACAGTGAATTAAACGGACTTCTCAGATCATGAGAAATAATTGAAAAGAATTTGTCCTTAGATGCATTAAGTTTTTTTAATTCTTCAGTATAACGTTCTAACTGCTCTTCATTCTTTTTTCTGGTTGTTATATCCTGAACCTGTGCAATAAAGAATACCGGTTTATTTTCGGAGTCCCGGATTAACGAAATTGTAGTTAATGCCCAGATTATTTCTTTGGTTCTACTCAGGTACCGCTTCTCTAAGGAACTGCTTTCAAAATATTCATTCTTAAGAAGTTTTTTTGTTAAATCAGTTGATTTATCGATATCACCGGGATGGGTTATGTCCCTGAAGTTTTTATTAATTAACTCATCCTCTGTATATCCAAGCATCTCACAGAAAACCTGGTTTACTTTGTTAAAGTGTCCATCTGGTCCGAGCATAGCCATACCAATTCCAGAACTCTCAAAAATACTCCTGAATTTTTCTTCACTCTTTTTAACTTCAATTTCGTACTCTTTTCTTTCCGTGATGTCTGTTGTTGTTCCAATGAGCCTGAGTGGTTTATCCTTATCCTCTTCAAATAATAATCCGTGATCGATAACCCAGCCAACAGAGCCGTCTTTTCTATAAATACGGTGTTCCAGTGTGAATTCGCGACCTGAACCTTTCAGGAAATTATTGAAAGTTTCAGACATTATTTCTCTGTCTTCTTTATAGACCAGAGCAGACCAAATATCAAGATCATCGGAGAGTTCATCTTTTTTAAAACCATATAGTGCTTTAAGGTTATTGTCCGAATAATATTTTTTCTTTGTAGGCCAGAATTCCCAGACCCCTGTTCTGCCTGCTTCAATTGCAATGTCAAGACGCATCTTTGTGTCGTGTAGTTCATTAAATATCTTGTTTTTATAAATAGCAATCTCAATGACCCTGTTGAGCTCTTTTATTTCAAATGGTTTGATAAGATATCCGAATGGTTCTGTGATTTTAGCACGCTGAAAAGTGTCTTCGTCTGTATAAGATGTAAGGAATATTATTGGCAGTTGATATCTTTGTCTGAGAGTATGAGCAGTTTCTATCCCATCAATTTTACCCTTGAGTTTAATATCCATAAGCACCAGATCCGGTTTAACTTCCTTTACAGCCTCAAGCGCTTCCTCGCCGGTTGAAACAGTGGATGTTACATTGTAACCTGCCGCAACTAATCGTTTCTCAATATTCTTTGCTACAATCTGTTCGTCTTCAACTATTAAAATGCTTGTGGTATCCATATTTACTCTTAGAATTTATATTCCATCTAATCTTTAATAAAAGGTTTTGGAAAAACTATTTTTACTTCTGTTCCTGCGGTACCATCAATTTCAATCTTACCTTTTAATTGTTTTACTAGCAGCTGAACGAGTTCAAGCCCAAGGCTATGTGAATTTAATGTATTCATTGCCAGCGGAATGCCTATTCCATTATCTTTTATGATTAGCATCAGATTATCTGAGTTATCTGGTTTAAGAGAAACGATAATATTGCCATTTTGATCACCGGGGAAAGCATATTTTATGGAGTTGGATACAAGTTCATTTACTATTAATCCGCACGGAATTGCAACATCAAGATTTAAAAATAGGTTTTCGATTTCAGTAAATATTTCAATGTTCCAGGAAGGGGAGTGATAAGTTCCTTCAAGGTATTCAATTAAATTATCTATATACTCACGTGCTTTTATTTTAGAAAGGTTTTCCGATTTGTAGAGCCTTTCGTGAATAAGTGCCATTGATCTGATTCTGCTCTGGCTACTTCTGAAAGCCTCAAGACTTTTGGGCTCTGTAATGGTCTCCGCCTGTAGATCAAGAAGACTGGAAATTGTCTGAAGATTATTTTTAACCCGGTGATGAATTTCTCTTAACAGAATTTCTTTTTCAGTTATGGAATTTTTTAAAAATGTTTCCGCATTCAAGCGTTCCGTAGTATCCTGAATGGTAAAAATTGTAAGATTCTGTTCTTTAAGTGGAATTTTTTTGGCAGATATATATTTCTTATGTCCACTTGCTGTGGTTATTTCAATATTATTCCAGCTCAGATCTTCTTTCTCACTATTATTTGTTAGGCTGTTTTTTCCTTTTGTGCCAGAAGAACTCTTTGCTTTCCTTAGAATTCCATCTATATCCGGAATATCATTCTCATCCAGACCCAAAATTCTGTTTACTTCTTTATTAATAAAATTATAATTCTCTGTGCTCTCTTCTATAACGGCTATTCCGAGTGAAAGGTTATTAACAATGGTTTCAATCAATTCATTTCTCAGTTTTAACTTTTCTTCTGCTTCAACTTGTTCGGTTATGTCCAGGACCAATCCTTGCAAAGCAGGTTTGCCACCATAGTCAATTACGCTTGCGTAAAGATCTAATATTTTTTGTTTTCCGTCTTTTGTGAGTCCTTTGAATTTATAATGTGGTGGTATTTCGAAACCAGCAATCCTTTTCCGGAAGTTTCCCCACACCATATCCCGGTCATCAGGGTGAACAAGTATCATTATATCCTGAGATTCTAACGACAATAATTCATCTAATGAATAACCGGTAATTCGTGCAAATGCAGGATTTGAATAGACGATCTGAAAGTTTTGAATAATTACCACTCCTTGAAGAGAATTCTCTACAAGTTGCTGGTATTTTTGTTCAGAACTTAATTCATTCTTATTTATTTTGTTATCCAATTTTAATCCGTAAAAATCGTAGTATAAAATTTATATTCTTTTAACTTAAAAGTAACATAACATAATATTTTAAGTTCTCAATTTAAACCCAAAATGGGAGATTGTTACATCTTGATAGATTTAATTTTTGATGCCAATCCCCTCAATCCTTGCAGACCACCCGTATGAATAGCTATAATTTTACTGCACTTTTTAAAATATCCTCTTTGAACTAAATCATAAATGCCAAAAAACATCTTGCCGATATAAATTGGCTCAACGGGAATCTTTGTAGTTGAGCTGAACTTTTCAATGAATTCTAATAATTGATTATTGAATTTTGCATATCCACCAAAGTGATAATCAAGCTTAATATCCCAGTTACTTAAAGAAGCTTTGTTAACCGACTTTAAAAGTAAATTAACATTCTCTCTGAGAAAATCGGCTCCTTTTAGTACTGCAAAACCCAATGCAAAACTTTTTCCATCAAGACCATCAATTAATCCGGTAAGGGTTCCACCTGTACCACAGGGACAGCAGACATAATCGAATTCAACATTGAGATTGTCTATTATTTCACTGCAACCTTTAACAGCAAGAGTATTTGTTCCACCTTCGGGAAGAAGATAGAATTTTCCGAATTTCTGTTTCAAATAATCTATTAGCTCAGTTGAATTCTTGTTGCGGTATAAAGTCCGGTTCAGGTAATGAATCTCCATTCCCTGCCCTTTGGCAAATGACAGTGTCGGGTTGAGTGGAAGGTGTTCCTCACCTCTGATAATTCCTATTGTTTTCAGATTAAATACTTTTCCTGCTGCTGCAACCGCATATATATGATTTGAATAAGCCCCGCCAAAAGTCAATAAGGTATTGTGTCCGAGCTTTTTAGCTTCCTCGATATTGTATTTGAGCTTATACCATTTGTTTCCGGACATATGGGGATGATTTAAATCCTCTCTTTTAACGAATAATGAAATTTCATTCTGCGCTAAAAAAGAATCCTGAATGCTCTCAATGGGCGTTTTTTCGTTTATGTACAAAATATCTGCCTGAATTAATCTATTCTATTTTTTAATGGCTAAATTTATTTAATTATTTTTGTTATCAGAATAATTTGATAAGAAATGTAAGGGCGTTATGAAAAAAGAAGAGTTACTTGTGCTAAAAAATGAGCTGGCAGATGATGAAGAATTAGCCATTCCGATAGATACCATTCTGAAGCAGATTGAAATATTCGAAAAGGGAGTTCCATTCATGAAGCTGGCAAGACCCTGTACGATTAACGAGGGTATTAAAAAAATATTTGAAAGTGAAAAGAAAAACTTCATTAACATTTTTAACGAGGTGCTGGATAGAGGACGTGTTCTAAAATTTGTGCCTGCTTCAGGTGCCGGAAGTAGAATGTTTAAAAAACAATTGGCTGCACTCTCCAAAAATAAAGACTTGAGTCTTCTCAAATTAACCGAATCTTCAAATCAAGGTGATAAAAATAGTGAAGCAACTCTGGAGTTTATAAAAAACATTGAACTATTTGCTTTCTACGACGAACTTAAAAAATTATTATTGAATAAAGGCAGAGATTTAGATGACCTGATAAAGAAAGGAAAAATAGCTGAAATAATAACTTTTGTTACAGATGAATCAGGATTGAATTACTCAAACTTGCCAAAAGGATGTTTTTTATTTCATTACTACACTGGGGGGAGCAGAACTGCATTTGAAGAACATCTTGTTGAAGCAATGAATTACTCCGCAGGAAAGGATAAAGTTGTAAGAGCACATTTTACAATTTCTCCTGAACATGAAGAGGACATAAAAAAACTTTTTGATTCACTATTCGAAAAATACAGCAGATCAGGCTGGAAGTTTAGTGTTGATTTTTCATTTCAAAGCCCTTCAACTGATACTATTTCTGTCACATCAGAGAATAAACCTTTCAGGGATGAAGAAGAAAATATAGTATTCAGACCGGGAGGACACGGTGCGCTGCTCAAAAATCTGAATGATCTTAAATCTGATATTATTTTAATTAAGAATATAGATAACGTAGTGCCTGATCATTTAAAAGATAAAACATATGAATACAAAAAATTACTGGGTGGATACCTCGTTTCACTTCAGCAAAAAATATTCGGATACATTCATCAGTTAAACGAAGATAACGCTTCCGAAAATATTATCGATGAAGTAATCAATTTTATAGAAAATGAATTCGGCAAAGTGTTATCAGCGGATTTTAATTCGAAAATTTTAAACGAAAAGAAGAACTATCTGATAAATTTTTTAAACCGTCCCTTACGTGTTTGCGGAATGGTGAAAAATGAGGGACATACTGGTGGTGGTCCCTTCTGGGTTGAAGATGAAAATGGAAATTTAACTAAACAGGTTGTGGAAGGAGCCCAGGTTGATCTTTCCAATGAGAATCAATTAAAGATTTTTAAAGAAACAACTCATTTTAGCCCAGTGGATTTTGCTTGTGGCGTTAAAGATTACCAAGGTGATAATTTCGATCTTAATAAATTTTCCAATCCTGAGACAGGACTAATAACCAAAAAATCCAAGAACGGTAAAGAATTAAAAGCTCTTGAGTTGCCCGGACTATGGAACGGGGGAATGTATTATTGGTTGACGGTTTTTATTGAAGTGCCAATAATTACTTTTAATCCTGTGAAAGAAATTAACGACTTGTTAAAACCGGAACATCAACCACCCGACAAAAAAATAAGTAACTAACTAAATTTTTTTTCTGATTTTATTTGCAATTTGTAACAGGCAATATACACCCCATCCTCACTCTATCAGGATGGGGTGATTTTTTGTAGAGAGCGTCTGTTAATTGGCCAGACTTTTTGGAGGGTTATGTACAATTTTTCTTATTGTATCAAACTGCAGATACGGATATTCTTCTCTCAGAGAATCAATCGCGTCTCCGGTTCTTAATTTTTGAGCTCTGAGAGATTTAAATTTTTTCCTGATTATATAATCCCTTACAGCTCTTTCATTAATCAGACCCCGGGTTTGTAACAGATCGTAGATTTCGTCACTAATTAAATCCGATATCGGATTGCTTAGTTCTTTTTTGGATGTTGTTGTTTCCATTTGAGCACCCTTATTTTTTGTTTGATCTTACTTGTTTCATTACTGAAGGAAAATATCCCTGCAGATTCTGATTATTTGAATTTCCTGTGTTAAAAGTAGCAGATATTTAAAGGTTTGCAATTACATAAATATGTAATTTTTTATGATCAGGGATTTTGCAGACACTCAAGACTACATATTTATGTAGGTAAGTCTATCTTGTCAGATAATCTTCTTTCGGATTGCTTTTGCAACAGCTTCAGACTGAGTGTGTACGTGAAGTTTTTTATAGATGTTTTTTATATGATGACGAACAGTATCTACACTAATATATAATTGATCAGCTATCTGCTGATAATTGTTTCCGCCGGCCAGAAGATTTAGTACTTCCTTTTCTCTGGGGCTTAAATTGAATTCCTGGTCTTCATCTTTAACATCTTTTGATTCTTTAAATGTAGTAATTACCTGTCTGGCTATCTGGCTGCTCATTGGTGAACCACCCTCGTATACTTCTTTTATTGCTTCGAGTAATTTTGAAGGAGGAGTTTTCTTAACCAGGTACCCGCAGGCCCCGGCACATATCGCATCAAAAACTTTTTCACTATCCTCATAAATCGTCAGCATTAGTATATCAATATTCGGTTTAATTTTTATAGCCTTCTTTACACCTTCAATTCCGTTCATTCCCGGTAAAGCTATATCCATTAAGACAACATTAATATCAAGCTCATCGAGTTTTGCAAGAAAGCTTTCGCAGTCTCTGAAGGAGCCAACGTTTTTGTAACCTGTTGTCCCATTAATCAAAGCTGCGAGTCCTTCTCTGATTGTGTCATTATCTTCAACTATAGCTACATTTATCATATAATTCTTTTAAATATTAATTATTGATCCCATTGTTTTTAAACCACTAAGCTTTCCGGAAAAGATAATTGTTGTTCCTTTCCCTTTTTCTGAATTTACTGTCAGACTTCCCTTTAATTTTTCTGCACGGTTTCTCATATTCCTGATGCCATTTCCATAACTGACCGTTTCAGAATCAAATCCGGTTCCATCATCTTTAAGAAGTATTTCTATTAAATGGTCTTTATAGAATGCTTCGAGCACTATTTTTTTACAAGCACTATGTTTAATTGCATTGTTTATAGCTTCCTTGAACATCAGTAAAAGATTTTGTTTGTACTCCATAGGAAGTTTAATGTCATCACTCTTTTCAACGTTTTTTACCTGAAACGAAATTCCAATTGAACTAAAGAATTCATTATATGAATCTTTAAGTTTTACTATAAGGTCATGTAATGAATCTCTTTGGGGATTAACAACCCAGACAATATCACTCATAGAATCAACAAGCAAGCGGGCAGTATCACTTATTTTTCTAAGATCCTTTTTTACAGCAGAACTGGTATTGTCTTTATTTCTTTCAGCCACTTCACTTAAAATGGATATCTCTGTTAATCCTGAACCAATATTATCATGAAGATCTGAAGCAATCTTTAATTTTAGCTTTTCAATTTCAAGCTGATTTTTAATCCTGATAGTGCTAAGATAATAAATAAAAAATGCTACTATTATTATTATTAATGTTACAAACCACCATGTTTGCCAGAAAGGCGGGTTAATTATAATTGTGATTGTTGCTGCATTTTCATTCCAGATTCCATCCGAGTTAGTTCCTTTAACATGGAATGTGAATTCACCTGCAGGAAGGTTGGTATATGTTGCTGTTCTTTTTGAACCTTCTGTATATATCCATGATTTTTGAAATCCTTCCAGGATATACCTGTATCTGTTTCTTTTAGGGACAGAAAAATCCAATGCAGAAAATTCAAATGAAATAAAATTTTGATCGTGAGATAGAATCAGCTCTTCCGGAGTACCTTTTACTTCCTCGTCCATTACTTTTATGCTACTTATAACGACCGGTGGGATGTAGGGATTGATAGTAATGCTGTCAGGATTAAAGTAGTTGAAACCATTTATACCACCAAAGTACATTATCCCATCTCCGTCTTTATAATACGCACCACCACTGAATTCAAGACTTTGGACGCCATCCTCAATTCCAAACTGCGTAAATTTTTCTGATTCAGTATTAAAAAGAAAAATCCCATCATCAGTACTTAACCATAAGTTTTTATTATCATCTTCCAGTATTCCATATACTACAGCACTTGTCAGACCTTGGTTAAGTGAAAAGTTTATAAAGGATTTTGTTTCAGGATTGAATTTATTCAGACCACCTCCGGAAGTTCCAAGCCATATATTTCCTGTTGATGATTCAAGGATACACATAACTTTATCATTTGATATGGATCGGGGATTTCCGGGATCGGAATTATAAACTTCAAATTTACCTGTTGCTTCATCAAATTTATTCAGACCACCTCCGTAAGTTCCAATCCAGAAGTTTCCTTTACTATCCTTCAGAATTGTATAAACTCTATCATCCGATAATGAGTTAATCTCAGCAGAATTGCTTCTGAAAGATTTAAATTTTGGTTTACCGCTTGTGTTATCTTTAAAAGTAAGTTTATTCAAACCTCCACCAAAAGTGGCAACCCAGATTTCTTTTTCAGATTCAACATAAATATCAAGGATTTGGTTGGCAGAGAGCGATTTATCATTTTCAGGTTCGTTTTTAAAGACATCTATTTTTCTGTTACCTCTGTTTATTCTGTTTAGACCTCCGCTGTAGGTTCCAATCCAGATATTTCCAAAATAGTCCTCAGCGAACGACCTGATATGATTATCACTTATGCTGTTTCCATCTTCTGATTTTGTTATTGTATATCTTTGATTTGATTCAAAATTTAAAACGTTTACACCACCTCTGTATGTTCCAACCCAAAGATCATTATTCGTATCCTTGAACAGAGACCAAACAACATCATCGTTTAGTTTTAGTCGTCCCATTGATTGGGAATTAATTTTTTTAAACTTTGGACTTCTCTTTTGAATTTTTGTAACACCTTCTCCAAGGTGAGAGCCAACCCAAATGATTCCTGATCTATCGACAAATAAGGAAAGAATTTCAGCGTCATGAAAAGCAGATTGCTGTGTCGAAAGCTCGGAAAAATCGACAAATGTTTTTGCGTATTTATCAAATCTGTTTACGCTGCTGCCGAATGTTCCAACCCACAAATATCCATCAAAATCTTCAGTAATTGCCATTACTGTATTGTTTTTAGCTGGACTCTCGTTGCTCTCAGAAACCAGATATTCTTCAAAAGATGCTTTAGATGGAGGATAACTTTTATTAATGAAATCAAGTTTATTAAGTCCACCGTAGAATGTCCCAATCCATAAATTCCTATCTCTATCTTCAAAAAGAGTTATTACTTTGTCATCGCTCAAAGAATGAATTACACCGTCATTACTTCTATAATGCAAAAACTCAGGTTTGATTTCTGGATTTTTCCGACAATAAATAAAATAATTTTTATCAAGTTTATTAATACCTCCTCCAAAAGTTGCAATCCATACACTCTCATTGCTGTCAATTATAATATCCAGAATACGATTAGAACTTATGCCGTTCGGATTGTCTGGTTCATGAAAGATGTGAAATCCGGCATTGCTTTTCTTATTAAACTTGATGATTCCATTTCCCCATGTTCCAATCCATAAATAACCATCTTTATCTTCTGTTATGGATGTGACTGTATTGATTTGATTTCGGGAGAAGGCAAGTGGATAGTCATAAAAATTTACATCTGGTTTTCGTTCAGTCTTGAAATAATCATTCACATAAAATCGTTTAATGACCTCATTTTTTTTATTGAATCTGTTCAGATGACCATTAACAGTTCCAATCCAGATGAATCCTTCGCTATCCTCAAAAAGTGCAGATATAAAATTATCAGTTAGTGATGTAGAATCAGAAGGATCGTTCAAATAAACTTTAAACTCATATCCATCGTAACGGTTTAATCCATCAATTGTTCCCAGCCATAAATATCCTTCTTTATCCTGAATAGCGGCAAAAATCGTGCTCTGGGAGAGACCGTCAACATCAGTCAGCTGTTGGTATATGTATTCTTCGGTTTGTGAAAGCGCAAAAGTATTGGAAACGAGCAGGTATAATATGATCTTTAATATTTTCATAAAACAACGTTCAGCTATCGCTTGTATTTCTGTGTTGCGAAATATAGCAAATTGATTCATCATTTTAATTATACTTTTCGGGTCGATTATAACTAAAATCTTACAAGGTCTTTTATTATTTTGGATTGCTGAGTAAATTGTCTGGCAATTAGTTCAAGCATTGAAATTCGCTTACAATTATGATAAAAAGAACAATTAACAAAGATACTTTTAAGAGATTTTATTCACTTAAGTCCAACCGGATTTATTCTCTCCCTGTTGTAATACTTCTGCCGCACAGCCGGTGTAATTGCAGATGTGTTATGTGTGATATTTGGAAAGGCAACAACAATGTACAGCAATTGGAGGAATCTGATATAAAAGAAATGCTCAACACTTTCA
>Ga0209536_100008900_pt1 | contig 14976 bp, 9 predicted proteins | sample DeeMarSeWOR28_12_FD_187461 | JGI IMG/M metagenome (GOLD analysis project Ga0209536, IMG submission 187461) | Marine sediment microbial communities from White Oak River estuary, North Carolina - WOR-2-8_12 (SPAdes) (version 2) | ecosystem: Environmental > Aquatic > Marine > Intertidal zone >...
AGTGAACGCAATGCTGGACGGAAACATGGCTTCTTTGCCGTAACCGATGCGTTTGCCGAGGACCAGGGCCAGCACCAGCCCGGCCACACCGGCGTTGATGTGAACCACAGTCCCGCCGGCAAAATCTAAAGCACCCATATTGCCCATCCAACCGCCGCCCCAGACCCAGTGGGCAATCGGGCAGTAGATAAAGGTGACCCACAAGACCGCGAAGATGATCCATGCTGAAAATTTCATGCGATCCACGACCGAGCCCAAAACCAGCGCGACGGTGATGCCGGCAAAAGTCATCTGAAAAAGCGCAAACACATAGGTGGGAATGCTTCCTGAAAGGCTATTTACATTGATACCTGCTAAAAACAGGTTTTCCAATCCGCCAACGATGCCGGCTTTGCTGGGTCCAAAAGCCAAGCTGTAGCCCCACATCATCCAGATGATGCTGGCCAGACAATAGGCCACAAAGGTCATGGCAAAGGTATTGAGCAGGTTTTTATACCTGGACATACCGCCATAAAATAAAGCCAGACCCGCCGGGGTCATCATCATCACCAGGGCGGTTGAGACAATCATCCAGGCCGTGTCACCCGAATTCAAGCCTTCCGACGCAACAGCCGAAGAAAAAGGAAACGCGAGTAGAATTGCAGTTGTCAGCAGACTTTTTGGTTTCATGTTTAAAGGTTATCCTCCTTGTTTGTTTTTATTCCGAATTCAATAGGTTGTTTTTACAGCCAATGGTGAATGCAAAATGGCGCTTATTGAGCAATCCAATTCGGTTCTGTCGCTGGCAGCCTCCCCATTATAGCGGCTTTTATCGCGTCCACCTGTTCGGGCAAATCCACTTTTTGCCCATTGACGTCTCGCACATAAAAAACATCTACGACCTGATCGGCTTTGGTTGCGATCTTTGCCACCCAGATGTTCAGATCACAACGATAAATGGCATCGCTGATGCTATACAACAAACCGGGAAAATCGTAGGTAAACACTTCGATAATGGTAAAAAAACTGGAGTTGGTATTATCCAGCGTAACGCGATGGGGTTTTTGATCCAGTCCGGCTTTGCCATTGCGATAGGTTCGCACTTTTTTATTCAGGGCGGCGGTCAGGTCCAGCGTGCCGGACAGTGCGGCCTCAAGATTTGCGGCGGTCCGTTGCCATTTTTCATCTTCCAGAATCGGATCGGGTGGCGGCTTGACTTTAAAAATATCCAGCGCGATATTATTGCGCCAGGTAAACACCTGAACGTCTAAGATGTCGATATTGTTTAGGGTAAAAACACCGGCGATTTTTGAAATTAGGCCGGGACGATCATGGGCACAGATGGTCACCGCGCGCGTGTTGGCATCCGCTGGGTGCTCGATTTCCCACAGAAACTCGGAATTGCCGACAGATAATTCCTGGTAAAGTCTGACATGTTTTTTAATTTCGTCAGCCGGCATGTATAAGAGGTAGCGCGGCGACATGGCCGCCAGCAATGCTTTCACTTCTTTTCCGGCTTGGCGACTGGCTGCGGCTGCGCTGATGGCATTTTTTTTCTGCAAAACGATCTCAACGGCTTCGGCGGTGGCCAATTCTCCCTTTTCGAGCACATTCAGGACCTTGAGGAAAAAATCCCTCAACAGGGTTGCCGTCCAGTCATTCCAGGCCTTCGGACCCGTCGCGATCGAATCGGCGACGGTCAGCAGATACAACATTTTTAACCGTTGAATATCCTTTACTTTGCGGGCGCAGGAAATGGCTGTTTCCTCGTCATAGATATCCCTGCGAGTGGCGGTTTTGATCAACAACAGATGTTCCTGCACCAGAAACATGACCGTTTCAATATGTGCGGGCTTCAAACCCTTCTGGTTCAAGATGGTTTCAACGACCTCAGCGCCTTTTTCAGAATGATTTTCTACGGATTCGCCTTTGCCAATATCGTGCAGCAGCGCTGCCCACAGCAAAAGCCTTTTTTCTTTCAGATTGCGGTACAATTTATCGCACAGAGGCTCCAGACTGCTCTCTTTGGCGGTGCCGAATTTTTTGACGGTTTGCACGGTGCGCAGCAGATGTTTATCCACCGGATAAAGATGATATTCATCATACTGGATGCGGTTGCGGACCACACGAAATTCAGGGATAAATTTTTCGAGAAAACCGGTGTTCAGCATTTCATTGAGCACATTAAACTTGGGCGCCGGGGCGACCAAAATGTGCTCAAATGATTGAACAATCGGTTTGGATACCCGATAGGTTTTTGTGACGAGATGCGAAAATTCTTTTACCAGTCGCTTGGCTTCCGCACTCAGAGGAAGTTTAAGGCGCGCACTTTCCTCAAATATCTTCATCAAAAGATCCGGCGATTGCACAATTTTCTCAGGGGCAGCAAAATTAAGCATTCCCCATTCAACGACGTCGAGACCGTCAACAGCGCTCGTTTTTTGCGATTTTCTTTTACGCTTTCTGGGTTTCTCGTAGCCGAGCTCATGCAAAAACACCAGGTGCTGTTGTTTTAAAGCCTCCATTTGCCCGTGAAGCGCGCCCATGAACTTTTCCACCGGAGCCTGTCCGTTATCTGATTTATAGTTGAGTGCGCGCGCCAGTTTGACTTGGTTTTCAAAGTGCAGCTGATCACATTTACGACCGCAGATGTAATGAATCCGGTTGCGCACATTCCAGACAAAGCGGATGGATGCGCTCAAGCTTTCGAATTCTTCATGGGACAGCAATCCCAAAAATTCAAGGTCCCGGAATTGTTTTGCATTAAATTCAATGCGCGCAATCCACAACATGGTATGATAGTCTCTTAAACCACCCTGGCCCTCTTTCAAATTGGGCTCCAGCAGATAGGCTGAATCGCCGAATTGAAGGTGCCGCAACTCGTTGCGTTTAACCAGCCAGTCGATAATCGGACGGGATTTATGCTTAATGATTTTTGTACGCAACTCATCCACCAGATTCGCGAAAAGCATCGACCATCCACAAACAAATCTGGCATCCAACATCGGGGTCAGGATTTCATGGTCTTTACCGGCAAGCGCCAGGCACTCCTTCAACGAGCGGGTGGCATAGCCGACATCCAGACCAATGTCCCATAGCGGATAGATGATTTCCTGGACCAAATTTTCAGCTTCCTTGGGGACCTTTTTTTTAAATAAAAATAACAGGTCGACATCGGAATGAATGCATTGTTCTTCTCTACCGTAGCCACCCAGGGCAATAATAGCATATGGATTTTTACGGATGTCCATGCGGGGACCCACCTGGCTGGTTTCAAATGCCTTACGGAAATAATCGTCCAGCAACCGGGTATGCTGCCTCAAAAAATCGGGTTCTTTGCCCTTTAAAAGGCGTGCGATGAGCCCCTTGGTTTTTTGCTGCAGTTGTTTGGCGGTTTTTTGGTGGATAGGGTTCATCATACCGTTGCTTTATGTTGATTAAATGCGTCAACGACCACCCGCACGGCGGGTGGCTTGGATTTTACCGCCATTGGCGGTAAAAGACAGGGGCACGAAGTGCCCCAATCGTTGAAAATAACGCGGTTAAACCGGGTGCAAAGTCCCGCCGTGGCGGGATTAGGGAAACCCAATCATTTTTTGTTCAGCAACATGTATGCCATGGAAGCACTTATTGCAAAAAATAATGTAAATACAGGTGGTTAAAAAATGTGTGCTCAATGTGGGAGGGGCCGGGCTGTTACAAATTTGCTATAAAATGAAGAAAAATATTACAAAAATGTAATATTCAATTTTTAAAATATTGTCACTATCAATTTACAGTAGTAGGTTGTCGCTTGAAAATCGTAAGGATGCAGCGCATCTAAAATGGATGGCGCACTTAATTTCGGTTGGCTGCTAGACAACGGTTCGAAGCACTTTGACCATCAAGGTACGCCCACGATCTCAAGATCATCACAGGCTTTATCCACACCACCTCTGAACGGCTGCTCAACATCCGGTTGGGAATTATAAAAATAGCGCAAACGGGCATGTGCCGTCTGGATGCGTTCGGTTTGACCTTGATTAATTTTGCCCTGCCAGATGAGCGGGCCCATATTGCCGTCGTTATCCAGCTCAAAAACTTTCAGATAGACATCACCGATGGCGGCCTTAAGATAGCAGGCACCTGTTTCGGGCTCAACATCAGGTCCATTCGCACAGCCGGCAAGCATGATAGCCAATAACATGATGGCCAAACGTCTATCGAAACGGGTCATTTCATTTTCCTTTACATCTGAATTTTGCAAGGGCCTTCCAGAGGCGGCCCGATTGCTGTCCTATTATGTTGATTCTGAATGTGTTCTCTGCTTCACTTTGGTTTTCATAAAATGACCAGGGCCTCAATCAGGGTACTAGGACGGTGTTTAGGTTATTACACCATCGATCGCCTCCGCCGCTGAGGGGCTGGTCCTCATCAGGCTGAGCATTATAATCATAGCGAAAGCGGCCGTGGGGCACAGTGATCTTTACCGATTCATTTTGATTAATTCGGCCCTGCCAGATCTGCGCTCCCTGATTGCCGTCACGGTCCAAATCATAAACAATGACAAAGACATCTTGATTTGTTGCTTTCAGATAACAGGAACCTTCTTCCGCAAACGCATCCTGACCGGCGAAAAAACCGATGAACAGCAAAGAAAGACAGGCGAAGGGTAAGATCCAGAAAATTTTTCTCATCTTTTCTCCTTTCTAAAAATCGACGCTTTCTTCAGATCCATACCGCTTGCTTAAGCACTAAAGGATACCCCAGCACAGATCCTATGTCAAAGATAACTTTTTGGTCATATTCACGTCATGTTGCGGCGAAACAGGTGTTCTATGATTCGCGACAACGACAGGGGTAATCGTTCATTAAACTTATAGAGGAGGTAAAAACATGAAACCGAAAAAAGCATTTAACAAACCGATTGCCATTATGGTGGCGGCCCTTCTGATTTTCGCATCCGGCCTTCAGGTTGCGACGGCCGCCAAAAACGCACCGGTGCGGATGATACCGGAAAATTTCAGCGTCCTTGCGAAGGACGTCAGTCCGGCCGTGGTCCACATCCGGGTGGAAAAGACGGTCCAGGGGGGCGCTGCGGGGCGGCATCACTTTGGAAACCAGCCCTTTCAAGGGGATGATCGTTTCAAAGATTTTTTTGATGAATTTTTTGGCGGCAGAAACCCGCGTGAATTTCATCAACGTAATCCGCATGACTTTAAGCAAAAAGGTTTAGGTACCGGATTCATCATTGATCAGGACGGCTATATCGTCACCAATAATCACGTGGTCAAAGATGCGGATCAGATCACAGTCGTGTTTAACGATGAACGTGAATTTGATGCTGAAATTGTGGGGCGCGACCCGCATACTGATCTGGCATTGATCAAAATAGACGCTAACAAAGATCTGCCGACGGTGCGCCTTGGCAGCTCCGACAAGCTGCAAGTCGGTGAATGGGTGGCGGCCATTGGCAGCCCCTTTGGTCTGGAGCAAACCGTTACCGCCGGCATCGTCAGTGCCAAAGGCCGGGTGATCGGTTCCGGTCCCTATGATGACTTCATTCAAACCGATGCATCCATCAACCCGGGCAATAGCGGCGGGCCCCTGATCAACATGAATGGGGAGGTCGTTGGCATTAACACCGCCATTATCGCTGGTGGTCAGGGCATCGGGTTTGCCATTCCCATTGATTTGGCGACAGGTGTTATCAAACAATTGAAAGCTGATGGCGAAGTGACCCGCGGCTGGCTGGGGATCACCATTCAGGATCTGAAAGGGGACCTGGCAGAATACTATGGTGTTAAGGACAAAACCGGTGTGTTGGTGGCCAGTGTGATCCCCGGTGATCCGGCCGATGAAGCCGGGATCAAAGCCCATGACATCATCCTCGAGGTCAACGGTGAAAAGGTTAAGACCAGCCGAAATTTAACGGCTAAATCCGCAAAATTGGCGGTCGGCGATAAAGCCAGCGTAACGGTATTGCGCGACGGCAAGGAAAAGACCCTCAGCGTCAAGGTGGGGAAAAGACCCTTGACCCTTGCTGCAACCGATGCGCCTCAGCACAAAAAAGAGACCGAATACGGATTTCAAGTGGCGGATCTAACACCGGAAATGGCCCGTCGGTTTAACATGGAAGAGAATAAAGGCGTCGTGGTTGTTGGTGTGAATGCCAACAGCAAAGCGGACAAAGCGGGTATCCAAAAGGGGGATCTCATTTTAGAGGTCAACCGTCAGGATGTCGAATCCGTCAGCGAATTTAAAAAGCTGATTCAAGACGATGAAGGCGCTAACGGAATCGACTTGCTCATCAAACGCATACAGGCCGGTTATGTGGTGATTCACCTGGTATAACTGCGAAACATGAATTTGGACCGGGTCTGATATGCTCAGGCCCGGTCGGTTTCAAGCGACCGGTATGTGTTCGGGTAGGGCTCATTAAAAAAATTTCCCACTCCCTTTATTCGCATTATTGCGCAGGGGAAGAATATCTCCTCCTTCTAGTCGTCAAGCCATTCCCCTGTCAATCTCATGGCGGGTGGGGGAGTGGGGAATCCAACTGTCATAGAAAAGACGCCTCAGGAACCCGCTGATTCAGGCAGCACTGATCTGCCGACTGACCACGGTCCTGTCAACGTCTCAGAAGGGGTATTACGATGACCAAAGCATTTTGTATAAAAGCCAAGTTTGACAGTGGTGATGATACACCAGCGCTAATGGCCGGTATTTCTGAATCCATGGCTGTGAAGATGGTCTCCGACGTTTCCCAACTTGCCAGGCGGCGTTCAACACCGGATTGGATTGGGCCGCTGAAACCGAGAGAAGATTTCAGCGAATCTTCAGAACCGGATTGGGTCACCCAGCCGATGACCCGCTATTTTCAAAATATTGGCTGCTACAGGCACTTAAGCGCACAAGATGAGATCGCCATCGCCAAAGCCATTGAGCAGGCGGAACTTGACGTATTGCGGACTATTTTGAAATCAGACATTGCCGTGGATCATCTGGTTGACTATGGCAGGCAGATTGAAAACAATCGAAGAGCCCCCAGCAAAATTCTGATAAACGTTCATAAACGGGGAGATCGGTTGGCTGCTAAAGAAAAAGTCAATTCCTTTTTAAAAGCCATCCGCAAGCTTGGCAAATTGAATACCGCCGTAAGGCAAACCCGGACCGCTCTGCTTGCTGCAGGATTGAAACCGGGTGAGCGACAGTCTCTGCAGGCAACATTAAGCCGCCGCTGGAATCAAATGTTTGATGTTTTAAAAGACTGGCGCTTTGAACTGCATGTCTATGATGACGTTGAAAAAAAGATTCGCACTCGGCAAGCTTCGCCGGATGTACACTTTCATCAGCAGATGCTGACCCGCATCGCTTTCAGTCGCGCAAAGATCAATGCCCATCGCAGCCAACTGATCAACGCTAATTTGCGACTGGTGGTCAGCATTGCCCGACGTTATGAACGACGGGGAATGTCTTTAACGGATCTGATCCAGGAGGGTAATACCGGCTTGATCCGGGCAGCCAGCCGCTATGAATACCGCCGCGGGACACGCTTCAGCACGTGCGCCGTTTGGTGGATTCGACAGGCCATTTTGCGTGCCATTTATAATCAGGCCAGAACGATCCGTCTTCCGATTCATATCAGAGAACGGTATCGCAATATTCAAAAGACGGCCAACAGCATGCAGCACGGAAGTAACGGAAATGAAACCATTGAAGAACTCGCTGATCGAAGTGGGATGGATTGCGATGAAGTTGACCGCATTTTGGCTATTGCCGGAGAGCCGCTTTCGCTGGATGCTCCCTTGAATTCCCAGGCGACACGCTTTTTAGGTGACGCTGTTGAAGACAGTGAGTTGAAGGATCCTTTCACGGCTGTGGTCAGCCGCAACCTGGCGGAGAAAACCCGTAAAGTTCTTTCGGTGTTGACGCCGCGGGAAGAAAAAATTTTGCGAATGCGATATGGAATCGGTGAGAAGACAGATCACACCCTGGATGAAATCAGCCGGGAGTTTAACATTACTCGCGAACGTATCCGCCAGATTGAGGCGAAGGCGCTGCAAAAGTTGCAACAATCAAAACACAGTCGCAGTCTCAGGTCCTTTATCGATCATTAATGACCTGAATCTTGCATGGAAAGTGATGGGACTCGTGCAAAATCCGGGAATTCATTTAAGGATGGCCTAAAAAGGTATTCCAGATTTTTTTTACGCGGTTGCGCAAGTGACTGAATTTTTCTTCTGGGGCCCGGGCCGGCTTTTCCTGAAGACTGGCCTGATGGGCTGCTGCCCGATAAATCAGATATGCATGCTTTAAAATGTGGGCCGTATATTCATCGATGGCGCCGGTTGCAATCAACGTCTGAATCAGACGCACATTATCGGTCCATTGCAACAGGGCCGGATATTCATGTGATTTGAGCAGCACCAGATATTGCACCAAAAATTCGATATCGACCATGCCGCCAGTGTCCTGTTTGAGATCAAATATTCCGGTCTCGGGTTTTAACAACTCCTGGCGCATTCGCTGGCGCATGCGGATGACTTCTTGCTGTAATTTGCCCTTATTGCGCGGACGGGCCAGAACCGCCCTGCGGGTTTTTTTGAAATGATCGATGAGCAGCGGATCTCCCAGTATGGGCCGCGCTTTTATCAGCGCCTGATGCTCCCAGGTCCACGCCTGGTGTTGTTGGTAATCACGAAATCCCTCTGCATGGCTGACAAGCACACCGGCCCCTCCACTGGGACGCAGGCGCATGTCGATTTCATACAGTTTGCCTGCCCGGGTGTGGGCGGTTAGGATATGAATCACCCGCTGTCCAAGACGATTGAAAAATTGGGCGCTGTCAATAATATGCTGGTCACCTTGTGTTTTATCACTGCTGCCGGAATGCAAAAATACCAGATCCAAGTCTGAGCCATAACCCAGTTCCAGCCCACCGAGTTTGCCGTAGGCGATCACCGCAAAGCCGCTATCGCCCATTTTGCCGTTCAACTCGCAGCGCGGCGCGCCGTGTTTGGTGCACAGATGCGCATAGGCGATTTCAACAACCTTCGCCAGTACCGTTTCAGCAATACCTGACAGATGGTCGCTGACGCGCATCAACGGCAGTGCACCGGTCACATCAGCTGCTGCAACCCGCAGGACGTTAACTTCCTTAAATATGCACATCTGCTCGATCTGATATTCCAGGTCATCTGCCGGTTCGCCGCGTATTCGCCGTTTGAGGTCAGCCTCGATCTGTGCGATATCCGGCGGTAAATACAATGTGCGCGGATCTAAGAGTTCATCTAATAGCACCGGGTGTAAGGCCAGAAAGGAGGCGATCCAGGAGCTGGCCTCTGTCAGTTGAATCAGGTGCGTCAGCACATCCGGGTTTTCAAGCAGGAGTGCAAAATAACTGATCCGGCCGCCGATCGATTTTATCAGGTCAACAATCCGGCTCAGCACCGCCTCGGGCCTTTTGGCGCTGCCAACACTTTTGAGTACCTGCGGGATTAATTTTTCAAGGCGCTGCTGTCCCTTTGATCCGATTTTATCCGGGCTGAGGGCAGCGCTTAAATAGTTTAATAACCGCAAGACTTCCTGTGGTTGTTCGTAGCCGATATCTTTAAGCACGCTTTCGGCCGGTCCATTGCTGAACAGGCCTTGCCATATTCCCAACAATTTTTTGTCTGTTGTTTGTTTATTGGTTTCGGCATCTTGGGTTTCCAACAGCATCTGGAAATGACGGTGAACATTGTTGCGATATGTTTCCAGCTGTTGCATAAATTCAGAACTGTCACGGAAGCCCATGGCGATGGCCAGACGGGCCTGATCCACCGGATCTGAAGGCAAATCGTGGGTTTGTTGATCGGCAAATTCTTGTAGGCAATTTTCGGTATCTCTGAGAAAAACATAAGCGGCCCTGAGATCATCTCCCACTTCCTGCGGAATGTGGTTTTCGCGCACGAGGATGCGGAGTACTTTTTGAATGCTGCGCTCCTGAAGATCAGGCGTCACACCGCCGCGAATCAGTTGAAACATGTGACCAAAAAATTCGATTTCCCGAATGCCGCCCCGTCCCAATTTAATATTATGCTTCATCCCCTTGCGCTGTACCTCGAGGGAAATCATCTGTTTCATTTCCCGCAAAGAATCAAAGGCTCCATAATCCAGATAGCGGCGGTATATAAATGGATTTAATCGTTTCAACAATTTCTTGCCGGCTTTTTTATCGCCGGCCACCACCCGTACGCGAATCAAGGCATAGCGTTCCCACTCGCGGCCCTGTTCCTGGTAGTAATTTTCCAGGGCGTCAAAATGCATGACCAGCGGGCCGTTTTCACCGTAGGGTCGCAACCGCAAATCGGTACGGAACACAAATCCATCCGCAGTGGATCGGCTGAGAACCTGCATCAGCTGGCGGCCCAGACGCGTGAAAAAATCATCATTACTCACGGTTCGCGGCCCCCCATTTGTTTGGCCTGCTTTTGGGTAAGCGAAGATCAGATCGATATCGGAGGAAAAGTTTAACTCCCGCGCTCCCAGTTTGCCCAGGCCTAAAACAACCAGTTGTTGACGCGAACCATCTGCGGCTGTTGGCGCACCATATTGATCGGATAACCAGCGGGTGAGGATTTCCGCTGTCTGCGCAAGGCAGGTGTCCGCCATGCTGGAAAGATCGGCCACCGTTTCCGCTAAATTGCTCCAACCGCAAAGATCCCGGAAGGCAATTCGCAGCATTTCCCGGCGCCGGTAGATGCGTAAATATCGGCTTAAAGCTGCCTCATCTTTTATATGGGAAAGGGTGGTTTTTAATTTTTGATCATAGTCTTTCAGAGCATAGCGACGCTGTAAATCGCCGCTGTCGATCAGGTCGGAAATCAAAGCGGGGTCGCGAATGCCGTTTTCGGCAACAAAATTGCTCAGTGCCAGCACGCGCTGAAGGGCTGTCAGAATTTGCGGATCTTGCGGAAGATTGAGCTTGGCTTTTTTAGCTGAATTTTTAAACGCCTCCCACTTTCTTTGCATGTCCGGTATGAGTATGTCGGGCAGGTCGTTTATCGATTTCATATCAAAATTGTTTGGCATAGGGCACAGGGCATAGCGCAAAGCGTAAGTGACGAATCAGCTTTCAACACTATGCGCCATGCCCCATGCGCTCTGCTATTTTATATACCCCCATTCCACTAAACGGCGATAGGCGTGCTGGGCATATTGGCCCTGTTGTACCATTTGTAGAAAGCGCTGATAATGCTGGGCTGCCTGCTCGGTGTTGTCCATGCCTTCCTGGCAATAGCCCTTAAAAAAGAGGGTGTTTGGATTTCCCGGCAGCAGTCTATCAAAGGTGTTGAATTCTTCGTAGGCGCCCTCGAAATCTTTTAGCTGTATTTTGGAAAAGCCACTGAGATGATAGGCCTGGGCTTCTTGAGGGTACGCTTTTTGGGCCATTTCGGCATACTGGCGGCCGACGGCATACTTTTTCTGGGCTAGGTTGCTAATAGACATCTGGCACAGAGCGACATAATCGTTGGGTGCTTTTTTCAATGCCCGGTGATAATGATCACCGGCGGCATCGTATTTCCGCTGGGCCAATAATTTATCGCCTTTTTGAATCTCTTCGATCGCTGTTTTTTTAGCCCGTAGACCGGCGGTATGATCCATATAGCGTTCCCGATTTAGCGGTCCGTTTTGAGCAGACGCATATTGGCTGTTGGCCATCTGAACGGCGGTATCATAGCGCTCCTGGCTCATAGGGTGGGTGGCGAACAATAAGTCCACCGTGGTGGATTTATGTTTTGACATGCTGTTGAGCATCTCCATCAGACCGATAAATCCCTCGGATCCATAGCCGGCACCCACCATGTATTCCATCCCGAGGGCGTCTGCTTCGCGTTCATTGTCACGGCTGTACCTTGCCAGCAAAGCACCGGCACTGATCTGGCCCAGTTGGCCGGCCAGATCTCCCAGAGCCGCGCTCTGGGTCCCGGCGAGCACTGAAACGCCACCGACCACCGCCTGGGTGAGCATACCTTTTGACATCTGTTCAGCCGAATGGCGGGCATTGACGTGACCCAGTTCGTGGCCCAGCAGGGCGGCCAGCTCGGCCTCGTTTTCCAGCGACAGCATAATGCCGCGGGTGGCGGCGATAGTGCCGCCGGGAAACGCATAGGCATTGACATAAGTCGCGTTGACCACTCGAAACGAATAGGGCATATGGGGTCGATGGGATTTGGCCGCCATCTTGGTGCCCACCTGGCTGACATAGCTGTTTAATTGGCTGTCCTGAACCGCACCGTAATCGCTGGAAATCTGTATGGGCGAATACTGCTTGTCGATTTGAATTTCAGTATCCTCCGATACCAGCATGAGTTGCTGTTTGCCGGTGACCGGGTCCGTGGCGCATCCGAAAACATAGCCGGCAGCAGTCATGGATGTCAGCCACATGAATTCGCGGCGGGTCAAGCAGCGTGCGGTGGGTATTCTAAGAAGCTTGGATGGCATATTCATCTCCTCCATAGGTTGAGCATTTTTCATTAAAATCGCCGGAGTAATGGAGTAATGGAGTATTGGAGTGATGGACGGAATTGGATGGATTCTGTTTTAACATTTTTTCCCAATACTCCAGTCCGGCCTTCGTAGCCGATGCTACTTCGGCGGAGTAGGCCACTCCAGTACTCCAACACTCCTGGACATTTAAATTCATTAGAGCCCGGGAAGTTTCTGCAATCAGATGACCTGATAATTGAAAGCGGCTATTTGGGTAATCGCGCTAAAGATTGGACCTTTAAATGGTGTCTATATAAAATAAAGACACAGTCTTGTCAAAATATATCCAATGGTGATGATGGCATAATCTATCCGCCAAAATCTTACAATTTTGTAAGATTATTGCATGACAGGTAACATTTATGTATGATATTGAGCTGTTAAATTTTCAGCCTGTGCATACATCCAGGCTTTGCGGGCATCTACGGCGCCATACATGTGGCACGATCATTGCGAATAGATCAGGGTACACCGGGTGTTCGCCTATTTTTGCTTTTTGATGACGGGACGCGCTTCATATCAATTTTTTGTTTTTCATATTGAATTTATATGATATAAGCGACGGATTGATAAAGCCCGGCGGATTTTAGAAAGGGGGGCTTTAAGCGAAGTTTAAAAGGAGGGAGACGCCACATTTAATGACTCCCAAGTGGGATTAATTTGATGTGTTAGCCGGCATTGTAACAAACTAAACATTTACTCCCGGTCAAGAATCGGGAACCATTCCCATATGATGCCCCGCATATTTCCTGGCGGGTTCCATGGTTTCTGAAGATTTCCCCGGGACCCGCTCGACGCCTCCCATAAACTCCCGTAAATATTCAGATGATGAAACGATGGACACCATAACTTGAACCTATCTCAAAAATAGTAGATCACGTCCAAGGATCCGCCTGCGGCGGATTAGATGTATTTTTGAGATAGGTTCTTGCAGCGTATCCTGCCTGAAGCGATAACCAGACCGATCCGAACACTTTAGCGACCACGCATCAACGCCATCGCTTGGGCGATTGTATCCCTGTCGGGGGCACCCCGACAGGATTTTTCATCTTTAACAAAAAGGAGATTGATCCCCATGTGTCGCTTATTTGCCATTACCAGCCAGGAGCCGTTATCACCGATGGTCGCTCTGAAGGCGCTTGATGTGATGCGCGAAGGGCATGATTGTTCGGGTGTCGGCATTTTCCTGCGTGATCTGGCCGGCCCATTTGAAGAGATTAAGGATGCGCCCATATTATCGGGAATATTCAGCGATAAGGGCTTAAAACGACTGGATACCTTCATGATGGATATTGGCTTTATGACCAAATATAAAATTTCGGTCAAATTGCCCAAGGTCCCGCCACCCGGGGTTCCGAAACGGGATGTCTATCTGATTCGGGCTTATGAATATCCGGAAGAGTGGGAGGATCTGAGCCAGTCCCAGCTTTACGACCAGCTGCTTAAAATCAGGCTTCAGCTCAGAGCAATGGGTGAGGAGAAAAAGGACATGATCGTTTTTTCCTTCTGGCCGGATGTGATTATGATCAAAGAAATCGGAGATCCCATGCTGGTTGCCGAGCACCTGAATCTGGACCGCAAAGAGCTTTATGCCAGGGTGATTATGGCCCAGGGGCGGCAGAACACCAACTATGCCATTACCCTGTATGCCTGCCACCCCTTTTTCATCCAGGGCTACGCGACCATGACCAACGGCGAAAATACCGCCTTTGTTCCGATTCGATCGTTTTTAGAGTCCAGAGGATTTGAAGGCTATACCGGCTATCAATCCGATTCAGAGGTGTTCACCCATATTCTGCATTACACGCTTAACAAACTCGGGCTCAGCCTTAAGACCTATAAACATATTATCACACCGCTGCAGGATAAAGACCTGCGCGATCATCCCAACAGCCATTTTTTAAAGAATCTGAAGCAAACCTGCCGGCCGTTGATCATCGACGGGCCCAACTGCGTCATTGGCTGTCTGCCGGACCATAGCGTGTTTATGGTGCAGGATCGTAAGAAACTTCGGCCGGGCGTTGTCGGCGGCAAACCCGGTGTCTATGCCTTTTCTTCAGAACTGTGCGGCCTGGACGCTGCCATCCCGAATCGGGATAAGAGCAAAGATTTTCAACCGATGCATCTGGACACGGCTTATGTTGGTCCGGGGCGTCAGGAGGTGTCGTTATGGAACCAGAAAGACCCATTGCCCCTTCCACTCTAAGTGTCAAAGATCTACCGTGGCAGATCTTATGGGATATAGAAAAATGTAGCCTATGCGGCAAATGTACGGCGGTGTGCCCGGTAAACGCCATAGAGCTGGGGGTATTTCGCAAGCGCAAACTAGAGCCCCCCACCGATATTACCCAGCAGACGGCCACGGATTTTAAAAGCTATTACGGCATCCGACAAAAAACAGATCCAGCATACCGATGCGTGGGTTGTGCCATGTGCACCATGGTCTGCCCCAATAATGCAATCGTGCCTTGTCGCAAGGATGAG
>Ga0209536_100008901_pt1 | contig 14976 bp, 11 predicted proteins | sample DeeMarSeWOR28_12_FD_187461 | JGI IMG/M metagenome (GOLD analysis project Ga0209536, IMG submission 187461) | Marine sediment microbial communities from White Oak River estuary, North Carolina - WOR-2-8_12 (SPAdes) (version 2) | ecosystem: Environmental > Aquatic > Marine > Intertidal zone >...
AGCCGGTATTAAGCGGCTAGAGCGTAACGTTCGTCGTTGGCGACTATACGTTTTCCAGCTGATTTACAAGGTGACTGGACCTTGGCATGCACCACACTGCTTCGCAACCCGCGTCGAAACCAGGTCGCCCCCTTACTCTTTACTGTTATCGGGCTTCACAGCCCGTTTCAAACTAATCCGCTCTCAGTGTATCAGACACCGAAACGATTTCCGAGTTCAGTACCCCGGCCATCCAGAGTACGCAAGCTCCGTGCAAGGCCACGAGATGCCTCTGGACGGTTGCCAGTCGCGAAACGGGACTGGCGTTGAGTTCCAGCCCCGTGGCTGGTTACCGGTTGCTCCTGTTGCGAATTTTTCGCGGGCTGGTCAAAGCGCCAGCATTTCAAACAGCCGGTCGTCGTTGAGCATGTCGCTCAAGGCCTGCGACACGGCTTCATTGACCAGCTGGTTGCTATGTTTTTCGAACGGGGGGCCGGCTGTTTCCTGATAGCTGCGCACATAATAGCGGCGCTCGTACCGGTCATTTACGTTACGCGCCGAGGCGGTGACTTCGGCCAGCAGTTCCGTCTGAAAATTGAAAGGTGTTTTTTCCGAGTTCAGGACGAGACTGGTAATCTTGATGACCAGCGAGCGGGTCATGGCATCGCTTGTCGGCACGACGCTGAAGCCGCGCTTCTCGACGCTCTCGCTGACCCGTTCCGTCAGCAGGGGTATAAAGTCTTCTTCCAGGCTGACCGGCACCATTTCCGCGTTGGGATCACCAACTTCGCCCAGCAGCGTGGTCGGCCGTTCGTCTACGATCGACAGACCTAACAGCGTGTCTGTCGCCACCGAATCGCCGGTAACCGCGATCTCCGGGTCCAGATGCAGTTTTTGTGGTTTCAGCGCGCAGCCCTGGATCGATACCGCAACTAGTATCGCCAAAACGCTTGTCCATTTAATCGTTTGCATTTCGAACTTCCTCCTGTGTTTTTGGTTGCTGCAGTTGGCTGGTTGCCTGTTTTTCCGGCTTGCTCGCGCACAGTATATAGTTGACCGCGACATCCTTTCCCAACGAATAACGCTTGCTGACAGGGTTGTACTGCATGCCGATCGTGCCCTGCACCTCTAGCCCGACAGACCGGCAATCCCTGGCAAGCTCGGATGGCCGGATGAACCTGGCGTAGTCATGCGTTCCCCTGGGAAGGAGCTTGAGCACGTATTCGGCGCCGATGATTGCATACACGTAGGCCTTGGGGGTCCTGCTAATGGTGGCGAATACGCACCAACCTCCGGGTTTTGCAAGCTTCGCGCAGGCTCGCACGGTGCTCGCGGGGTCCGGCACATGTTCGAGCATTTCCATGCACGTCACAACATCGTATTGCCCTGCTTGCCTTTGTGCAAATTCTTCAGCGGAAACGTGCTGGTAGTCGACGGGCAACTTACTTTCGAGCAAGTGTAGCTGGGCGACCTTGAGCGCTTTCTCACCGAGGTCGATGCCGGTTACATGAGCGCCGCGCCGGGCCATCGCCTCGGCAAGAATCCCGCCGCCGCAGCCGACGTCGACCACTCGCTTGCCCGGCAAGTCAACCAGCGCATCGATGTAGTCGAGCCGCAACGGGTTGATTTCATGCAAGGGCTTGAATTCGCTTGTGGGGTCCCACCAGCGATGCGCAAGTTGGCTGAACTTGTCCAGTTCGGCGGGATCGACGTTGATCATTGCGAGTCCGGCACAGCGAGGCGTTTAATCGACGGCAGCGATTTGTCGCTGCCATGCTTTTGCGTTGGCAAGCAGGCGGCCCTGATCGATAGCATTGAGATGCCCATTTGTGACGAGTTCCTTGCCTTCGACCCAGACGTGACTGACATGTTCCCGCCCCGCGGCATAGACAAGGTGAGACACCGGGTCATAGCACGGCGCGAGTTCGATGGCATCAATCATGTTGATTGCGGTCAAGTCGGCACATTTTCCGGCCACCAGCGAGCCGATCTCGCCGTCGAGACCCAGTGCTTTGGCCCCATCCAGTGTCGCCATGCGCAACGCGGCGTGTGCCGACAAGGTCACCGCGTCATCGCTTTGCGCTTTTGCTACCAGCGCTGCGAGCCGAAGTTCACCGAGGACGTCAAGCCGGTTATTGCTGGCGGCGCCGTCCGTTCCTATACCTGTGTTGACGCCCGCGCGGAGCAAGCTCCCGACCTGCGCGAATCCGCTCGCCAGCTTCAGGTTGGAGGCAGGGCAGTGGGCGACGGAGCATCCCTGAGCGGCCAGCAGTGCAATCTCGACACTTGTGAGGTGGACGGCGTGCACCGCAATCAGGCGAGGACTCAGCAATCCCAGCCGTTGCATCCGCTCGAGCGGGCGCACGCCGTGCTGTTTGAGATGCTCGGCAATTTCTCCAGCGGTCTCGTGAAGATGCACGTGGATGGGCAAGTCAAGCTGTTCAGCCAGCGTGACAATCTTCCCGAAACTGTCGTCCGAGACGGTGTAAGGCGCGTGGGGTGCCATGCAGAAGCTGAGCAGTCTCTCGCCTTTCAGGCTGTCCCGCGCCGCGAGGCCCTTGCGCAGGTAGTCCTGCGCATCGCTGGCGTAGGGGGTGGGGAACTCGATCAAGACAATGCCGAGCGCGGCGCGCATGCCGCATTCGAGAGCGGCGCGACCGGCCTGTTCCGGAAAGAAGTACATGTCGTTGAAGCAGGTGACGCCGCTCTTGAGCATTTCCGCGCACGCGAGCAGCGTGCCGTCGTAAATGAACTTCTCGGAGATGTGCCGCCCCTCTGCCGGCCAGATATGTTTCGACAGCCAGTCCATGAGCGCCAGGTCATCGGCCAATCCGCGAAACAGCGACATCGCCGCATGGGTGTGCAGATTGACCAGCCCCGGGATGAGAATATGACGATCGAGGCGTCTCACCGATCGGGCTCGATAGCGCTGGCTTGCGGCGCCTGCCGGCAGGACTTCGACGATGCGCCCGGCGTCGACCGCGATGGCGTGCTCTTCCAGGAGAACGCCCGCAGGCTCAACGGGCAGGATCCATGGGGCTTCGATTACGAGATCGATACTCTTTGGATTTTCCATCGGTAATGAAACAGGTAGACGAAAAAAAGCCCTGCATCAGCAGGGCTTTAAAACGCTTCGAATTGTAATCGCTTTCAAGCCGTCAGGCGATGCCCCCGATCAGTTGCTGACTTCCTTAACCACCTCCGCGCTGACGGAGACTTCAACACGGCGGTCGGGCTGGTAGCATTCGATCAGGGCATTGCCGCGTACTCCAGCACACTCGGCTTCGGTCGTAACCGGCATTAATTCGCTACGGCCAGCTGTATTGATCTTGTTGTCACCGATTCCGAGTTTGACGAGAAACGCCTTGACCGATGCTGCCCGCCGCTCAGAGAGCTTCTGGTTGTACTCAACACTGCCGATCCGGTCAGCATGGCCGACGACCCACACGGTTTCGAAATCCGCATTGGACAGTCCCGACACGAAGCTTTCGAGCTTGTACTGTTCGTCTGCGCGGATGTCAGACTTGTCGAAGGCAAAAAGAGGCTGCGCTGCAGCATTCACCGTTACCGACTGGTAGGTCGTCACGTCTCCGACGGATTCTTCCTGGTAGAGCGGTTCCTCGGCAAAAGTCATCGTTTCGTCACTGGTTTCGACCGGGCCAAGTTCGGTGACATCCTCTTCCATCGCAAACTCTTCCGGCTCACTGACGCCAGGACCTGCGTCAGCCACATTTTCCTCAGCGAAGGTCATCGTTTCGTCGCTGGTGTCAATGGGGCCGAGGTCAGTGATTTCCTCTTCCATGGAGTACTCTTCCGGATCGCTGACGCCCGTGCCCGAGTCGGCGACATATTGCTCGGTGTAGGTCAACGTTTCGGCCGGGGTGTCAATCGCCCCGAGGTCGCCGACCTCTGTGTCTTCCGGCAACTCATAGGTTGTAACCGGGAACTCGATAGGCTCGTCGGCAAACTCTTCCGGCTCACTAATGCCGCTGTCGGCACTGGCGGTGACCGCTTCGTCGTACGTCACCGTCTCATCGGCATAATCAACAGGGCCGAGATCGCCAACGTCGAGTTCTGCCTCGGTGTACTGTACCGGTGCCAGTTCAGGTGGCGGCGGCTGAACCGTTGATTCAACAACCTCTCCTTCCGTTTCGATGCCGGAACTTCCTTGTTCAGACGTCGAAGAGCACGCTGCCAGCGCAGTGCCGATCATTAGCAGTAGCAAGCGATTCGCTTTTTGTTGCATCCCAATGGTCTCCGTTGAGTGATGGTAAAGAGGGCTTAAACTCTAATATTGTGTCATACATCCCGGATTATCGCTCGCCTCTGGTACCCGGCACAACATGACATCGGTGTTGAATATTGCGTATTGAATACTGTATCTGGCGCGGCATCGACCTGTCGGAAGGGTGTTAAGCAAAAAATGTACGTTGCCATCTCGCGCCGGTTGTTCGCGGTGTGGTATCTTTAGACTTTTTCGCTTGGTCTCAGATGCTTATAGCCGCATGGCGGCGAAGAATTTCCTGCGAACAACAGTCATGACGTGTCGCCAGTCGGCGACGCTCGCAGGGCGCTGATCAAGCCAACCCGACAGAATCTTCCCAATGGAGCAGTTCGCCAAAGAAACGCTGCCAATCAGCCTCGAAGAGGAGATGCGGCGTTCCTATCTCGATTACGCGATGAGCGTGATCGTCGGCCGGGCGTTGCCCGATGTCCGAGATGGTCTGAAGCCGGTTCACCGCCGAATACTTTTTGCCATGTACGAGGCTAATACCCTCTGGAACCGGCCTTACGTCAAGTGTGCGCGGGTGGTTGGCGAGGTGATGGGTAAATTCCACCCACACGGCGACAACGCGATTTACGACACATTGGTGCGCATGGCGCAGGATTTCAGCCTGCGCTACATGCTGGTAGACGGGCAGGGCAACTTCGGTTCGGTCGACGGTGACAACGCAGCGGCAATGCGCTACACGGAATGCCGCCTGGCGCGTATTTCGGCAGAACTGCTGGCGGACATCGACAAGGAAACGGTTGATTTCGGCCCCAATTACGACGGCAAGGAACTCGAGCCGCTCGTGCTTCCGGCGAGAATACCGAACCTGCTGATTAACGGCTCGTCCGGAATTGCCGTGGGGATGGCTACGAACATCCCGCCTCACAATCTGGGAGAAGTCGTTGACGCCTGTCTTGCGATGCTCGACAGGCCGGACATTACGCTCGACGAACTCATCGAAATCGTGCCCGGGCCCGATTTCCCGACCCGGGGGATTATTTACGGCACCGCCGGCATTCGCGAAGCCTATCGCACCGGGCGGGGGCGGGTTGTCATGCGGGCGCGCACCCATTTCGAGGAAGTCGACAAAAGCGGCCGGCAAGCGATTATCGTCGACGAGTTGCCTTATCAGGTCAACAAGTCCGCGCTGTTGATACGCATCGGTGAACTGGTCCGCGAAAAGCGTATCGAAGGCATCTCGGAAATTCGCGATGAGTCCGACAAATCGGGTATGCGGGTTGTGCTCGAGCTCAAGCGCAGCGAAATTCCCGAAGTCATCCTGAACAACCTCTACAAGGACACCCAGCTCCAGGACACCTTCGGCATGAACATGGTGGCCCTTGTCGATGGTCAACCGCGCCTGCTCAACCTCAGGCAGATCATCGACGAGTTCATTCGCCACCGCCGCGAGGTCGTTACCCGGCGATCGGTGTTCGAGTTGCGAAAGGCGCGCGAGAGGGGCCATGTTCTCGAGGGTCTCGCCGTCGCACTTTCCAATGTCGACGAAATCATCGCCCTGATCAAGGCGGCGCCGGCGCCTGCGGATGCCAAGCAGCAATTGATGGCGCGGACCTGGCGCTCCAGCCTGGTCGAGGAAATGCTGGCGCGCTCGGGCGGCATTCAGAGTAAGCCGGACGGTCTTCCGGCCGAGTACGGGCTGAACGACGACGGTTATCGTTTTTCCGACGTGCAGGCGCAACGCATTCTGGAGATGCAGTTGCAACGCCTGACCGGCCTCGAACAGCGCAAGATCGAGGAAGAGTACCGGGAAGTGATGGATACGATTGCCGATTTGCTCGACATACTGGCAACTCCGGAGAGAATCAGGACCATCATTGCGGACGAGCTGAAGCAGACGCGGCAGGAGTTCGCCGATGCGCGGCGCAGCGAAATAGAGCAAAACGCGCAGGAAATCTCGCTCGAGGACCTGATCGCGCCGGAAGACGTGGTGGTGACGTTGTCGCACACGGGCTACATCAAGGCGCAGCCGCTCGACGACTACCGGGCGCAGAAGCGTGGCGGCCGCGGCAAGCAGGCAGCGAAGACGAAAGAAGACGATTTCATCGACAGCCTGTTCATCGCCCACACCCACGATTACATCCTTTGTTTTTCGGACCGTGGCCGCCTCTATTGGCTCAAGGTCTACGAGGTTCCGCAAGGAGCCAGAACGAGCCGCGGCAAGCCCATAGTCAACGTCGTGCAATTGGCCGAGGACGAAAAGATTACCGCGATCCTGCCGGTCAAGGAGTTTGACGATGGCCATTTCGTCTTCATGGCCACTGCCAACGGTACGGTCAAGAAAACGCCCTTGTCGGACTTTTCGCGGCCACGGCAGATGGGAATCAGGGCGGTTGACCTTGACGAGGGCGACTACCTGATCGGAGTCGCGTTAACCAATGGCCATCATGACATCATGCTGTTCTCGGACGCGGGCAAGGCAGTGCGTTTCTCCGAGCAGGACGTCCGGCCGATGGGGCGCACCGCGCGCGGCGTCAGGGGTATGCGGCTTGGGCCTGACCACCAGCTCATTTCACTGGTTGCGGTGGAAGACGAGCAATTGGCGGTGTTGACAGCGACAGAGAACGGATTCGGCAAGCGCACCCAGGTGGCTGAGTACACGCGGCACGGGCGTGGGACCCAGGGCATGATCGCGATTCAGACAACGGCGCGAAATGGCCGCGTGGTTGCCGCCAGGCTCGTCGCCAATGATGACGAGATCATGCTGATTACGACCGGCGGTGTCCTGATCCGGACTCACGTCAGCGAGATCCGGGAAATGGGCAGGGCAACGCAGGGTGTAAGGCTGATCAACCTCGGGGAAGACGAGCATCTTGCCGGGCTGGAAAAAATTGTCGACAAGGACGATGAGCAGGAAGAGAACGGTAAAGCCGTCGGAGAATCGGGCCCGGCGCCCGAGACGGACGAAAAGAGCGACTGATCTCTGAACGTTTTGGGGAACGCTGACGCAGACGCAACGGGCTACGCAGAACGCGATCAGCAATGGTGCAAAAAAAAGCGACCGGTCCGAAGTGGCCGGTCAGGGGAACGGGAAGAAATCGGGTGACGAGGGTTTTCAACTTCAGCGCGGGTCCGGCCGTATTGCCGGAGGAAGTGCTTTCGCAGGCACGTGACGAGATGCTCGACTGGCACGGTGCCGGCATGTCGGTCATGGAAATGAGCCATCGGAGCAAGGAGTTCGTTTCAATAGCAGAAGCGGCGGAAGCCGATCTCCGGGCGCTGCTGTCCATACCGGATGAATATAAGGTCTTGTTTCTTCAGGGTGGCGCGACGTCCCAGTTCTCCATGGTCCCGCAGAATCTCCTTGGCGGAAGAAGCAGCGCCGACTATGTATGTACCGGCGAGTGGTCCCTTAAGGCGATTGCCGAGGCACAGAAGTTCTGCACCGTGAACGTCGCGGCGTCTTCCGAGGACAAGGGCTTCAGCTACGTTCCTGGACGTGATTCCTGGCGGCTCGGGCAGTCTGCCGGCTATGTCCATATCACCAGCAACGAGACAATCGGGGGCATCGAATACCATTGGGTTCCGGATGTCGGCGAAGTGCCCCTGGTGGCAGACATGTCCTCGCACCTGCTTTCGAGGCCGGTCGACGTCGCACGTTACGGCATCATCTACGCCGGTGCACAGAAGAACATCGGCCCGGCCGGACTGACGATCGTCATCATCCGGGAAGACCTGGTGGGGCATGCGCCAAAGGGCACGGCGGCGATGGCCGATTACAGGATCCACGCGGACAGCGGTTCCATGTACAACACGCCACCGACTTACGCGATCTATGTGGCGGGGCTGGTTTTTCAGTGGCTCAAAGGTCGCGGCGGGCTGGAGGCGATGGAAAAATCCAATATCGCCAAGGCACAGTTGCTTTACGACTATCTCGATTCCACGGATTTCTACGAATCGCCGGTTGCTGTAAGGGACCGCTCGCGGATGAATGTGCCGTTCCGAATAAAGGGCGGCGAGCTCGATGCCGCCTTTCTGGCGAAAACCAAGCAGCGGGGGCTGGTTCAGTTAAAAGGTCACCGCTCCGTTGGCGGGATGCGCGCTTCCATATATAACGCAATGCCGATCGAGGGCGTTCAGGCGCTGGTCGAATGCATGCGAGAGTTCGAACTTGATCATGGCTGAAGGTGGAATTCGGGACGACGCGAAGCGCGGAAAGCTTCGCATACTGACGTTGAATAACATCTCCAGCCAGGGGTTGCAGCGTTTCCCGGCGGAACGCTATCTCGCCGAGTCCGAACTCGAGGAACCGGATGCGATTCTGGTCCGCTCGCACAACATGCACGATTTCGAGTTGCCCGGGACCGTAAAGGCGATCGGCCGGGCCGGGGCCGGGACGAACAACATTCCGGTGGCGAGAATGAGCGAGCGCGGCGTGCCGGTGTTCAATACGCCCGGCGCAAATGCCAATGCCGTCAAGGAACTGGTGCTTGCAGCGCTGCTGATGGCAGCGCGAAACCTCACCGACGCGGTGCGGTTTGTCGACACGGTTCAGGGCAGTGACGAGGAGATCAATCGCGTTGTAGAGGCATCAAAGAAGAAATTCGCCGGTGTCGAACTGCCCAACCGTACGCTCGGTGTGATAGGCCTTGGCAAGATTGGCAGCCTGGTGGCTGACGCTGCCATCAGGCTGGGCATGAACGTCTGGGGTTACGATCCGAACATCACGGTTGACGCCGCCTGGAGCCTGCCTGCGCAGGTGCAGAAAGCGAACTCGATCGAGCAACTGCTTCGCAAGTGCGAGTTTCTGACGGTGCACGTGCCTTTGCTGGACTCGACCCGCGGCCTCATCAATGCCGGGCGGCTGGCGATGATGAACCCCGGTTCGGTGGTGCTCAATTTCGCCCGTGACGGTGTGGTTGACAGCGAAGCGGTGCTCGCGGCCCTGAACGCAGGCCATTTGAAATACTATGTTTGCGATTTCCCCAGTTCGAGATTCAAGGGGTCGAGCCGGGTGATTGCCTTGCCGCATCTGGGGGCATCGACACGGGAAGCGGAGGAGAATTGTGCGGTCATGGTGGTTGACCAGGTGCGAGACTACCTTGAGCACGGCAACATTCGCCATGCCGTCAACTTTCCCGAGGTATCGATGGCGCGCGAGTCGCCATACCGGCTCGGCGTTGCCAATTCGAACGTCCCCAACATGGTGAGCCAGATTTCCAGCGCTGTTGCCGACGCGGGGCTTAACATTCACAACATGATCAACAAGTCACGTGACGACATGGCCTACACGCTGGTCGATGTCGACAGTGCCGTGCCGACCGGCGTGATAAACGCAATCGAGAACATTGCCGGAGTGCTGATGGTCCGTTACCTGCCACTGGAAGGTGGCTGAGAATGACGGACCGACTCAAGGATCTGCGAGCGCAAATCGACGCCGTTGACGATGAACTGCTGCGCCTGTTCAATCAGCGGGCGAAGCTGGCCGAGACTGTCGGTGAGGTAAAGGGCGGGGCCGTTGTCTACCGGCCGGAGCGGGAAGCGCAAGTGCTCAGGCGGATGACAGCGGACAACCCGGGGCCGTTACCCGCCAGGGTAGTCGCGCACTTGTTCACGGAAGTCATTTCCGCCTGCCGGGCCCAGGAAGACATGCTGGGTGTGGCGTGCCTGGGACCGCGCGGCACCTTCAGCGAAGAGGCGCTCGGCAAGCATTTCGGCGGGCAGGCGCCGCGCGTGATGTGCGCGTCCATCGACGAAGTGTTTCGCGCCGTTGAATCCGGTTCAGTGGGGTATGGCGTGGTGCCCATTGAAAATTCCACCGAGGGCGCGGTCGGCCGCACAATGGATCTGCTGCTTGTGACGCCGGGGAAGGTATGCGGGGAAATCTCGTTGCCGGTGCACCAGAATCTGCTCAGCAAGGCCGGCGGCAAGGAAAAAATCCGGCGTATTTATTCGCATGCGCAGAGCCTTGCCCAATGCAATGGCTGGCTGTCGCAGCACATGCCCGGGGTCGAGCGCATTCCCGTGGCCAGCAATGCCGAGGCGGCGCGCCGTGCCGGGCAGGAACCCGATGATGCGGCTGCGATCGCCGGTCGCGCGGCGGCAGAGCACTATGGACTTTCGATTCTGGCATCGAGCATAGAGGATGATCCGAATAACACGACGCGCTTTGCCGTGATCGGGCTGCAGGAAGTGTCGCCGTCTGGGCGGGACAAGACGTCGTTCGTGATGGCGTCGCAAAACCGGCCTGGCGCCATTTTCGATCTGCTGGAACCGCTAGCCAGGCACCGGGTCAGCATGACGCGGCTCGAATCGAGGCCGTCGCGCACCGGCCTTTGGGAGTATGTGTTTTTCGTGGACATCGAGGGCCACCAGGATGATGCAACGGTGAATGCCGCGCTGTCGGAAGTGCGCGAACGTGCCGGGTTCCTGAAAATCCTCGGCTCCTATCCCTGTTCGGTCGCGTGAGATCCGTAATGCCGGCTTCGCCTTCGCCAATTGCAACCTCCAGAGTTTCCGCTCCGGCGCACGTCGCCGCCATGTCGCCATACCAACCGGGCAAGCCTATTGCCGAGGTAGCCAGGGAATTGGGGCTCGTCGAGGCGGATATCGTGAAACTGGCCTCCAACGAGAATCCTCTCGGGGCCAGCCCGCAGGCACTCCAAGCGATGCAAGCCGCGATGGCGGACGTTGCCCGCTATCCGGACGGCAACGGCTTCGTGCTGAAGCGCGAACTGGCGCAGCATCACAAGATCGGTCCGGAATCTATCGTGCTGGGTAACGGTTCCAACGACGTGCTGGAATTGGCCGCGCTCGCATTTCTAGGTCCCGGCACATCGTCCGTTTATGCCGAGCATTGTTTTGTTGTCAACCGGCTTGCAACGCAGGCTCGCGGCGCGGAAGGCATCGAAGTCGCAGCCCGTGACTATGGGCACGACCTGCAGGCAATGCAGCGGGCGGTGCGCGAGGATACGCGCGTAATTTTTGTTTCGAATCCGAACAACCCGACCGGGACCTATGTAGCGCCCGAAGAAGTACAGTCTTTCCTTGAGAAAGTGCGCAGTGACGTACTTGTCGTTCTCGATGAAGCCTATTACGAATACCTCGAGCCGCAACAGCAGTCATCGAGCATGGAATGGGTCGCCCGGTTTCCGAACCTGCTCGTCACACGCACGTTTTCGAAGGCGTACGGGCTTGCCGGTTTGCGTGTCGGCTACGGTGTCGCGCATCCGCAAGTGGCGGACATGATGAACCGGGTTCGCCAGCCATTCAATGTCAACAGTGCCGCCCAGGCGGCGGCGGTTGCCGCGCTCGGCGACGAGCGCTTCCTGCGCGAAAGCATCCAGTTGAATCGAGCCGGCATGAAACAGTTGACGGCGGGGCTGTCCGCCCTCGGCCTCGACTGGATCGAGTCGTACGGAAATTTTGTCACGGTCCGGGTTGGTGAGGCCGATCGCGTGTTCCGGGAGTTGCTGCAACGTGGCGTCATCGTCCGCCCGATCGCAGGCTACGGTCTGCCCCGGCATCTGCGTGTCTCGATCGGACTTGAATCCGAAAACAACCGGCTGCTCGAAGCGCTCGCCGCGGTTTTGCAGGCAAGCTGAACGGTGTCGTTGGAACGGTAACAACGGTTTTGCAGGACTTCCATATCGGAAAACTGGTCGTGATCGGCGTCGGACTCATCGGTGGTTCGGTGGCCGCGGCCCTCAAACAAAAGTCCGCCGTCGATCATGTCGTCGGGGTGGGGCGCAGCAGTGCCAACATGCAGCGCGCGCTGTCTCTCGGAGTCATTGACGTGGTTTGCGAGGAGCCGGGCAAAGCGGCGCGCGATGCGGACATCGTGCTGGTGGCCGTGCCTGTCAAACAGACTGCCGGGATCCTGGAACAATTGCAGGACGCGGTGCAGTCGGGCGTAATCGTTACCGACGCGGGCAGCACCAAACGCGATTTCGTGCGGATTGCCGAGAATGTTTTTGGCGCGAACTCGGCAAGCGTAGTGCCGGGACATCCCATTGCCGGGGCGGAACGTACCGGGGTCGACGCCGCGCACGCCGGTTTGTTTTCCGGCAAGCGTACGGTGCTGACACCGTCGCCGGATACGAATCCCCAGGCGGTGGCCAGTGTCGCCGCGATGTGGCGCGCTTGCGGCGCGGAAGTCGTACAGATGACCGCGCAGCATCATGACGCGGTGTTCTCCGCTGTCAGTCATTTGCCGCACGTTCTTTCCTACGCATTGGTCGAGATGATCGCCACGCGCGACGACGCAGAGGAATTGTTCTCTTTTGCGGCAAGCGGATTCCGCGACTTCACGCGCATCGCCGGCAGTTCACCGGAGATGTGGCGCGATATCTGTTTTGCCAATTCGGAACAATTGTTGCGCGATATCGACGCATACCAGCGCGCGCTGGCGGTTCTGGCGGAGCACATCCGATCAGGCGACGGGCAGAGGCTGGAGGCGGTGTTTGCCGCCGCGGCAAACGCGCGTAATGCCTGGGCACAGGGTTTGAAATGAGCAAGCACGTCGAATGAGCGAGCGTCGCGATCACATCGACCTGGTGGCACCCTACGGCGCAGCGGGCAGCGTGACGCTGCCCGGATCCAAGAGTATTTCAAACAGGGTCTTGTTGCTCGCCGCCCTTGCGGAGGGGGAAACCGAAATACGCCACCTGCTTGCCTCGGACGACACCCGCTACATGCTTGACGCGCTTCGCACGCTGGGTGTGGCGATAGAACAGGACGCCGGGACCTGTACCGTCCAGGGTGGAGGCGGGCGCTTCGCGACAGCGCGGGCCGAACTGTTTCTTGGAAATGCCGGGACCGCGGTCCGGCCGTTGACGGCGGCGCTGGCGTTGTTGCAGGGGGACTACCGTATCTGCGGGGTCGCGCGCATGCACGAAAGACCCATTGGCGACCTTGTCGAGGCGCTGCGTGGCGTGGGCGCGAACATCCGCTACACGGGCAAGGAAGGCTATCCGCCACTGGAAATTGCGCCAGCGACGATAGACACGACGGCCCCGGTCAGGGTGCGTGGCGACGTCTCCAGCCAGTTCCTGACTGCGCTTTTGATGGCGTTGCCGCTCGCACGGCAGGATGCCGTAGTCGTCGTGGACGGTGAACTGGTATCGAGGCCGTACGTTGAAATCACGCTGAACCTGATGGCGCGCTTCGGAGTCGAGGTAGTCCGCGACGGTTGGCGCGCGTTTCATCTTTCCGCGGGCAGCCGGTACACCTCGCCGGGACGCATCGCGGTGGAGGGGGACGCGTCTTCGGCATCGTATTTTCTCGCCGCCGGCGCGATCGGCGGCGGTCCGGTGCGCGTCGAGGGTGTTGGGCGCGACAGTATTCAGGGCGACGTCAGGTTTGCCGATGCCCTGGCGGAAATCGGTGCGCGGGTCGAACTGGGCGAAGAATGGATGCAGTCGCAGGGAGGGCCAAACGGGGCGCTAAAGGCATTCGATCTCGATCTGAATCACATTCCCGATGCGGCGATGACGCTCGCGGTGGTGGCGTTATTCTGCAACGGTACCAGCCGGTTGCGAAACATCGCCAACTGGCGCGTCAAGGAGACCGACCGGCTGGCAGCGATGGCCACCGAGTTGCGAAAGCTGGGGGCCGACGTTACCGAGGGGGAGGATTACCTCGAGATCACGCCGCCGGAACGGCTTGCCGAAGGCGCCAGCATCGATACCTACGATGATCACCGTGTCGCGATGTGTTTTTCTCTCGCGGCGCTTTCCGGGGTCAAGGTACGCATCAATGACCCGGATTGCGTGGCCAAGACGTTTCCCGACTATTTCGAGCGCTTTGCACAACTGATCGAGGCGCCAGTGATTGCGATTGACGGACCATCCGGTTCGGGCAAGGGGACGGTGGCCGAGCGTGTCGCCAGCGCGCTCGGGTTTCATTATCTAGACAGCGGGGCGCTGTACCGCCTGGTGGCACTGCGTGCGCTCCGCTGCAAGGTCGGGTTTGACGATTCCCAGGCGCTGGCGGAGCTGGCGTTGGGTCTTCCGGTGGAGTTCCGCGGGGCGGAGATTTTCCTCGATGGCGACCGGGTCACCGATGCCATCCGCACCGAGGAAGTCTCGCAGGCTGCCAGCCAGGTTGCAAAAAATCCCTCGGTGCGTCAAGCGCTTATGCAAAGGCAGCGCAATTTTCGGCGCCCGCCCGGACTGGTCGCCGAGGGCCGGGACATGGCCAGCGTCGTATTTTCCGACGCCGTGCTCAAGGTCTATCTGGACGCCAGCGCCGAAGAACGCGCGAGCAGGCGCTATAAACAGTTGAAAGACAAAGGGTTAGATGCTAACCTAGCGACCCTTTTGCGAGACATTCAGCAACGCGACGCGCGCGACAGCAACCGCAGCGTGGCTCCTCTCCAAAAGAGTGTGGGCGCGAAAGTCCTCGATACAACCAATCTCACCGTCGAAGAATGCGTCGACGAGGTGATTCGTTGGTTCCGGGACGCGTGACGCAAAGTCCCACTTCTCTAGTATTCGACGACCCTTTGGACGTCCTGAACAACAGGGCAGGGGCGGATTTTCGATGCTGGGGAGTGGATTGAGTAACCAGCCCGTCCGACGTTGGACGATTAACAACATTGAAATCCGACACCCTATGACAACCGCAACCGAATCCCCCACGACCACGAATACTGAAAGTTTTGCCGCGCTTTTCGAGGAAAGCCTGTCCAGACAGGAAATGCGCGCGGGGGAAGTGATCACCGCTGAAGTCGTTCGCATCGACCAGAATTTCGTGGTCGTGAACGC
>Ga0209536_100008902_pt1 | contig 14973 bp, 14 predicted proteins | sample DeeMarSeWOR28_12_FD_187461 | JGI IMG/M metagenome (GOLD analysis project Ga0209536, IMG submission 187461) | Marine sediment microbial communities from White Oak River estuary, North Carolina - WOR-2-8_12 (SPAdes) (version 2) | ecosystem: Environmental > Aquatic > Marine > Intertidal zone >...
GTGTGGTTTATTAATTTAGTAGGAGATGTGAAATGAAGACGCTGATGAGGTTTATCAAAGACGAAAGAGGAATTGAGACAAGTGAATATGCCATTATGCTTGTGCTCATTGCTATTGCTCTGATTGTGGCTATCCAGTTTTTGAGACAAGCCATAGCTGGTGCCTTTAACCGAACCGCTAGCACGATTAATAGTGCCTCTTAAGTTTTAGTTCGGTTATAAAAGGTTATTTAGCTAACAAGGAGCGAGCATTAACTAAAAAGGATTTTGTGGGGGGAGATTAGTTGTTTTTGAATTTAACAGATGAATCTGTAGCTGTAATCCAGTGGGGTGCAGTAATGTGCACTTCACTGGTTGCAGCAGGCTTCGATTTAAGGCAAAGGCGTATTCCAAATGCCCTTACTTTTCCGATGTTGGCAACTGGATTTGTTTTCACCGGCATATTTGGTGGGTTAGCCTCGCTTGCGGAGGCGGCTGGAGCATGCGTTTTGCTGTCGTTGCCGTATGTGCTGTTGTTTGTATTCGTCGGCGGAGGCGCCGGCGATGCAAAGCTTATGGGTGCAATTGGCGCCTGGCTCGGATTGAAATATGGTTTATTCGCATTGGTTTGTGTTATCATAGCAGGCGGCGGATTGGGCATAGCTAAGGCAGTATCGAGAAAGCAGCTCAAATTTGTCCTGACAAGTGTATTTGTCTCAATTTACGCTATTATATTATTATTAATTGGACGTAGAAAAGTGCGGCCTGCAAATTTTGAGACTGATATTAAGCAATCCGGGGGTTTAGAACTTCCATACGGCGTAGCGATTTTTGCAGGCGTTTGTATTGCAGCATTAATTACAGGGATTTGGGGTGTAGAATGGATATGGTAAGCAGACGAAGGAATGTTTGTCGCCGCGGTGCTGCTGCGGCTGAAATTGCACTGATTTTGCCGGTACTACTTTTAGTAACATTCGGGGCTATCAGGTACGGCTGGTTTTTTCTTAAACTCCAGCAAATTACAAATGCAGCCAGATATGGGGCGAGGGTCGCTGTTCGAGCGGATGCGGTCAATCAGGATGTATTATACGCTGTATCGGCTTTGCTCGGACCCTCTGGGGCCAATATTATCGAGGACGGCGACCCGCTTACGAATCTGCTTACTTTAAAGGTGGGAGGTACAGTAGTTGGAAGTATCGATGATGTTCCGATTAATATGGGAGACTCGATAACCGTTACAATTACAGTTCCCGCCGAGGATGTGGATATTCTGCCTATGGCGTTTTTTAATTTTGAACCGGACAACTGGAATCTTCGAGCTTCGGTCACGATGGCCAAAGAAGGAGCTTGATATATATATCGTTCTAATTACAAGGATGTGTAACAAGTGTTATGAGAAGGCTTTTAAATAAACGGAGATCTTAAAATGAAATGGGGCATCGTAATTTTAATAATACTTGGATTGGTAGCAGCAGTTTGTGCAGCAGCATTGATGGGTACGTTAAGTATAAGACAATCCAGACCTGATGAAAAAGAAACTAACACAATCGAAGTTGTAATGGCCAACAGACCACTGACCGCAGGGACGGTTATTACCCTTGAGGATGTTAACAAAGAGATCATTTCGAAAGATGAGTTGCCGCAAGGGGATTTAGTCGGCTCTGTAGAGGTTATCGGTCGTGTTCTTGCATGGCCTGTTGTGGAAGGTCAGGTGTTGACCGAAGCCTGCCTGGTTCCCGAAGGAACTGCATCGATACTGGCCTCGCAGATCCCGGAAGGTATGAGAGTTTTTTCCGTACCTATTACCAGCACGGCCAGACCCGATCATATACTTTTATATCCCGGCTGTGTAGTCGATGTGCTGGTAGCGTACAAATTGAATCGTAACACTAAAGGCGAGGCGCTTTCTACGACTATGTTCCGAGGCCTTAGAGTCCTTGCCATATCAGGCGATTCGGTACTTTCGAAACCCGGGTCTGAAGAAGAGGATGATAAAAGTAAAAGAAGCTCAAGACGTGAAGGATTGCTTGTATCATTATTAGTCGAACCAAAACAGGTCGAGGCTCTTCAATTAGCAGCGGAGAATGGCAGTATAACGATGTCTCTACGAAATCCTCTCGATAAGACACATTTCGCACTGGAAGGCTCGGTATTGAACAGGGACAATCTCATAGAATCCGGCGACACGATATCTTCTCCCATTCTACCTATATCCCCGAATAAGCGACAGCTTCCGGGTGGGTGGCCGCTTGATGACCAGGGGGATGGGTCAGAATACGAGAGAATAACGGCCGATAATCCATCTGCAGATGGCACTCCAAATAATGTTTTTGGTACGAAAATGCAGGTACCATACCAACTCCTTAAATCTCGCTGGCAGGTTGAAATGATTCGTGGCAGGGAGAAAAAAGTAGAGGAATTTGATAATCCGGAAGATGAGGCTGAAAATACCGATACAGAAAAATAAAAAATAAGTTCCTTTTGCTCACAGACGATATATACTAATGAGAGTTTAAAGTAATGTAAAGTCTGTCTGTGAAAGGATCAAGAATGTATTCAAGAGTTTTAAGACCAAGGATTCGGATAATAACATTCGTAATTTGTCTTTTTGTTGCTTTTTCCGGGGGCATTTCAGAGACGACCGCTGTCGAGGCTGATTCAAACATTATCAAAACCAATCCGGACATTATCTCATTTATTGTTGGTGAATCCACTATTGTTGAGGCTCCGTGGCCTACGGTTCGTGTAGCAGTGACAGATCCTTCAGTAGCCTATGTGGAGGGTTTGACAGCTCAGAAGGTGTTGCTTCAGGGCATTAAGGTCGGTTCTACAGATTTAATAGTCTGGAACGAGGATGAAACGCAGGTCCAGCAGTGGAAAGTCCGTGTGAAGCTGGATACTGAACGATATCAGCATGAGCTGGACGGGCTGTTTCCAGATGCTTCGCTTGAGGTTGGCGAACATGGTGAAACACTGATAATCAAAGGACTGTTGAGGAACGCGGACCAGGTCGTTCAACTCCATAATTATCTGGACAAAACCGGAACCACATATGTGGATACGACAAGCGTAGCTGGAGTACAGCAGGTTCTGATAGAAATTCGCGTTGCAGAAGTCAGCCGACAGGCGCTGCGCGCTTTGGGTTTTAATGCATTCCATACGGATGATGATTATTTTGGCGCTATGAGTATAGGCTCAATCTATCCGATTGGCATGGGCCCTTTAAGTGGTCAAGTTCCGGGAGATAATACGACATTTGTTATTGATCAGGTTCCAACGGTAAGTCCCTTGGTGACTTTATTCGCCGGCTTTCCAAGAGCAGATTTTGAGTTCTTTCTTCAGGCTCTTGCCGAAAACCAATACCTAAAGCTTTTAGCCAATCCTACTCTCATAGCGTTAAACGGCGAGGAAGCAAGTTTTTTAGCCGGCGGTGAGTTCCCAATACCTGTAACACAGGGTAGCGGGGGAGGAGGAGCCAGCAATGCGATAACGATACAATATCGTGAATATGGTGTTCGCGTTTCATTTCGGCCGACCGTTCTTGGCGACGGCTCGATTCGTTTATATGTGGCACCGGAAGTCAGTGAGCGTTCGAGCGTTGAAGCTGTTGTTATCCAGGGTTCAATTATTCCAACCTTAATTACACGAAAAGCCGAAACAACATTGGAACTGCATAGCGGACAGACATTTGCCATGGCTGGTCTGCTCCAGAACACAGTCGAAGCGATTAATACGCGAGTTCCGGGCCTTGGTGATTTGCCTGTACTTGGCCCGCTATTTCGCTCTGTACGATATCAGAAGAATGAGACAGAGCTGGTTATTCTGGTCACAGCCTCATTGGTTGAGCCCATGTCTCTTGCCGATGTGCCACCTGTACCGGGATTCCTGCATTCGGACCCGAATGATTGGGAATTTTATCTCGAAGGAAGGTTTGAAGGTAAAGAGCCGGCAAAAATCAGTTCATTTGATGCTGAATTATTAAGGAAAATGAAACTCAATGAACTAAAAGGGCCAGGTGCATGGGATACCTACAACAAGCAAGTATCTTCAAGCCGAGCAGACTGAGAATCTGATCCGGGTGCTGATTTTTTTCTATACACAGAATCCACTTGAAAACGGAAGAAAATAATAATAATAAAAGAAGAAGGAAGAAAATAATAACAGATTCTTGTCTTCCGGAATTTGCGGAATTCAGCTATCTATCGTAAAAGGAATTAATAAGTGAAGTCGGGCATGGAAACAAGATATGACATATTACTGGTTACCAAAGAAGCAGCAACTGCCGACAAGATTAAATCTGCTTTAGACGGAAGCGACCTGTTAATGATGGCTGGTACTTGTAATGAAGTATCGGAGCTGAGAAGTTATTTGTCGAATAAAAAAATACAGGCGGTTGTGGTTGATATTGATCCCGATCCTTCACGAGTTCTTTATGAATTAGCTACCATATTGGTAGCGCACCCCAAAATATATGTTGTGGTGGTCTGCAGTCATTTCACGAAAGAATTAGCCTTACAGGCTATGCAGGCGGGAGTGAGACATTTTCTTGAGAAGCACACCATTGCGTCCGGACTAACTCAGGAACTTCAGCAGCTAATTCAGGGAAGCGCAGAAAAAGAAGCTGGATTAGGCTCCGCAGTAATATCGATATTTTCTGCCAGTGGTGGCTGCGGTGCTACTACAGTCGCAATAAATCTTACAAACGAGCTTCGATTTTTATCTTCCAAGCCTGTTCTATTAATCGACTTGGATGATTATTATGGAGCCGTCTCGAACTATCTGGGAATAAAAAGCGAATATGGTATCGCTGATGTTTTAGACAGAAAGGGATTGATTGACAAGCATTTGATACAGTCAAGCGCCTTTACTTATAAGGACAATTATCAAATATTGCCAAGTCCCGCCAGCGTAAAGATTCCAAAGAACACGCCGCTTCAATTCGGGAATCTTCCAAGAGTTCTCGAAGCATGTAGAGAAGTTTATCGGTACACTATTATCGATGCACCTCGTATGCCGGAAGCTGAAGCCGTTAAGTTGGCGAAGTTGAGCGATATTGTGCTGGTTGTATTTCAACTTATAGTCAGGGATGTGGATTTTGCCAGATCCCTGGTTTTATCTTTGAATAAATCAGGTGTCTCTAGTGATAAAATAATATCTCTTGTAAATCGGCTTACGAAGCGTGGTCAGTCGATCAGGTTGGAGGACGGCAAGAAAGCTGTGGGGCTGAAATCTTGTCTTACAATTCGGAGTGATTGGCGTAAAGTAATGAAGTCTGTCACTAAGGCTCAACCTTTAGCCAATGTAGCAAAAAAAACGGGCATACATAAAGATTTTCAGAAACTTGCAGCAAAATTATGTTCTTATGGAATTAATAGTGGCGGTACAAAACTAAAGGTGATGAAAAATGATTGAAAAACAGGAACAGATAATTGAGACAGAAAGCGATGATCAAAGCAAGAACGTGGCTTTGCAGAAAATAAAGGTGGATATACATCACAAGCTGCTGGAGGTATTAGATCTTAACGAGGCCAGAAAAATACCAGTTGAGCAGTTACACGAGGAATGTAGCAACCGGGTGGATGCGTTACTTAATGCGAAACAGTATCCGATGTCTGGCCCCGATAAACAGCGATTGCTTCGAGAGGTGATGGATGAAGTTTTTGGCTTTGGTCCTATAGAGGTGTTGCTTCGTGATCCGTATGTTAGCGATATTCTTGTAAACGGCCCGCATCAGGTTTATATCGAAAAACGCGGACAACTTGAAAGGACCAAGGTAACTTTTATGGATGATAAACACTTGATGCGAATCATCAATAGGATCGGCTCAAACGTAGGTCGCCGTATAGATGAAAGTACACCGATGCTCGACGCTCGGTTGCCGGACGGCTCTCGCGTTAATGCTATCATACCACCTCTTTCCCTTGATGGACCTATGGTTAGTATCCGGCGTTTTGGTACCAATCCGATTGATATCCACAAGCTGATCGAATTTAATACATTGACTGAGGAAATGGCTTTCTTTATGAAAGCATGTGTACAATGCCGGATGAACATTCTGATATCAGGTGGTACCGGTACAGGTAAAACTACCTTTCTCAATGCGATATCGAAATGGATCCCGGAAGGCGAGCGCGTGATAACCATCGAAGATGCTGCAGAATTACAATTACAACAAGAACATGTTATACGACTAGAAACCAGACCGCCGAATATTGAGGGGGAAGGTCAGGTTACACAGCGTGATCTTGTACGTAATACCCTGCGTATGCGTCCCGATAGGATTATTGTCGGTGAGGTTCGCGGCGGTGAGACCCTTGACATGTTACAGGCGATGAATACCGGTCATGAAGGGTCGATGACAACTGTGCATGCAAACAACCCGAGAGATGCGTTACGAAGACTAGAGAATATGGTAAGTATGGCGGGGATTAACTATCCGATACATGCGATTCGAGAACAACTTAGTTCGGCGCTTGATGTTTTGATTCATTTGAAACGTATGACAGGTGGAAGACGAAAAATAGTAAAAATCGTAGAAATAACATCGATGGAAGGCGACACAATCTGTCTACACGATATATTTGAATACAATCAGACTGGTGTTGATGAAGAAGGTCACGCTTGTGGTCAGTTCGAAGCTTGTGGAGTTCGACCGCTTTTACTAAACAGACTACAAGCGAAGGGCGCAGAAGTTCCCATAGATTTGTTTAAACGTAGAGTTCTTGAATAAAACAAGCACGATTACTAATAAACTACAAGCTTTCATTAAGTGAATGAAAGTAGGATTATAAGATTTATGAATCAGCAGCAATTGATAAATGTTATTACCATGATGTCAGTCTTCGGACTGGTTTTTTCTATCTGGTGTATTTGTATTCTTCTCTGGTTTGGCAGGTCCATAAGTAGTTTGCAAACAGTGCAAAAAAGATTAGGAATCGTAAAAAAAGAAACTGAAGAATCTCATACTTTAAGACTATGGCGTGAGACACAGCAAAAGAACATAGCTGCCCACAAAGAACAGAAACTGACAATATTTGAACACATAGAAAAACTAAGACTTTCTGCTGGATGGAAAATGCCGGTACATACTGTCATCCTGGGAGTAGTTTCAGCAGCAATTTTCGGTTCTGTCGGGGTATATTTCTTTAAAGGCAGGATCACATGGGCGATTGGTACTTTCATTGGGATTTGGCTTGCATTCTGGTTCTACACACAACGCTGTATTTCGAAAAATTCAGCTTTACTCGAAAGACAGCTTGTAGATGCATTAGGTATAGCTGCACGTGCCCTTCGAGCAGGACATCCTTTGCTGGGTGCTTTTCAAATGATTTCAGAAGAAATCGATGATCCTTTGAAAGAAATTTTTCTCAGAATTTGCCAGGAACAAATGCTCGGTTTAGACCTGAAAGATTCAATACAGAAAGTAGCAAGAGGTAGCTATAATGATGAATTAAAGTTCTTTGCCACTGCGGTTAGTATCCAGCTACAAAGTGGAGGGAATCTGGCTGATTTAATGGATAGCATAGCATCTGTAATAAGGGCGAGAATAAAATTAAATAAACGAGTACGTGTTATGACAGCGCAGACACAATTCAATAAGAGGGTTTTAATTGCGCTGCCCATAATCATGTTCTTCTTATTGGATATCCTGAATCCTCAATATATGGAACCTCTCTATACTACGATGACCGGCAGGATGTTGTTAATTGTGACGACTTGTTCAGTGATTTTTGGTGCTTGGGTAATGAACCGTATGTGTATATTACGTTTCTAAATTCTTTTTATGATTTATTCTTATATAATGTACTGATACTAATGGATTTTGTAGGATACGAAATAATAATTCCTGTGCTTATTTTCCTGTCAATAATTATGATTGGCAGTGCAATTCTTATATTAAAGGGGCAAAAAAGAAAGACTCTGGAAAATAGGCTACAGGAGGCTTCTTGGGAAGCAAAGGGGCAAAAAGGTCCTGACAAGAGAAAATCGGGTTTGCTGCAGTTTCTTGAAGAGATCGGTAACATCGCTTCTCATGGACGTGCGAGTACAGAACTTTGGGAGGAGCTTGTCCGAGCGGGTTTTTTCAGTTCAGCTGCACCTTCAATATATACCGGCATTAAAATGCTGCTTTTTTTAGTGGGTCTTGTGTGCACGGCTTTATTTGTTATACCTATGGATGTTCATTCTACGAATAAAATAACTTATATTTTTCTGGGAGGCACCGCTCTATTTTTTGTCCCTAATATTTTGCTGAAAATACGGTTGAAAAAAAGACAGAACGAAATCCGCCAGCATCTCCCAGAAGCAATCGATATGCTTGAAATATGCGTCTCGTCCGGAATAGGTTTGAGTATGGCTTGGAACATTGTAACTGATGAAATTCAGCATGTTAGCCCAATACTTGCCAGTGCCATGGGATTAACGAACTTTGAGATTCATCTTGGTGTTAGCCGCGTGGAGGCAATGCGGCATATGGCAGCCCGTACAGGGGTTGACAGGTTGTCTTCACTGGCAGCAATATTAGTTCAGACTGAGCGATTCGGGACAAGTATTGCTACAACGCTGAAAGTATTTGCGACATCTATGCGTGAGGAGCGATTTTTTGAAGTGGAAGAACATGCTGAAAAGACAGCAGCGAAGTTGATTATTCCTATGATTTTGTTTATTTTTCCAGCAATATTTGTTGTAACTGTTGGGCCGGCTGTCATCACTATAGCCGATACGTTGAGTAATACATTGTAAATTTTTAATGTACTTAAGTTAAGGAGAATATTTTATGAAACTTGCTTTAATGACCGTGGCTATCTTGTTCTGCATTATGACTATTGGGTGTCAGGAGAACGCTGAGAAAGAGTCAAATAATCACGCTATAAACAAGCAACTTGTACAATCATATAATGACACCGCAATTCAGAATGCGATTATCACACAACATACTTTGTTTCCGTATCATTTTGTCACAAATGGCGCAGAGCTTAATGAGCTTGGCCGGAGAGATCTTGCGGCATTGATAAGCCACTTTCTTAAATATCCCGGAAGAATAAATATAAGACAGCAGAATACCGCTGCTAAACTTTATGAAGCTCGAGTAAATCTGGTTCGTGACAGACTACAACAAGCAGGTATTGCTATGGAACGTATTAGTATTTCAGACGATATACCCGGAGGTTCTGGCATAACTTCTGAAAGAGTCTTAGTCATTTTACAGCAAGCTCCTCGTCGCTCCACAGGAGGAACAACAACTTCAATGAGTTCAGGGATTAGGTAATGACAGATAATTACTTTAAAAGAATTTATATTTTTATGCCACTATGTTTAATGGGATGTCTTTGTGCATTTAGCATAGGAGGCTGTTCAGAACCCGTTACTGCTGAAACTAATCGAAGCTGGGTAACTGATCAATCCGAGCTTGATTTTCAAATGCAAGGTAATATTCCGCCCACAGTGAAAACACTTTGTGCCATGGCTGACATTCTTGCAGCACAAGGAAAAGATTCGGAATGTGAATATGTATTGAAAAAAGTTATACGAGAAAATCCGAAATACTTTCCTGCTTATAATAGTCTTGCGGAACTGCAAATGCGTCAAGGAAGGGTAAACTCGGCGATAGAGACTCTCCAGAATGCTATTATAATTAATCCTGAAGATACTGTTCTTTTGAATAACCTCGGTATGTGCTGGATAGTCAGGCGCGATTATGAACAAGCATTGAAAATGTTTACGAAAGCCGCAGGTATAAAGCCTGAAAATACTATGTATAGAGCAAATATGGCAGCAGCATTGGGACTGATGGGCCGAGATGAAGAATCGTTGTCATTATTCAAACAGATTTTACCCGAAGATCAGGCAAAACATAATATCAGTTTGCTAAAAGAGGCCAGAGACAACAAGAAAAAGATTCCAATAGAGAATTTTTAAACGTAACAGTTGCCGGAAGTAATTGGATAGAACCTCAATATTGTTCTGATAAGCTCGATGGTTTATCACCATGTCATGGGGAGTGTAAGTGCCTGGAGATATTTGCATATTTAAAATATTGTATATAGTTAAACGTCTTAGATAAGGCTCTGATTTATTCAGTCAAAAAATGAGTGCACTTAATAAATGCAACGCTCCGTTACATTCTATCATGTTACGTGCTGGCATGTAATGTAAGTATAATAATGAACGATAAAAAAGCAATTATAATTGGAGCGGGACCTGCTGGTTTGACGGCTGCATATGAGTTGCTGCGTAAGACAGACATCAAACCGATAATTTATGAAATGAGCGAGCAAATAGGTGGCATTTCCAGAACTGTTTATTATAAAGGCAACAGGATGGATATTGGAGGGCATCGTTTTTTTTCGAAATCTGAACACGTGATGAACTGGTGGCTTGACATTCTACCGTTACAGGGAGCGCCGGCAAGAGATGATATATTACTTGGAAGAAACATCTCGCTTTCCGAAAAGCCAAAAGCACCGGATCCTGAGAAAGCTGACAAAGTAATGTTGGTTAGGCAGCGCCTTTCAAGGATATTTTTCCTGAAAAAGTTTTTCAATTATCCCCTTTCCCTCGGTGTTAATACTATTTGTAGTCTTGGATTACTAAGGATTGTAAAGATTACTTTTAGCTATATAAGGACTCGTATCTTTCCAATCACGCCGGAAAAGTCTCTTGAGGATTTTTTTATAAACAGATTCGGCAGGGAGCTTTACCTTACCTTTTTCAAGGACTATACGCAAAAGGTCTGGGGAATTCCTTGTGATCAAATCGCTGCTGAATGGGGTATTCAGCGAGTAAAAGGTTTATCTATCAGTAGGGCTATAAAACATGCATTAAAGAGCATTTTCTCCCGGGATGGTTCCATGTCCCAGAAAGATACAGAAACCAGTTTGATAGGGCGATTCTTTTATCCTAAATATGGACCCGGCCAGATGTGGGAGGAAGTTTCTGGAATTGTGAGAGCCAATGGCGGCGAGCTGTATTTGAACCATAAAGTGATCGGTCTTAAGAGCAAAGACTCTATGATAACTGAAGCTCAGGTCAGGAATGAAGTTACCGGCGAGATAATGAAGATCGGAGCTGATTACTTTTTTTCAACGATGCCGGTTGTTGATTTAATCGACGCTTTAGGTAATCATGTTCCGGAAGCCGTCCGACAGGTAGCTCATGGACTATCATATCGTGATTTTATAACCGTAGGTTTACTATTGAAAAAACTCAGGATTAAGAGCCAAAGCAAAATAAAGACAGTTAATGACATTATCCCCGACCACTGGGTATATATCCAGGAACCGGGAGTTCAGGTCGGTCGCATTCAGATATTTAATAACTGGAGCCCATACATGGTCAAGGATGAAAATACAGTATGGGTGGGTCTGGAGTATTTCTGCAACGAAGGAGACCAGATGTGGACCATGTCTGATGAAAGTATGAAAGAATTTGCAATTAAGGAGTTAATTCGGATTGGCTTTATCCATAGAGAAGATGTTATGGACAGTACAGTAATCAGAATGTCAAAAACCTATCCGGCATATTTTGGATCATATAACAGATTCGATGTGATACGTGACTATACGGATGGGTTTGAGAACATGTTCCTGATCGGTAGAAACGGTATGCACAAGTATAACAACATGGACCATTCGATGCTCTCTGCTATGGTTGCTGTTGATAACATTATTAACAACGTCAAATCCAAAGAAAACCTCTGGCAGCTTAATACCGAACAGCAGTATCACGAGCAAAAATCAACTTCGTTGGAGAGTTCGGCGGATGCGTTCATCACACAAGACCGCCAGGCCATTCTTCAGTAGGATGATGCTCAATGCGAACCGAAAATCAGCCCGATAATCAGTTGTGCAAGCAAAAGCAGATGACGGCTACGGATGTCAGGATTATACTGTTCGCATCTTTGATTCTGACGGTAATCGGAATTGTCGGGGCGCTGCGTATCACCCAACATACAGAATCCCGCTACGATTTAGATATATTTTTCCACCAGTTTGTAGTTCACGACCTTCCCGGCAGCGTTCTCTGCGGCTTGATTCTGATTTTAGCGATGGTGCAGTTCCGGCGCTCACTTCTTCCGGCGCGGGTCTTTGATCTTATCGACCGGTACAGATGGGCTGTTGCTGTAGTTCTCGCCGGGCTGCTTTCAATCGGAACACTGACGATTTATCGCAACCATCCGCTCTGCTTGGATGAATTCTCCCAGCTATTTCAGGCAAAACTGTTCGCCGCAGGCAAAATTTGGGCCGAATATCCGCCGGAGCTTCTGGAGCGACTGCTGCCGTCCACTCGCAATTTTTTTATGCCATCACTACAGACAGGCCATGTGATAACCTGGTACTGGCCAGGTTATTCATTGCTCCAGACACCCTTTGTTTTAATTGGCGCCCCGTGGCTTCTCAATCCATTGCTGAGTGCAGGAACGATTCTGCTCATAAGGCATTTGGCTGCGAATTTATATCCCGACACGAATTCTCCATCCTGGGCGATGCTCCTTACTCTCGCCTCACCAGCATTCATTGTAAACTGTATCAGCTACTATTCGATGCCTGCGCAGCTTTTTTTGAATCTGCTGTTTACTGTTCTTATTCTTGAAATTTCACCGGGAAGGCTTATTGCGGCAGGTTTTGTCGGCTCGCTCGCACTTCTTCAGAAGAATCCTGTACCGCATTTCTTTTATGCCCTTCCGTGGATAATATGGATAGCAGCCCGTCGATATGGGTGGCGCTCTCTTATCTGGCTGGCTGTTGGTTATATGCCGCTGTCGCTTTTTATAGGATTTGGATGGGCGGCTCTTCGTTTACAATTCAAACTGCAAAATACAACGGAAGGTAGTACATTTTGGGAAGGACTTCATAGTCTGGTGGTAGGAACTTTGACCGGTGATTTTATGCGTGTTGTATATTATCGGAGTACAGCTTTATTAAAACTTGCGGTGTGGGCTGTTCCGGGATTGGTTGTTCTTGCTCTGGTAGGAGCACGTCGATGCTGGAAAGATTCACGCATTAAGGTGCTGGTATTTTCGGCACTACTGACTTTCATCGGGTACTATGTTTTTTGGCCCAGTCAGGGACATGGATGGGGGTATCGTTATTTTCATGGCGCATGGGGGACGCTGCCGCTTTTAGTATGCGGCCTTGTAGCGGCCAGAAGAAATGGTTTGCCGGGCAAATTTACGCCCCTCGCTTGTGCTGTAGGAACATTGGTGGTTTTAAGCTTTGTGCTGTTGAACGGTCTTCGTCTGTACCAGGTCGATTCTTTTATGGACAGGCATTTAGCCCAATTGCCGCTGCTCGATCCGCAGCGAAAGCAGATTTGCTTTATCCGGCCGGAAGAAGGATATTACTCCATCGATCTTATTCAGAATGATCCGTTTTTACGGTCTAATACAGTATTTATAAAAAGCTTCGGCCCGGAGGATGAAAAGCAGTTCATTGATAAGTATTACCCTGATGCAGTGCCGAAAAGTGATTCACCCGATACAAGAGTCTGGTATATTGACGAACAGCAGGCCAAGGAATAGGGGCATTATTGTGAATGACGAAAGTATGAATCCGGATGTTTCGATTGTAATGCCGTGCATGAATGAATCCCTGACTTTGCCGGAAGCAGTCAAGACAGCGAGAGAAGCTGTTAGTGAGCTTCAAAACAAAGGTTTCACCAGCGAAATTATCATTGCAGATAATGGCAGTACTGATGGCAGCACGGATATTGCGCATCAGCTTGGTTGCCGGGTTGTTCATGTTTCAGCCAGAGGGTATGGTAACGCATTAATGAACGGCATTGAGGAATGTCATGGTAAATATATCGTTATGGGTGATTCTGATGCTACGTATGATTTCCGGGAAAGTGTTGTAATGGTGGAAAAGCTGGCCGAAGGATATGATGTATGTATGGGGAGCCGTTTTAAGGGTAAGATTATCTCTGGAGCAATGCCGTGGAAAAATCGGTGGATCGGCAATCCTGTTCTGACGGGAATATTAAATCTTTTTTTTCGTTCGGGGCTCTCAGATGCCCATTGTGGACTTCGGGCTTTTACCAAATATGCATTTGAGAAAATGGAACTGACTTCTCCCGGAATGGAATTCGCCAGTGAAATGGTCGTTAAAGCTGCGCTGATGAATCTCAAACGAACTGAGGTTCCCGTAACCCTACATCCGGACAATCGTGGCCGTCCTCCTCATCTTCGTCCATGGCGGGACGGCTGGAGACATCTGAAGTTCCTGCTGGTGTACAGCCCATTGTGGTGCTTTATAATACCATCTTTGCTTGCGGTGGGCTTCGGATCAATCTTACTCGTCGCGCTTCTATTTACTCCACCCGACGAGAATTTCTGGTTAGGTCCCATCTGGTTCGGAGATCACTGGCTTATTTTGGCGGCCTCGGCGATTATACTCGGCTACCATCTTTGGATTTCCGGTATGACTGCTGTAGTTTATTTTTCAAGAAGGTTATCTACCTTGCCTAACAAATTTATCTCGTTCGCTAATAGTTTCATGACCATTGAAAACATGTGCCTGATAGGAGCAATACTGGTTCTTGTTGGTTTGGTTGCAGTGGGATATGTTTTTGTCAAGTGGACGGCTGTTGGATTCGGCCAAATCAACATGATACGTTTGATGACTCTCGGCGTTACTCTGTTGACCATTGGAATACAGAGTTTTTTTTCTGGATTCTTGGTTTCTATAATTAAGGAAGATATGAACTAATTTGTTATGGGTGTAAGCGAAGAAATTAAAGATGCGTTATGGCTTTCGGTGATAATTCCGACATATAACGGGCAGCAACAGATTAGAGATGCTCTGGGTAGTATCCAAAAACAAGATGATGATGGTGTGGAAGTTGTTATCGTTGATGATGGATCTACGGACTCCACAGGTAAAAAAGCCACTGACAGCGGGGCCCGCGTCATAACTCATGAGCATAACAAAGGCTACGGCGCAAGTCTGAAAACAGGAATTATCAATTCAGCCAACAACACTATCGCATTTTTTGACGC
>Ga0209536_100008903_pt1 | contig 14971 bp, 5 predicted proteins | sample DeeMarSeWOR28_12_FD_187461 | JGI IMG/M metagenome (GOLD analysis project Ga0209536, IMG submission 187461) | Marine sediment microbial communities from White Oak River estuary, North Carolina - WOR-2-8_12 (SPAdes) (version 2) | ecosystem: Environmental > Aquatic > Marine > Intertidal zone >...
TTCGAACGAGTCCATCGGCAGTATCGACCGGGTCGTCTAATTGGGCGCTGCTACTCTCCAGGAAACCGTCCACATAGAGCGAGATTTCCGTGACATCGGCCGAGCCGTCATCTGCGAGTACGGCTGCGACATGATGCCACTCACCGTCGCGTACGTCGATGCTGCCGACTTGGTAACCGCCGTTGACCTCGACGCGGATGGCACCGAGCGTGCCGTTGCTCTCCTGTACTCGGAATATCCACTTCTGGCCCGCTGAATCCTGGCCCCAGGAAGCGATCTCGCCGTAGTCGGTAGTATTGATCCACGCGCTCACCGTACGCGAGGCCGTACCAGTAACACCCACGTGGTTTGACGCCTCGGCATAGTCGGCATTGGTGCCGCCGAACTGCAGAGCGTCGCCCTCGACACCGGCAACTAACTGCACGTCGCCCACCAGTACGGCGTGGCCGCCGTGGCCGGACTGATCAAGCACTACACCGCCGAAATCACCGTCGAACGTCCACTGGCCGACAAGGTTCGGGTCGTCGGACATCGGCAACACCGGAACGGTGCTGAAGCTCCAGACTGGACCCTTGACCGTCTCTACGCCGTAGAACTCATCGACGCGCCAGTAGTAGACCGTGTTGGGTTCGAGCGGACCGGTATCAAGGCCAACATCCATTACAAGCGGAGCGTCTGTGGCATTGGCAACCTGATCGCCATCGGTCCCGAAGTATGTCTGGTGCATGATCGGGCTCCAACCGGCCGTCCAACTGAGATTAGCGCTGGTGTCCAGAATTCTTGCGCCGTCTTCTATACTGGGATCGTACGCGCGCCTGGGCGGAAGCGAGATGCTGCGGACTTCGCTGGTCCACGGGCTCTCAGGATTGACATCGTTGACCGACTCGACTCGCCAGTAGTACGTTGTGCCGGGGAGCAATCCGTCGGGAATCGGGCCGCCGGCAATGCCCGCAGTCACCAAACCCTCTGTGGTGTTTACCGCGGGCACGGTGCCTGCAGCCACCTCATCGAGATTTGTACCCATGTAGACGTTGTGTGACGTCGCGAGTTCCCCCGGCCGCCATTCGAGCATCTGCGAGATCTCTTCGATCTGGACTCCATCGGCTGGCTTCAGATATTGGGGCTGGCCCACGGCCTGGGGCCCGACCATCATAGGTACCAACTCAGCTTCGGTTAGCGCCTGATCCCCCTGATTCAGAATCCAGATTTCGGAAATGAGTCCCTCGAAATATCCTGCATTGCCACCGAGATTACCGCTGGGAAGGACAGTGGTACCTGTCGAGTATCCAAATGAGTTGTCTGCACTGTGATTGCGCATCTCAGCGCCGGGGGCCTTGCCTATCAGCACCCCGTCCATCCACATCTCGAACTTGTCGTCTTCCTGCCCTGCAGCACCATCTCTGAGCACAAAAGCCACGGCATGCCATTCGTTGGATCCGATGGGAGCAGAGATCCATGAACCTGGATTCCATTGAGGTGTGTAATCTGCCTTGTTCCAGCCTCCGACGATGACCTCACCTGCTTGGACATATATGTTGAACCCGCGTGTTCCGCCGCCCTCTTGAAAGACAACCTGCGCATCCGGCTTGCTCACGTCTGCGCAGTTGAAGACAGCGATCACAGTCCGACTATGCCAGACACCGGTTTGAATGTTGATGTACCGCGAGTCCGGGATGTGGACTCCGTCATCGACCCCATCGAACTGTAGTGCCCTGCCACCCAGGATCTCAACTACCTGCGGTTCACCGTTAATATTTGCTGTGTGTCCAACTGCCGAGGAATCCGGCACTGCACCGTCGCTGGCCGTACCCGCCAGGTAAACGTGACCGTCCGTGACGGTGGCTGGATCGATCTGGGCCGCAGCATTGCCGCCCAGCCCCAGCACCAAAACAAAAGACATCAAATAAACAAGTTTCCTGGACATGATCTGTCCTCCTTTAAGAAGTGATTTTTTTGAATAGCCATGTTCCGGCCACGCGCCGGAACGTGCTAGGTCTCCGAAAAGCGCGGTTGATCGTGCGAGTCTATGCCCATCCAAGGCGACTCAAAACAAAATGACCCAAAAAGATTGCGTACAATCAGCGTTACTCGGTATCTACCCAGGACAGTCTACTGCAACAAGAAAGCCGCCTCCTTCCGTCCGGGCCCCAAAATGAGCCCTTGATCGGCGTGTCCAACCACCAACGCGTCGGCATGCTCCTCCACCGATAAAGCTCAAAGCATGCGAAACCACCAAATCCACAAGCCTTACCTTATCCATTATTACCAAAACAGACGCCCCGTCGTCAAGAAGAAAAACGCCCAAAAATGCAATTTATTGGACCTTTCCAGTCCACACGGACCCTTCAGCCATGCTCAGAGCAGGCTCTGAAAGTATTCGACATTTTGATGAATCTACTTTACCTTCTTCTCAAGGTCTCGATGATCGTTGTCGCCCCTCATGGGCTGCCTTCTGGGCTCGCCGCGCAGGTGTGCAAGTTTTGGATCGACAGACACAATCAGCGCAGAGAAACGGAGCCTGCACCGAATTGACCGGTACAGGCCCCGAATTGATGCAAATCTGCCTGCAGCTTCCTATCGAGCCGCCTAATACAGGCGTATGTCATCGAAGTTCATCTGACCCGAGCCACCTGCCGCAGGGCTGTTCTTGGTGCCGAATCCGATGGAAATCGTATTGACGTTGGTGAGGTCAACGCTGAATGCCGCCAGGTCAATGACCCATTCGTTCCATCCGGTTATCTGCGTTGCCGCCGGGTCTTCGTGATAGACCACTGCGGTGCCGTTGAGAGCGACAAACATCCGCTCGGCGGCGTTGGCGGTATCGCCTCTAAACCACAGCGACAATCGTGTGACACCTTCGGCGGTCCAGTCTTTCGGATAAACCAGCGTCAGAGTCGCCTCGGAAGTCTTCAAATTGTTGTCGTAGAAGTAAGGCATCGCCTGAGCGCCACTGTGAACAACAGCCTGCCCGGCATAGGGAGGTAGTTCGTTGCCAACGAGAGCGCCGTTGGTGGTGGTTCCAAAACCGTCGATCCACTTGTCGAATATTCTATTGCTGTTGGGATCTGGTGGATCGATGTCATTGTAGGCCTCAAAATCGTCGACCACGATGAACTCGGCGGTCGCAAAGCTCCAGAGCAGGCCCTTAACCGTCTTGTCGGGATAAACCGCATCCACGCGCCAGTAGTAGCTCGCATCCAGGGCAAGTTTGCCGGGATCATGGCTCTCGGAACCGAGCCCCTTGTTGCCCACATATTCAGGCGAGGCTGTGGTGGCATTTTTCACTGCATCGGCATCATCGCCAAAGTACAGATCGCTCGAAGCGGCGGTATCCGCCGGGGTCCAGCCAAGAGTCGCCACAATCGACACGTCTGCGGCGCCGTTAGCCGGTTGGGGATTGCCCACGGCCCCTGGGGTCGTGAAGGCCCAGATATCGCCCTTATGCGTCGCCGCGACGTCAAACTCGTCCACCCGCCAGTAGTAAACCTTCTCCGTTTCGAGCGGGCTGGCAGGCTGGTAGGTTGCAGTTCCCCTTGGGGCTCCACCTTCGGCGTTGTTGACATCTTCGAAGCTGTCGCCCAGATATACGGTGTGCAACTTGGCGCCGTAACCCGGTGTCCAGTTGAGCGTAGCATCGAGGTCCACGAATTCGGCGCCGTCAATCGGGTCGGGGAGATATGCGGTCTTCGGGGGAATCGAGAAGCTCCAGATATCGCCTCTCCACGGGCTGTTGGGATCGGCCTCATTGACCTCGTCGATCCGCCAGTAGTAAGTCGTCCCGGGGACGAGGCCGTCGGGGTAGGCAAATCCGGGGAAGCCGACAATGAAACTCGCCGCGATTTGATTGCCTCTGAATGTGCCTTCGGCGCTTTCGCTGACGGCGTCAAAATCATCACTCATATACACATCGTGTGATACAGCCAAATCCCCGGGTGACCAGCTCATGGTCGCCCACGTGTCCTCATGGTAAGAACCATCAGATGGGGTAGGATTCAGGGCTTTTGTGAACGCTTCACCTTTCATAGCGGCCTGAATCTCCGCCTCCGTGAGCGCTGTGTCGTAAATACGGACATCATCAATGAGGCCTATCATAAATTTCTCAGCGTGCAGGGTATTGCTTGCGTTGCTTTTGATAGCTCCTATGTAAGCATTATGCTGAAGTACTCCGGACAGGTCGTATCCTGCAGGTAAATCTATTGTCCCGTCTTCAACTCCATCTACATATACGAGCGAAACATCTCCCTTTATCATGCCAACTACATGATGCCATACGCCATCATTAATGACAGTATCACCCATTGATTGATTCTTGCTGACGTCGTTATCCATGGTTAGGGTTAGTTTATTATCGTTACCTTCACCCATGGCCAACGTGTACCGTATTCCACCTCCGTCATCCCCACCAATGGCAAAGATTGAGCCTCTTGTAGTGGCCGTCATTTTTATCCAGGCAGTTATAGTGAAATCCTCTGTCCCGAAGTCAAAGACAGCCGGAGCACCTAAATCAACGTAGTCGTCACCGTCGAATTCCAGCGCACCGCCTATTTTCCCGGCCACCCACTGGGGATCACCCCCAAGGGTACCATTCAATCCATTACCACTTGAGTCAGCAGCGATGGTTCCGGAGGTTTCATCCAACCTCCAGTGAGCCACAAGTTCAGCCGAGGCGATACTCCCGAGACTCAGAACAAAAACAAAACAGGCTAAACAAACCAATCTCTTGGACATGATAGTCCTCCTTCAAAAAAAGGTTAACATCAAGCAACCGACAACGGTCTTTACCTCGTTCACGCGTCTTGTACGCAGCGGCTGAGAATTGCCCGTTCTCTGCGCTTTGAGGCTGCGGCCTCTTTCGAACCAGTCCGGTCAAACCTACCGACTCCAACCAGTATAATTTATACCAGATTCGCGGCATTGCCGTCAAGGACAAAATCATGATTCAAGCAGGTCGTTTGCTGCAATGGAAATAGTGGCAAGCGCAGGATCGCAGCCAAAAGGAACGGGGCCTGCGCTGATGTCACAGCACAGGCCCCGAATTCTTGTCGGCATTGGCCGCTACGACTCTTCGGGCTCTATCTGTAGAGACTGATATCGTCAAAGTGTACGGTGCCGGAGCCGCCCGCTGTCGGGCTGTTCCTGGTGCCGAAACCTAGGGTGATGCTGGTGACATTGGCCAGGTTCACACCCTGATCGGCGAACTTCTGCAGGTCAATTACCAACTGGTTCCACCCAGTCAGTTGCGTTGCTGCAGGATCATCGTGATAGACTACCGCCGTGCCGTTGAGAGCGACATACATGCGCTCGGGGGCGTTGGCGGGGTCGCCTCTGAACCACAGCGACAACCGCGCTACACCTTGTTCGGTCCAGTCTGTCGGGTAGACCAGGGTCAGGGTTGCCTCGGAGGTCTTCATGTTGTTGTCGTAGAAATAGGGCATCGCCTGAGCGCCGCTGTGAACAACCCTCTGACCGGCATATGGAGGAAGGTCATTACCAACGAGAGCGCCGTTTGTAGTGGTTCCAAAACCGTCGATCCAACTGTCAAATATCCTGTTGCTGGCAGGGTCAGGTGGTTCGATGTCGTTGTAGGACTCGAAATCGTCAACCGCGATGAACACAGCGGTGTTAAAGCTCCAAAGCAGACCCTTAACAGTCTTGTCCGGATAGACCGCGTCCACACGCCAGTAGTAATCCGCACCCATAGCGAGTTTACCCGGATCATGGCTCTCGGAACCGAGTGCCTTGTTGCCCATATACTCGGGTGATGCCGGGGTAGCGCTCTCCACAGCGTCGGCGTCGGTGCCGAAGTACAGATCGCTCGAAGCGGCGGTATCGGCCGGCGTCCAGCCAAGGTTCGTTACTATCTGTACATCCACAGCGCCGTTAGCCGGCTGCGAATTGCCGACTGCGCCCGGGGTAGTGAAGGCCCAGATATCACCCTTGTGTGTCGCGGCGATGTCAAACTCGTCCACGCGCCAGTAGTAGACCTTCTCGGCTTCAAGTGGGCTGGCGGGTTTGTAGGTTGCAGTTCCCTGCGGGGCTCCTCCACTGGCGTCGTTGACCTCTTCAAAGCTGTCGCCCAGATACACGGTGTGCAGCTTGGCGCCGAATCCCGGCGTCCAGCCAAGCGCGGCATCCAGGTCTACGAATTGGGCGCCGTCAATCGGGTCGGGGAAATACGCGGTCTTCGGGGGAACCGAGAAACTCCAGACATCGCCCTTCCACGGGCTGTTGGGATCGGCCTCGTTAACCTCGTCGATACGCCAGTAGTAAGTTTCGCCCGTAACTAGACCGTCGGGAAAAGGAAATCCGGGGAAGCCGATAATAAGAGTTGTGTCGGTCTGGTTGCCTTGGAACGTGTCGGCGAGACCCTCGCTGACATCGTCGAGACTCTCGCCTATGTAGACATCGTGCGACACAGCAAAATCGCCTGCCGACCAGTCCAGCGTGACCCAGGTATCCGCTATCATAGCTCCATCCCTCGGATCGGGATTCGAGGCATTTTCACGAGCGCCGCCAAGCATGTAGTGTATCGCATTGAGAAACACCTCGATGCCTTTGTCGGTGAGATTCATCTCGCCCCAATTGGGACCACCAGCAGCCTCCTGCGTGCCGGCGGCCATGAACATACGAGGTCCTGCCGGCACCTGAGCTGCGCCGGCGTAGTATTCCACCCCCGGCTCCCATTCAACGATCCAAACCTCGCCACTGTCTGCCCGTGTGGCGATCACCATGCCGTTGCCGGCATCGGCCGTTCCGGGAAACGAAGAATCGGCACCCGCAACCATTTCGACCTGGTTGCTGGCGTCGAGCGCCACCCCGGCAAACATAGGATGACCGGCATCGGCCACCTGCATCATGGGAGTGCCACTCGGTGTGCCCTCGGTGTCAAGCCATTTCCACCGGCTGCTCCTCATGACATGGGTGGAATTCGAGATCATCGGTGTCGTGATCGAGTCCCACTGGTTCAGCTCAGCAGCGTCGGAGGAATAATCACCGCTACTGGTGCAGCGGCTTATAATCACCAGATCTGCGGCATTCATCGCAGCGATCTTGTCATCATCCAGCGTGGTCCAGTTGCCCGGCTGATAATCGACCGTGTAGCCTTCAGCTTCCAGCAGATCCACCCACATGAAGTCGTCGAAGACACCATCTCCGTCGTAATCGTGGGTCCCCGAAACCCAGACGATCGTCGCCGCCTGAACTGACGATCCCAGGCAAAAGACCAGCGCCAAAACCAAGAAAAAAAATCTCTTCGACATTACGGTTCTCCTTCAAAAAACGTCATACCCTTCAGGGTAATAAATTCCCGCGAGCAAAAGCATAACACGTTGTTGTGAAGCCGCCTACCCGCGCAAGAACGGGGCCTTCCAATCAGGACCACTACAAAAGGAAGCGACCGACAACGGCCGCTGCTTCTCACTGCTTTGAGGTCATATTCTGTGGGGACACACTCCTACCGACTTCGATTGCCACTTCATCTCCAGGAAGCCAAAAGGATACGACAGTCCCAGCCACCGCGGAGCCTACAAAACCTGAAAATCCAACAAGTCTATTCTATTTTATACCAGATCGGCCGCATCGCCGTCAAGAACAAAGTCCTGATCGCATGCATGGCCGAGAGGAGTGACTGCGCACGTAGGAGAAGCTTCTCCGCCAACACTGTAAGCGGGGCCTATGCCAAAAAATTCAGGCATAGGCCCCACCAATTGATCCAAATCTACTGCCTCAGCGGCCCAGGTCACCTGCCGCTTCAACCAGTTCCTGAGCCGTCTACGGAATCAGCCTAATGTCGTCAAAGAGCATATTCCCTGCGCCACCTGCGGCAGGGCTGTTCTTAGTGCCGAAACCAATGGTAATCGTGTTGACGTTGGATAGGTCGACGCCCGCAAATGCTGCCAACTCGATAGTCCACTCGGTCCACCTGCCTATTTGCGTCACAGCGGAATCGTCATGATAAACTACCGCTGTGCCGTTTAGAGCAACAAACATCCGCTCGGCAGCATTGTCGGAATCGCCTTTGAACCACAGTGACAGCTTCGTCATACCTCCTTCGGTGAAATCACGCGGCCAGACTAGCGTCAGAGTTGCCTCAGACGTCTTGAGGTTGTTGTCGAAGAAGTACGGCATCGCCTGGCCACCACCGTGGACATCATTTAGCTCCGCATAGGGAGGCAGGTCGTTGCCAACCAGAGCGCCGTTCGTCGTGGTCCCAAAGCCGTCGATCCAGGTGTTGAATATTATGTTGCTATTGGGATCAGGGGGATCAACATCATTGTAGGCCTCGAAATCGTCGACCAGGAGGAAATCGGCCGCGGTGAAGCTCCAGAGCAGCCCCTTCACGGTCTCAGCAGGATAAACCGCATCCACGCGCCAGTAGTAATCCGCACTCAAGACGAGTTTGCCAGGATCATGGCTTTCGGCGCCGAGCGCCTTGTTGCCTACATACTCGGGTGAGGCTGCGGTGGCATTCTCCACCGCATCGGCATCGGTGCCGAAGTACAGATCGCTCGAAGTGGCGGTGTCCGCCGGCGTCCACGCGAGCGTTTCTATAATCTGTACATCCACAGCGCCGTCGGCCGGTTGTGGATTGCCCACAGCGCCCGGCGTCGTGAAGCTCCAGATATCGCCTTTGTGTGTAAAGGGTGGGTCGAACTCGTCGACGCGCCAGTAGTAAACCTTCTCCGGGTCCAGCGGAGTGGCGGGCGCAAAGGCTGCAGCTCCCTGCGGAGCTCCTCCTGTTGCGTTGTTGACATCTTCGAAACTGTCGCCCAGATATACGGTGTGCAGCTTGGCGCCGAACCCCGGTGTCCAAGCAAGCGTGGCATCCAGCTCTACGAATTGGGCGCCGTCAATCGGGTCGGGGAAATATGCGGTCTTGGGGGGAACCGAAAAGCTCCAAACGGGACCTACCCACGGGCTGTTGGGATCGGCATCATTGACCTCGTCGATTCGCCAGTAGTAAGTAGCGCCCGGGAGCAGACCATCCGGGAACGCAAAGCCGGGAAAACCTACAACCAGGAACGTGTCGATCTGGTTGCCCTGGAACGCGGCTTCGGCGCCACCGCTGACGTCGTCGTAGCTGTCGCTCAGATAGACATCGTGCGAGACAGCAAAGTCTCCGGCGGACCAGGAAATGTTCACCCAGGTGTCCGCATGCATGGCGCCGTCTTCAGGCACGGGGCCGAGAGCATACGGGTAGGCCTCGCCCGCCATAGCAGCCTGGATTTCTTCGACCGTAAGGGCTGTGTCATAAATTCTCACGTCGTCGATCAGACCATTCCAGCTTCTGCCGGCGTCTTTGCCGCCCTGACCGACAATCAGCATCGTTATGTCCCCTGTCGGAACGTCTCTCGGCGCACCGTTGGCTGTCGGTGTGTCCAACTCGCCGTCAACATAGAACGCCAGTTGCTCGTTTCGGCTCCACACCATCGTCACGTGCTGCCACTCCGTCGTCTGAAGGTTAACGGAGCTCTCCAGTTGCTGTTCATCGCTGGGCGCTACGACGGCCATCTTCAGCACGTTTGAGCCGCCCGCGGTCGCGCCGGCAGCGTCATAGCGCATCTCGAGAAGGTTGTCACCACCGTCAGGCTCCTCACCGATGATGAAACCCCTGTCTGAGTTGGTTTCACGAGACTTGATCCAGATAGCAACTGTCACCGCGTCAAGGCCGTTGAGGTAATCTCCGGCGTCCGCGTCGACCACGCGTTCACCGGCGCCGGCGAAGTCGAGGGCGCCGCCGATTTTGCCGGCCACCCACGTGGGATTACCTTCGAAGACACCGTCGCGCCCGTTACCGCTTGAGTCGCGGACGATGGTCCCGGAACCCTCATCGAACCTCCAATGAAGGATGAGTTTGGCAGAGACACTGCCTGCCATGCTCAACAACACGACCAACGAAACCACAAAAACCAGTTTCTTACACATGATAGTCCTCCTTCAATGACATTCTAGTTGACATGATGCGACCGACTGTTGTCGCAACTTTGTTAGCCAGTTCTTCGTTTATCGGCTCAGAATTGTCCCATCTTTACCCTTTTAGACTTCCTCCTAAACTGCGGTGAGTCGGAAGAACTATGACGACCCCGGCCACCGGACAAATCAAGAAACGAGAATCCACAGAACTATATTCTTTGTACCAGACGGACTACCCAGCAGTCAAGAATAAAATCCGCACCATCTGCTGGCCCGTCACCAGCGACGGATCAACACTTCCAACAAGACAAAAGGGGGCCGTGCCGAACTGACCGGCACAGGCCCCTAATTGACGCCAAGTACACCACCTTAGCGGCACGGTCGAGCGCCGCTTCAATCAGTTTCCCGCGCTGCCTACGGATACAGCCGGATGTCGTCGAAGTACATCGTCCCTGTTCCACCGGCGGCGGGACTATCCTTGGTGCCGAAGCCGATGGTGATTGTGTTTACGTTGGTCAGATCCACGCCGGCAAACGCCGTCAGATCAATGCTCCACTCGGTCCATCCATTTATCAGGGCAACATCGGGGTTTTCGTGATAGACCACCGCGGTGCCATTCAATGCGACAAACATCCGCTCAGCAGCATTGTCTATGTCTCCAATGTGCCACAGTGACAGTCTCGTGACGCCCTGTTCTGTCCAGTCGCGCGGCCAGTCCAGTGTCAGCGTAGCCTCAGAGGTCTTGAGGTTGTTGTCATAGCCGTAAACAAGCGACTGCGCACCGCTGCGGACTATGGTCTGCTCAGCATACGGCGGGAGGTCATTACCAACGAGGGCCCCGTTTGTCGTGGTTCCATAGCCGTCGATCCACTTGTCGAATATCCTGTTGAGCCCCGCTTCCCCAGGCGCCGGATCGACATCATCGTAGGACTCGAAATCGTCCACGACAAGGAAGTCACCCGTCCAGAAGCTCCAGAGGCTACCCGTCCATGGACCTCCCGCGTTGGCGTTGTTGACCTCATCGACACGCCAATAGTAGGTCGTATCGAAGGCAAGCTTGCCCGGATCAAAGGACTCGTCGCCAAGCTGCTTGCTGCCCTTATATTCAGGCGAAGCCTGGGTGGCGGCGGCCACTGCGCCGGCATCGGTCCCGAAGTAGACCTCATGCGAAGCTGCATAGACACCCGCCGACCAGCTGACAATCGTCGTTTGTTTTGTGCCCTGAGCACCGTCGGCGGGGAACGGAGCGTAGGCCTTCTCCGCTATGTACGGCGTCGCACCCACGTATTCAGCGCTGATCACGCCCATCGCGCCGACGACGGGGCCTTCCCACGAGACCACAAAGAGGTCGGCTATCGTTCCGCCCTTCATCAAGGCCTCGAAGTAATACCTCTCGCCGGCCACAAGGCTCTGCGGCTGCGACTCAGCTTCACCTGCCGTGCTGGCGATCATGACGGCGTTCGCCGGATCCTGATCGGGGCTCAGGCGGATTTCACCTTCGTCGTCTGCTTCTACCAAGAATGTATAGTCACCGGTTTCCGGCGGGAACAGCCAGCCGCGAAGCCGGCTGCCGAATTGCTCGGCCCAGTTCTCAGGTGCGCGAGCAAACTTGACGAACTCCAATCCGTCAGGACTGTCAGGATAGCGCGGGTCGCTGGTCAGGTTCGACACAGTTGTACCACTTACGTCGAACCACCATTCGCGGATGATCTTGCCCGCTCCCGGCGCTACCGTCTTGAAGCTCCAGACGTCGCCCGCTCGCTCTTCTCCGAAAATGTCCTGTTCATCGATCCGGAAGTAGTAAGTGGTATCGCCCAGGAGTATTCCCGGATCGTACGTCGTCTCTTCAATGACGCCTTTATCCGTGTCGCCTGTGCCCTCAGCTACTGCAGCCTCGTCGGTGCCGAAGAACACATGGTGCTTTATCGGGTAGGGAGAATCGCCTTTCTTCCAGCTTAGCTGCGCATCTATCATCACATCGGCGGCTCCGTCTGACGGGCTCTCGCCCCAGGCAATCATCGATAGTGTCACGAAGCTCCAGACGTCACCTGTGATTACATTGCCGTCGGCCTCTACTCCGTCGATCCGCCAGTAGTACTTTGTTCCCGGCTCCAGGGCGTCCGGGTGCCAGTAAAGCGTGGTGGTCTGCTCGGCAACCTGAACAAGGGCATCTGGATCTGGGCCAAAATATACGCGCTGGGATACCGCCGTGTCTCCAGGTGTCCACATCATTATCGGAAAATCGATACCTTCGGCGCCATCGGCCGGATCGGGGTCTCTGGCGGCCGTGAAGAACCGCGTGAGAGCCTCACTCTCTATATCTACGAAGAGTATCTTGCAGTTAACAGCGCCAGGCGCCGGCTGTATGGTTAGGCGCCCATCGCTCACATCGACCGTCACGTCGAACTCGTCGAAGTCGAAGCCAGATCCAGCTTGGCCGTCCGGGTCTGTCAGGACAACACCTTCGACGTCGAAGTTGTTCTCCTGGTCGGTATACGAAGGGTCTCCACAAACTAGGAACACATTGTAAGTACCATTCGGCAGTGCAATCTCCCATACCTTGTCGCCGCCGGCCTGTTGGAGGTGGTTCAGCGTGTCATAACGCTGGTCGGGTGCGTCGCCGCTGTTGCGATCACGCGCACCGCTCCTTATATTCTGGTCCCACCCGTAGCTCCAGCCGTCATCGTGCTCAAAGAAGATGTCGCCATATTCGGGCATATAACCGTCCGGAATCGGCGCCCCGTCCGACTGGAAGTTGATCTTGATCTCGCTGGCTCCGGCGATTCCCACAGTTAGGCCAATGCCCAACACCAGAGCCAGACAAACCAGGTTGACAGTTCTTCTGGACATGGTAGTTCTCCTTCAAGAAAATTAGTAATACCTCAACCTACGACAGTCGTCACTTCGCGCGCGAGTCTTGTGCTTATCCACTGAGAATTGTGCATTCTTTATCCTCACAGACCGCCTCCTAACCACGCCGGAAACCGGGCGAATCGTGGCGTTGCAGGCCACCGGACGGAACAGATACCCAAAACTCCACCACAGCGTTCTTTATAACAAATACGTCGCTTCCCAGTCAAGAAGAAATTTTGCGGGATTTGTTTCGTTTGTTGTCTGCGTTGACCATGACGGCTGTGGCGGGGGTCACGTGATGCGAAGGGGCCTGTACCGGAACTTGCCGGTACAGGCCACGAATTGGCACTCATGCGTGATCCCGCTCGGACTCTGAAAGATTGTCACTGACCGGCCGCATTTCAAGGCCGATACAGCCGGATGTCGTCGAAGTACATCGTCCCTGTTCCGCCGGCGGCCGTTCCGCCTGTGCTGCCCAGACCTATTGCAATCTTGTCGATGTTGGCCAGGTTTATTCCCTTGTCGGCAAACGCCTGCAGCGGAATTGGCCACTCGGTCCATGTGCTAACCGTAGCCGCAGCGGGATTGGTATAGGGCACAATCGCCGGTGCGCCTGTGGTATTTGAGAGCGCTACGTAGAGCGGCTCGGCAGCATTGGCCGGATCGCCCCTGAACCACAACGACAATTGCGTAACGCCTTGCTCGGTCCAGTCGCGCGACGAAGTCAGCGTAAGCTCAACCTCTGAATTCGATACACCGGCGGTGTTGTTATACTGCAACGGCATTGACTGCGCGCCGCCGTGGACAATCGCTCGCTCGGCATACGGGGGAATCGTATAACCGGTTTGCGAGCCATTAGTATTGACGCCGTATCCATCAAGCCAATGCTGCCAGATTGCCTCTCCTTCGGCGTCATTGTCGGTATATGTCTCGAAATCGTCGACGAGCAGGAAGTCGGCTACCGCAAAGCTCCATATTCTGCCTTTGCTGATTGTCCCATCGCTGTTGAACTCGTCGATGCGCCAGTAGTAGGGTCCGCTGCCCCATGCGACATCTTCGGAGGGAAGATAGCTGGTGAGATTCTGACGGCCTCGATAGATGCCGCTCGTATCGGATGCATCGGCATTGTCCACCGCGTCCCTCTCGGTGCCGAAGTACACATCATGCTGGGCTGCAAGATCTCCGGGCAACCAGGTAAGGGGCGTCGCGCTTCTGACGTCCGGCGTTGAACGATTCGCCGGGCTTGGGTTCCAGGCAAGATCGGGCTCGCCTCTCATGACCTCGGCGATCTCCTCGGCGGTCAGCGCCTTGTCGTATATGCGGACGTCGTCGATCAGACCGTCCCATCCGCCGCTGGCGTCGTTGGAGCCTGCGCCAATAATTAGCTTGGTACAACCGGTTGTGGTACCGGTAGTAGCAGCATAGTTGTCTGTCGGCGCGTTCAGCCGGCCGTCAATATAGAACGCCAGTTGCTGTCCACTGGCCCAGACCATCGCCACGTGCTGCCAATCAGTGGCCTGAGCATTGTTCGAGCTTTCCAACTGCTGTTCGGCTTCGGTCGATGTCACGGCCATCTTCAGCACATTGGTTCCGCCACCGTTCGCGCCAGCCACATCATACCGCATAGTGACAAAATTGTCGCCGCCATCCGGATCCTCGCCGTTGATGAAGCCCTTGTTCGTCCCGACAAGATCTGACTTGATCCACATGCAGACCGTTATGGCGTCCAAACCATTCAGATAGGACGCAGCGGTATCGTCAACCACGCGATCACCGGTGCCGTCGAACTCCAGCGCACCGCCTACCATTCCATCCACCCACTGCGCATCACCTTCAAGCCTGCCATGCTGGCCGTGGCCGGAATGATCAAGAGCAGTGCTGCCCGCCTCTGCGTCGAACTTCCACCAGCAAAGAAGGTTGGGGTCGGCGATGGGTATATCGGGGACTGTCGAGAAGCTCCAGACATCGCCTTTATGCGTGGCCGGAGGATCGAATTCATCTACGCGCCAGTAGTACGTGGTCTCCGAGGCGAGAGTACCAGGGGTAAATGCTGCGACGGCCTGAGGCTGACCGCCGGTTGCATTGGCGACGGCTTCAAGGTCATCGCCGAAATACACGGTGTGCAGCTTTGAGCCAAAGCCCTGTGTCCAGCTAAGCTCTAAGTCGGTAAGCATAAACGTAGCGCCGTCAGCCGGACTGGGATCGT
>Ga0209536_100008904_pt1 | contig 14969 bp, 15 predicted proteins | sample DeeMarSeWOR28_12_FD_187461 | JGI IMG/M metagenome (GOLD analysis project Ga0209536, IMG submission 187461) | Marine sediment microbial communities from White Oak River estuary, North Carolina - WOR-2-8_12 (SPAdes) (version 2) | ecosystem: Environmental > Aquatic > Marine > Intertidal zone >...
GAATATTTTCAAATCCTGCTTAACAAAGCGAATTAAATCGTCTGATATAACGCTGATTCCGCCCAGGAAAAGCTGGGCATCTTGGCGGTAGTTGTCCATTATGGCCCGGATGGCGGCGATATCCTCATTTCGGATTTGCCTCCGTATTTCCCGGCGCCTTTGGATTTGCCTTTTGAGGTCTTTGAATTCGATAATTTCTGCGTCAGTTAGAGCGCTCCTGGCTGCTTTTTCTCGAAAATGGTCGGCACGGGCCAATAAGTCCTTGTAGACTTCGTCGATAGGGAAATTGACCTGAAGGCCGGTGGTCTTCAAGTCGGGGCTGACCAGCAGATTTTGGTAAAGGGGGCTGTCCTTGAACTCAATTCTCGCCAGTTGGCGATCGACTGTTGGCGATTCAAGGGTTTGCAGGCTGGTGGTTAGCTCTCTGACCGGCACGGGAGGGCTTTCCAGCAAGGGGGCATCCAGTATGGAAACTACCGAAGTGACCCGTTTCGTCTGCTTTAAATCATCGCGCAACTGGGCAAGTTTTTTCAAGGACTCATTTGAAAACAAATCGGTTTTAGGGGAATATGTCATCAATAAATAATCATATCCACCATATCGCGACTTAATCAGCCGTGAGTATCGCAAGTCTTCATCGGTCTCGATAATCAGAGTTTCGGTCGAGGCATCGAGTCTGAAGTCGGCTGCTTTATAGCCCAGAAAGCAGACCACTGTCAGTATGCCGAGTATAACGATTTTCGGATACTCGAGAACAATCCTGTCATAAAATCGAGTCACCAAAGAGTGAGGTTTTGCCATAGGATCGCTTAGCTCAAAGGATAGCGGCTTTTAGTTGTCCGCAGGTTTTTGCATTTTCTGCAGGAGTTCGTCAAAAGTGCCTTTCTGTAAAATCTCATTAAATTGAGACCGGTAACTGCGGATAATGCTGACACCCTGAATCTCGACATCATAAATCTTCCAGCTATTATTTGATGGATAAAGCTTGTATAGCATGGATATTTTATTGCCTTTTGACATCAGAAGGGTAGGCACCTGAACCTTTTTTTCAACCGCCACCGGCGATTCGTAAATGATCTTTTCATCTGTGTAGGCCGTCAGTTTACCTAGATAGGATCGCCGCAAGCGTTCAACGAAAAGTTCCGAAAATCTCTCCCTCTGGTCCTGGGATAGATCCGGCCAGTATTTCTTCCCCAATGAAAGTTTGCCCATGAGTTCAAAATCGAACATGGGAGTAACGATTTCTTCGACTGCGCTGTTTTTGGCCTGCTGCGACAGATCTTTTTTCTGCAAAACCGTAAATACGGCATCGAGGTTGCTTTTTAAAAATTCTTCGGCAGCGCTTTTATCATGAGCTGTCACCGCCTGGCTTAGCAGAAGTAAGCTGAATCCCGCATAAAGTAATACTTTCATTATCCATTTCTTCATTTTAATTTCTCGACTTCTTTCTAGATTCTTTTTACCAGAAGGATTGCATAACATTATAAGGAAGGCAAGATTTTTTAAAGGAAAGGGCTTAGATCTTAAAATTGCAGGAAAAAAAGGGGTTTTTCAATTTCAAAACAGTCGTGGTCTAAAAATAAGACGCCCTTCAAGCAGGATTAAAGAGCTCCTCTATTCAGACAAAAGGATAGAGTGTCAATCGAGAAATACGATCAAGAGGGAAAGCACTTGGCAAACGCCATCATCAGCTTCGGTGAACCTTTGATCCGAAGTTTGCGGCTCACCAGGGCCACAGGAAGGCTCTTTTCTTTGGCCAAAAAATCCAACCAGGTGCGCGTATCTGCAGTAACATGCAGATCCGCAGTATTGACATGGCCTTCTTTTACTTCCACGGTTTTGTTGCGAATAACCACCGTGGCTTCGCGTTTTTCTTCGCCGGTAAATGTAAAATGATAGGTCACATCCATCCCTTCCGATCGGCCTCTCTGAAATATCACCGACAAACTATCAAGGAAATTTTGAGCTGATTTGGGTCGCAGACCATTACCGACATGCTTTAAGGTTTTATGCGGATATTGTTTTGCGACATGGGCCTCCGCATCAGAGCCGGGAATAACAAAAACATTTTCCGTATTTTTTTGCAAAGGTTTTACAATCTGCTTCATATAATCCTGACGATCGGTTAGATAATGCCCGATGCGATCATCACCGGCCGGACAAACTGCCAAGCAATAGGAAGACTTGTTACAAATTCCGTAACTGAGACTTTGCCACATTGATACCGTTTCCGGATCGGTCACTTTTTTACGATAGTCACGGACCGTTTTGCTGGTCACTATATTTTCGACCCAGTCTGCAAATCCACCCAGGCGGTCACGGTAATTATGTGTGAAGCAATTTGAAAATTGGAAATTACCATCGTTGCCAACTGCACCGACCGGGCAGACGGCCGCACACAGCTTGCATTCTATACAAGGATTGTAGTCTAAAGGGCTGTCATATACCGTGGCCCCGCGGTCAACCAATATCGTGTTCAACAAAACAAAATTTCCAAATCGCGGGTGTAGTAAATTGCGGTTGTTTCCTAACTGTCCCAAGCCTGCCGCCACCGCAATCGGCTTATGTGAAACCGGCCACATCTTGCCGGGCCATTTATCCAGATCCATGGGAAATCCGCAGGCGTAATTCGCAGCACCAACGCCATTTCGCGCCAGAACCTGGGTCACCTTCCGTGCAATTCCATCGGCTGCTTTCTGGGTACTTATAAATTCAAGGTCCCTCACTGCCTGGGATATGCAACGAATATTTTCGGGATTCAGTCGCGTAACAAAGCTGACCAGGGTTTTGGCCCAAGGAAATAATTCCAGGATGTCGGCCTGATAAGCGCTGAGATCAGGACAATTGATGTCAACCAGTCCGACATCGTCGGCACCGGCTTCCAGAACCTGCTGTTTTAGCCATTCGGCAGCGAGCATATCCACTGCATCGGATGCGGCGGTTTCGGCGCCTTTTTCTCGATATTTTTTTACGGTTGGGTGGTCTTCAAGTTTCATTGGAGGGCCCCCTTATTACGAATACGGATCTTTGAACTGAAAATACATACCGACCAGTATGTATATTTATTAGAATATGTCAAGTAAAAAATAACCTCTATCGCCTGTACGGCAAAATCATAATACCAGATCATTTATTTAAATAACTTATTTGAATACATAATTAATTTTAATAAACCCCGGGTACTTATACCACGGTTTTTCTCATAATTTTTCCGGTTGACATCTTTTATATTTTATGCATACTGGTTGGTATGTATAATACAAATCCGACCCGGCAAAAAATATTGGAAGCGGCCTACCATGAAATCCATCGCCAGGGTTTTCAGGCGGCCAGTCTCAACTCAATTCTGACTAGATCAGGAGTTACCAAGGGCGCGCTGTATCATTATTTCTCGAACAAACAGGCGCTGGGATATTCAGTTCTCGAAGAGCTGATTAAAGGATTCGTTTTGCAGTTCTGGCTGAGCCCGCTGGATGAATCCAGCGATCCAATTGAGGACCTGAAACGGCTAATTAATGAGGCCGGCAAAAGCCTTTCAGATGAAGATATTTTGCTGGGATGCCCCCTGAACAACCTCTGCCTGGAAATGTCCCCCATTGACGATGGGTTCCGGCAGCGGGTAAACCACATCTATGAATTATGGCAAGCGGGTTTCGCACGGGCGTTGCGCGCCGGCCAGGCCAAAGGAACGGTAACATTAACGATTGATGCCATGGATTGCGCCACCTTTATCGTGGCCTCCCTGGCCGGCTGCCGCAGCCTGGCAAAGAATGCCCAAAGCGGCGATATTTTAAGCGCTTGCGGGCGGAATCTCATCCGTTATCTGGACACCCTGCGCATTTAAGTCTCATTAAAGTTTTCCCTCCCGGAGCCGATAAAATTTTTAAAGCGTCGGTCCATCAGTTTCATTAAAGAAATGAAAAATGTATTTAAAATCATACACGGATTTTTTTGGGCCACAATATCTTTGACGTTGCTGCCGGCATTGTCTTCGGCCGATATGATTGTATTAAAAAGCGGCCAGTCCATTGAAGCGGAAAAAATATTTGAGCAGGAAGGAAACATATTTTTTTATCTCTACGGGTTAAAAATGAGGGTTTCCAAAAGGGCTGTTCTGCGAGTCACCAGAACCAATAATGCCGAGTCCGCCTTGCCGGCCGGGATTAAAAGATCCGCCCCTGAAATTAGAAATAGGTCGAACCGCACAGTTCAGGTCGAAAAAATAATTGAAGCCGAGTCCCTGTCCGTTGAAAATCCAGCCGGTGAGCAAACAAAAAGAAACCAGCCTGAAATTCGCTGGAGTGGTTTCCGAGATTTATACTGGGCCATCGGCAGGTCAACCTTAGGACGATTAACAGAAATAGAATCCGGGACCGGACAGGAGGAAATAAAAGAATATGTCCGCGCCAACGAAGATCTGAAAATGGGCAAAGCCCGGCTGGATTCAATTGTCTATGCATTCTGGCACCATAAATTATATGCAATAACCATCCGGGCCGCCGGACACGCAAATTACCTGGCACTGCGTAATGAGGTATTTAACCGCTTTGGAATCGGTTACAAGAGTGATCAAAACCGGGAACGCTATCTCTGGTCCGACCCTTACAGCGATCGGATGCTGAAATATGTCGACGCGGATCAGTCCGGTCTGTTTTGGATGCGATCAAAAGAGTTGAACCGCCTGCATCGATTACCCCAAATCAAGACACCCCCTAGCTCTTTAAAATCCGCGGAAGCAAAGGCTTTAAGAGCAAATTAGCGTCAAAGCCACCCTTCTCAGTTAATGCCTGCTGCCCGGAACGATACTGAAAGTGCTAAAATTCTGAGTTGCAAAAGGACGGTAACTGCTTAAATATTATAAAGACCGTTTCGATACCGGGTTTAATCATAGGGTAAACAACGATTATGCATATACACACGTTGCAAAAATGGAAACATCGCCACCGCTATAATATCGAAGACGGGCACGGTGAGCGCAATACCCGCCGGGTGATTGTGCTGACCCTGTCGATGATGATTATCGAGATCAGCGCGGGCTATTTGTTTGGCTCCATGGCCCTGCTGGCCGACGGCTGGCACATGGGAACCCATGCCGTCGCACTGGGCATCACGGCCTTTGCTTACTATTATGCCCGACGGCACAAGGATAACCCCAATTATAGTTTCGGGACCGGAAAAGTCGGCGTGCTGGGGGGATTTACCAGCGCGGTGGTACTGGCGGTAATTGCAATCCTCATCGGCGTTGAGTCCATCCAGCGGCTGATTTCACCTCAACCCATTCGCTTCAACGAAGCCATCGCGGTGGCCTTCGTCGGCCTGGCGGTCAATGTGATCAGTGCCTTTTTGCTGCAGGAAAAGCATGGTCACGATCATGGCCACGGGCATGACCACGAGCATACCAAAAAATTCCGCGACCACAACTTAAGGGCCGCCTATTTTCATGTGCTGGCCGATGCGCTCACATCGGTGCTGGCAATCATTGCATTGTTCACCGGCAAAGCATTCGGCTGGGTCTGGATGGACCCCATCATGGGCATCGTGGGGGCCGTCATCATCAGCCGTTGGTCTTACGGCTTGCTGGTGGATACCGGCAAGGTGTTGCTGGACCGCGATGTCAATCAGGAGGCCGTCGAGGAAATCCGCGCAATAATCGAGGCGGATTCGGATAACCGGGTATCCGATCTGCATGTTTGGCGGGTGGGTTCTCATCAGCTTTCGGCCATCGTCTCCATCGTCACCCATTTTCCGAAGTCACCCGACCACTACAAAAAGCTGCTGGCAGATTATGATGAGATCGCGCATGTCACCGTGGAGGTTAATCCGTGTGATACAGAACCCTGTATCGTTTAATCTGAGCCGACGTACTAATTTTCGTGCAGCGGGCAGACGCCTTTAAAATGCTCTCATATCTATCGTTTAGCCGGATTCCACTGTTGCTCATGCGATGTGGGAGTGGCTTCCAGCCACGATTCGTCTTTAATCATTGCTCAATTGATCGCGGCTGGAAGCCGCTCCCACAGAAATATTTCTAATACCTTATTATTTAGCAGGATGTACCCAAACGGCGCTGGCATTGGTTTTTGGGGCTGGGGAGATTAAGCAGCTTTCAAACTGCATGAAAGCGCCTCAAGGCCGGATTCAACTGAGTCGGTGATGGTGATGGTATCTTTAAGGTGGTTGAACTCAAAAATTTCTTTCACGTAACCATTTAAACAACATAGAACGACTCTGCCGTTTTTGTGTTTGATCTCCTTTACGGCATTTAAAATCACCCGCAGAACCGAACTTCTCAGGTAGTCCAGGGCACTCTAATCAAAAAGCAGGCGCCTTCTTTCACTTGTGATAATTTCTTTAATCGCCTGTTCAAACGCCGGGGCCAACTGTGCTTCCATATGCCCCTTGACGGTCACACAGACAATCCCGTTTTTTTCTTTTTGGATAATTTGCATTTTTCGATGTCTTCACTTCCGCCTTTTTGGAAAAAGTCTCTGTTCCGGTCAAAAATCGGCTGAATTTCAAATCGATAGTCTTTCGTTCAGGCGGCAACATGATGTTGCCACGGCTTAAATAACTCTAAAATTTTACAATCATCAGGGCAGGCAAGCTGTAAACCGCACACTGCCCGCCCCAATGATTAAATGACGACGAGATTATGGCAATGACAGCGAAGAACTATCAAGCTCTACCGTCTCGCCGGTAGCCGTATCATCTTCGTAACCCTCTTCGAGAATCAACCCAATACCTGGAGCGTAGTATTTAAATTCAAATACGTCCGGCTCGATGGGAGTATAATCCTTTGTTTTCAAAACATTAGAGTATGTTCTACCTCCAGCCATTATGGAAGGCACCCATGCAACAAATTCGCCGATGTCTTCAGCGTCCCCCAAAAAGAATTCCTGGCGGTAGACCTCCTGCGGCGGCTCAGAGTCAAATCCGCCTGGGTAAGCCCACATCAGGATTCCCGGCTTGGCGCCGTCTACACCGGCTTTCCAGGAGCCCTCGATGTCGACCAGCTCACCGTCTTCGAAATTTTGCGCAATTTCGCCGAAGTACCAGACGTTTCCGGCAAGGTCCTGAGCGTACCAGTCAAGAGTGTCTTCGATGGGCTCGCTCGTCGCCGTATCCGTCACTACATCGTTTACAACGATGCAGTTGAATTCCTGGCCGGAATCAGCGGGATATTCTATTACTTTGATCTCATTTAAAACCTCCACGGTGATGGTCTCCCCGGCAAAGGTGTTTTCATAAGTCCAGGTTGTGCCGGGAATGAGGGGCCAGTAGGGATTTGCGGTGACACCGGTGCCGATACCCAGCGGATCATCAACAAATTCGTCGGGACTAACGTCGGGATCATACCGGTCTTCACCCAGGTCCTCGCAAACTTCCCGGCGGGCTTCGTATTGATCTTTGCATTCCTCTTTGGCCGCCTTGTATCCATCCTCGCCATTCTTGGCCTCATTGAAACAATCTTCGCGGTCTTCTGAGTCTGACACATTAATGCAGTTTCCAACAGCGATATTGTAATCATCCTGTATTTCATTCAGGCAGGCTTTATAGGCCACTTTTGCGGTCGCGGTGCAATAACGACCTCCTTTTTTCTTCTTCTTGGCCAGCGCCTGGCTGCCTTCCAGCTCGAGCAGATTGGGACCCAGAACAACGACGAACAACGATGCCAAAAAAACAACACTGATTTTGAATGTAAAACGCTTTAATTTTTTGCTCAGATTTACCGAAAACATAACGTCCTCCTTTTGCTGGGTTTAGGCACTCCTGAAATTCGGCGTACCCGGGTTAATAATGACTTTGTAATAATTAGACCGCCGACTGTTAATCGGCTGGCTCAATCGGCTAAAAAGTGAAATCCACCGTGTGCCAGTCGGTTTTAAAGCAGCCCGACGGGCTGAAAACATAAGCGTTTTTATCCTGGCAGACGGCCTGTACCCGGATCTGGTAATGGCGGCCCTTTTCAAGCCCGGCCAGCGGCATCAATTTCAGGTTATTGACTTCCGTCATCAAAAGCCGCGCCTGATTTAAAGAGTCGACCACCGGCGGCGGCCCGTTGTCCCAGGAACGCAGCAGGCGGTATTCATTTTTTCCGGGCTCGTGCATAACGGTATTGGTTGCGGTGTGGTGCGCCATTTTCTTATCGAACCAAAGGGGTTTAACCTCATACAGGGCAATCGAAAAAATGATGGTAGCGGATAATGCATCGGCCGCGGAGGCGTTGACATCACCGGTGATCACATCGCTGACCTTAACGGATAACATCAGATAGCCCTGGGAGGTATTCATCACCAGATCGCTGACCTCAGCTCCTTGACCAGCTGTCAATCCGATTGATAGATAGAGGATGCTGCACAATATCCAGAAGGAACGATGTTTAAAGACCCGGTTGGAATTCATCAGAACACCTCGGCGCTGCAGAAATCCGTTGTCGAGTTTTAGACTCAAAGAATTATTTCCAGGAGCCCATCGAAAATTAACTCCGACTCTGGCTTCCGAGTATAAACAGCAAATTTTACCGGAAGATTATGCCAAAATTATTATTTGGTAATGTGGCGCAAAAAATGGCGGAGAGGCCGATTTAGGGGAGCAAAAAAAGAACCGGGGTCATGGAAGGGTTTTTGGATTTTAAAACAATTTTGGAACTATCGCCGAAGAATTAGCGGGCGGGAATAAATCTCGCCCCTACATAGCATTCTGAATTGCATAAAAGATGATTTACACAATATATAGCTCACCGCAAAGGCGCAGAGCCCGCAGAGTTTTTTTGATTAAGAAACTTTCACTTTGCGCGCTCTGCGTCTCTGCGGTGAATCCATTATAAAAAGGTTTGTTTGTCAACAACAGCTAGCGCAAAAATCTGAGGGCAAAGCGGCTGCCCTGATTCAAGGTGCTCTCGACATGAATGGTGCCGTTCATCGATTCGGTGTAGGCTTTGACCAGGCTGAGCCCCAGCCCTACGCCGCCCAGGGAGCGGCTGCGATCACAGCGGTAAAAGCGCTCGAAGATATGGGGCAGGTCGTTTTCGGAAATGCCCATCCCCGTGTCTTCGAAATCGATCCGAATCTCTCCGTTTTGTGCTGCGGCAGAGACCGCAATCGTTCCGTCCGCAGGAGTATATTTTATGGCATTTTCCAGCAGATTCATCACGATCCGCTGCATCCTTTTACGGTCGCTCTTAAACATCAGGGATTCAGGCAGGTCGGTTTTCAAATTTATCTTTTTCTCTTCAGTTATCGGGCGAAAAAGTTCACAGGCCTCACGGATAAGGGTGACCAGTTCGAATTCTTCGACTTTGACGCCATTGACACCGGCCTCGGCTTCAGTGATGTCCAGCATGGCATTGATCATGCCAATCAGGGTATCGCATTCTTCAATGGTGCTGGCGGCCATGTCTTTGTAAGCGTCAATGGATTTTTCCTTGAGCAGATTCATTTCGGCAAAACCGCGAATTCTGGCCAGGGGACTCCTCAGGTCGTGGGCGATATTATCGTTAATTTCTTTCATGGAATTCAACAAACTCTGAATGCGGTCCAGCATGCTGTTAAACGCGGCGCTCAGCCGTTCGATCTCCCTGTACCGGCCTTTGACCTGCACGCGCCTGTCATAGGAACCGTTTGCTATTTCTTCTGCGGTTTCAGCGACTTCTTGCATGTCAATTGTAGCCCGCCGTGCCAGCAACCATCCAATGATCGTCGACACGATAATTAAACTGATAACCAGGATGGAAACCAATTCGAGAAAAATATCCAAATATTCATCGACTTCTTCAAGGCTCTCTCCGATCTGCAACACGGTATCCGGGCCGACAATTGCCGTTATCATGCGGGCCTTATCATCGCGCTCCTCGAAGGTCTGGGTTTGGAAAGCATAACTCAAGCCTTCATTTTGCATTTTTAACAGAATGTCCTTCCTGTCAATGACCCCCCAGAAGGACATATCGGTGGTGAAAAGAATATCCCCTTTGAAATTGAAAATACGGTAAAAGTCTTCTTGCGGGTCTTCAGATTCAGTCTCATCCGCAATTTCAGGCAGGACGCCTTCCAGACCGGCCTCTTTCGTCAGGTCCGCGTACTTTCGAGTTTTATCCAGTAACTCAAGATCCAGACCCTCCATGGTGACGGCATAAATACGGTAATAAAAAATCAGAAAACCGATGGTTGACAGGACGGTAAATGCCACCGCATACAGAATCGTTAAGCGAAATAATAACGAATTTCTAAAATTATGAAGCTTCCTTGAGAACATAGCCGACACCCCGAACCGTATGGATCAGCTTTAGATCATAATGATTATCAATTTTGTCCCGCAAATAACATATGCGGGCTTCGACGACATTCGTCTGGGGGCTGAAGTTGTAATCCCAGACATGTTCCATGATCATGGTTTTGGAAACGACCCGACCGGCGTTGCGCATCAGATATTCTAACAGGGAAAATTCGAGCGGCTGCAGCATAATTTCCTCGTCGGCCCTGAAAACCTTGCGCGCATTCAAGTCTAACGTCAGATCAGCGACCTTAAGCTCGGACGGAGCGGTGACGTGGGTTGACCGACGAATGAGGGCCTGGACCCGGGCCAGCAACTCGGCGAAGGCAAACGGTTTAACCAGATAATCATCACTGCCTGTTTTGAGACCCTTGACCCGATCATCAACCGATCTTTTGGCGCTTAAAATCAGAACCGGGGTATTGATGTCGTTTCGGCGGACCTCTTCGATGAGTGTCAGGCCGTCGACCTTGGGTAACATCAGATCCACAACAGCAATATCATAGGGCTCGGTCAACGCCAGGTGCAGTCCGTCCTCACCATTTGCGGCGTGATCAACCGCAAAACCGGCCTCCTTGAGTCCGTTCACCACAAATTGAGCAATCTTGATGTCGTCTTCTACTAATAATAATCGCATGGCATTAGATCATATTATAAAATGAATTAAGGTAAGATTACGCACAGATTACCATTTGGTAATCTTGAACCTTTCTCAAAAATGGTAGATCGCGTTCAAGGGTAAGGCGTCGATTCGGTTTAATAGCGGAGCGTACAAATTGTACGTGAGCATTTTAAACCGAATCGCAACGCAGCCATTGGGCGCGAGATGCGTTTTTGAGAAAGGTTCTAGAATCCCAGGACCACCTGAAACTGAAACATATTTTGTGAGTCAGTGGCCTCACTGCCGGTTTCTTTTTCATATTTAGAATATCGGTATTCAAAGAAAATCGTGGCATCGGTTAAAAAGGAGACGTCGACCAACTCTAAAAGTGAGTAGTTGAATCCGGCAACGATACGGTAATCCAAAACTTCGTCCTGATCTCCAGGGTTGTCATCACTGAAAACGGCATAGCGCGTTGCCAGCTGCAAAGATTCCAGCGGTTCAAAAGCAAGCCCCACAACCCCGGCGCTTTCTTTGTTCTCCTCTTCGTTTTCTCCCTTCTCCCGCGCTAGAGCGGTGACATATTCAGCATCCAGGGTAAACTTCCAATAATTTACGGTAAACGCCCCGCCGATGGTCTGGTTGCGTCTGCCGTCACCAGGTTCGCTATCGTAATAAGCGCTCAGGATCAGGGTGTCTTCAATCGGCTCAAGCGAGATATTGGCGATATAGGACCTGAATTTATCTTCATTTTTGGGTGCGGTGCTGAAATCATGCGTATCGAAATCTTCCAGATTACGCATGACCTGCGGATTTCGGTAGGCCGAAAAGGAGATGTCCAGCCCGTAAAAATCCGGATGATAGCCGATGGTGGCCCCCCACTCATCGATCTCATACAAATCTTCGGCAAGCGTGCCTTCGATTAGGTGGTCTTCGAAAACGCCGAACGGCATCACCGTTTTACCCCCGATCAAGTACAAGGGCACATGCAGGCTTTTCAGGTTGGCGATGGCCTCATCCAGACGTATTTTGCCGTCTTCACCTTGCCGGCCGACATCCTCTGCCGTGACCACGATTCTGGTCTTGCTCCATTCGTTAAAAAAAACCCGGAGTGCCAGTTCCGCCGTGCTCATAAAAAAATCAGAACTGCTGTCACTATTTTCGTCACCAATATCCTCCACGTCAAGATATTCATAGTTAAGCTCGACGACGCCATTGAGCCTGACCTTTTCACCGAAAATTTCTTGAATGATTGGATTTAAAGTGCCTACCCTTTCCTCTTCTTCCTCTTTTTCTTCTATTTCTTCAATTTGCTTTAGCCGCTGTTTGGCTTCGTGGTCTCCTTCATTGTTTTCAGCCTTTGCCGAAAGAACAGGCCATAAAATAAAAACAACAATGGCAAAGAATACAAAACCCCTCGAAACCTGTTTTATCGGTTTTGAAAATTTTGCTTTTTCTTTTAAGTAATGTGGTGTGTGAAATCTCATTCGGTAAACGGCTTGAGCGCTGAAAGAACTATGCTAGGCTATGGTGAAATTTACGAAATCCACTTGTTCCTTATATATTCCATAATTATCAATGTGACCCGCATATCATCCTAATCTTACCAATCACCAAAGTTAAATCAAATTAATTATCAAAACTAAATTATGTTAAACTTACCCAAACATTACCATTTGATAATGTTCGGTTCCCCCTAATTTGGTAATGCACTTGACAAATACATGAAACCAAATTAATTTAATATTAAACTAATTAATGTTGAGGTAATTATGAGGGGCCAATATCGGGGGAACAAAACGGAAACCCGGGCATTAAGGACATATGTAAAGCTGATGAGAGCAGCAGAATCGGTGACCGCCCGCACCCACCGGCACCTGTCTTCGACGGGCCTGACCATCAGCCAGTTTGCTGTGCTCGAGGCGCTATACCAGTTAGGCCCTCTGTCTCAGAGAGAAATCGGGCAAAAAATCCTTAGAAGCAGCGGCAATATTACGATGGTGATCGACAACCTCGAAAAAAACGGACTGGTCAGGCGCAAGCGCAGTGAAACCGACCGCCGGTCTTTTATCGTTCATCTGACCGATAAGGGATACCACCTCATCAACAAAATATTTCCCCCGCATGCCGCCGTGATCGCAGAAGATTTGAGAGTGCTGACGGCGGCCGAACAGGATGCGCTAGGGCGATTGTGCAAAAAACTGGGCCTCAGCGGGGAATCATAAATTTTATAAAGGAGGATTTGAACATGAAAGTACTAATCGTTTTCTATTCGACATATGGACATGTGTATAAAATGGCGCAAGCCGTCGCCGAAGGCGTAAAAACCGTTGCCGGCGCTGAAGTTGAAATTCGACGGGTACCCGAAACGCTGCCGCAGGAGGTTCTGAAAAAAATGGGAGCGGTTGACGCCCAAAAAGCATTTTCACAGATAGCGGAGGCGAAGGTGGATGATCTGGCCAAAGCCGATGCAGTTATTTTCGGCACCCCAACCCGTTTCGGCAATATGTGCGGGCAAATGCGCCAGTTTTTAGATGCCACCGGGCAACTGTGGGCAAATGGTTCCCTGGTGGGCAAAGTCGGCAGCGTTTTTACCAGCACCGCCACCCAGCACGGCGGGCAGGAATCCACCATTCTTACGTTTCATGTCACCCTGCTTCATCACGGTTTTGTGGTAGTCGGTCTGCCTTATTCCTTTCAGGGTCAAATGCGAATAGATGAAATTACCGGCGGGTCCCCATACGGAGCATCGACAATTGCCGGAGGTGACGGCTCCAGAATGCCCAGCGAGAACGAATTGGAAGCTGCACGCTTTCAGGGCAAACACGTGGCCGGCATTGCATCCAAATTGGTAAATTAAGGAGGACTTAAGAAAATAAGAACTTAATTGTTTAACAGGTTTCCTCACAAACGTGGGAGCGGCTTTCAGCCGCGATATTTAGAACACGGTGATATTTGCTCTTGTATTCGCGGCTGGAAGCCGCTCCCACAATTCAACTTAAGGTAATAATTATGACCAATCATACACGAAAAGTGATACAAATAATTAAACCGCAATCGGTAATGGAAGGTGCCGGGGTAAAGCTCATCAGAAGCATTGCTACCCATACATTGGATCATGTCGATCCCTTTTTACTGTTTGATCATTTCGGATCCAAGGATCCTGCCGATTACATGAAGGGATTTCCCATGCACCCCCATCGGGGAATTGAAACCGTAACCTATATGATCAGCGGACATGTGAACCATAAAGACAGCATCGGCAATTCGGGAAGCATAACCGACGGCGACGTTCAGTGGATGACATCCGGTCGCGGCATTATGCATGAGGAAATGCCCCAGCCCCATGAGGACGAAATGGTCGGTTTTCAGCTGTGGGTGAACCTGCCTGCCAAACTTAAAATGGCAAACCCACGCTATCAGAATATTACATCTGATCAAATACCGGAAATCCGGCAAGAAGATGGCCTAAAAATCCGCGTTATCGCCGGTGAGGTCGACGGTGTTCACGGCCCTGTAAAGGAGATCGTGGCCGAACCCACCTACCTGGATATCTGGATTCCTGCTAACGGAACGTTTTCCCATGCCATCGCAAGGGGTCACGCTGCCTTTGCATATATTTTTGAGGGCGAGGGCGTATTTGAAACCGGCGACGCAAAACCCGGCAAACCGATTCCTCATCCCCGTTTGATCGTATTTGGAGACGGTGATCAGGTATCCGTACGGGCTGCGGATCGGGGTGTACGGTTTCTGCTGGTTTCAGGCAAACCGTTGAACGAGCCTATCGCCCGCTGGGGGCCGTTTGTCATGAATACCGAGGAAGAAATTGAACAGACATTGGAAGAGATTAAAAACGGCACTTTCATAAAATAGGGTTCGTCCGCCTGCGGAGGATCGAACCCGTTTCGCCTGGGGGGCAACCTTGGCATGCAAATACAATAGCAAATATTGATACCGAACATTTCAGGAGTTATAATTGCAGATTAGCGGATTATCGCTTGCCCTTTTAATCATACTGAACCTGGATCAGACAGATGGTTATTCGCAAAACAATTAAAGAAATCATCATCCTGGTGGGCGTTTCGGTGGCCCTGGCCCT